>Ga0163152_10008872_pt1 | contig 10627 bp, 7 predicted proteins | sample OliLakLV19MP8IB2_FD_148635 | JGI IMG/M metagenome (GOLD analysis project Ga0163152, IMG submission 148635) | Freshwater microbial mat bacterial communities from Lake Vanda, McMurdo Dry Valleys, Antarctica - Oligotrophic Lake LV.19.MP8.IB-2 | ecosystem: Environmental > Aquatic > Freshwater > Lake...
GGTGGGTTGTTCGATGTATTCGATTCGCTCGAAGCCGCGTGGGGAAAGTTCTTTGACTTTGCGGAGGTATTCGAGAAGGTAGGCGACGTTCGGGCAACGCTCGTTGAAATCGACGCAGTAGCGCCAGTTGACATTCGGGCTGGTTTCTTCGGCGATGCGGTTGATGGTGACGGTGCGGTCGATATCCCATTTGAGTTCATCGCCCTGGAGTTTGATCTTGATGTGGTGGAGGCCGTTGTAGCGGATCCATTCAGCGAGGGTTTCGGGGAGGCCATCGTTCAGGCGTTTGGTGATGTCGGCGTCGGTAAGAGTGTCGAGGCCGCCGACGGAGTGGTAGACGTTCACTTCAGGGCGCGGCTTTTGATTGACGTAGCGGTTGAGGTATTCGCCCTTGAAGTCGTTGCCCAGATAGTGTGAGAGGTCATGGGCCATCATGTCGGGGCCATAGGTTTGATAGCAGTTGCGGCCGAGGGCCTTGCCGAAGGCATCGTGGAGCGCGGCGTCGATTGGACTTGCCGTGACGAGAGTACAGAGTTTGGGGATGGGGGCGAGAAGGTTGAGTTCTTTGCTGAGTTGAGCTGCGGTGGAAAGATAGAGCGGCTCGAGAGCAGTGTTGATGTCGATGGGGTGCCCGGATTCGCGGTAGGCATTGGTGATGGCGACCAGACGCTTGCCGAGCAACTGCATCGCGTTCTGAGTTGTGTCGTAGGACATCTCGCGCGAGGGGAAGGCCCAGGGGTTTGAAAGCGGCATGGAACCGAAGCCTTCGGCGATCTTGCCGGACTTGGTTTTGACGCGCGCTTTGACGTTGAGCAGAGTGGTGTGATCCATGGCGACGCCGCCGAATTTGTAGGGGGAACGGTAGCGGATGTCCTCAAATGTGGAGGTGACACTCACGATTTGGATAGTGGGGGGCGCGGACTTGGCGATAGCAGCGGAAGTGGCGAGGGCAAGACAGGAGCGGCGAGTGAGGCTTGAGCCGTGGTTCATACATTACGGAGTATATCGGGGAACGAGTTTTGCTCACGAAGTGAGTTTGTTGTTAGATAGAGATATGAAACTGGCGCTGGCGCTTTGTTGGGTGGGAGTGGCAACAGCGGCGGACTATGCACGTGAGGTTCGGCCGATATTGGCGCGGAAGTGTTTTGCGTGTCATGGGCCGGGATTGCAGAAGAGTCATTTGCGGCTGGACCGGCGCGAGGATGCGTTGCGCGGCGGCGAGAGCGGAGTGTCCGCGATTGAGCCGGGGAAGGCTTCGGCCAGTTTGTTGATGCGGTATGTGAGTGGGACCGACGCGAAGCTGGTGATGCCGCCTAGTGGGCCCCGGCTTACGGAAGCGGAAGTTGTGGTGTTGCGGGAGTGGATCGATGCAGGGGCGGCCTATCCTGAGGCGGCAGTGAGCGAGGCGCCGAAGGTCGACCCGCGATTGTCGCATTGGGCATTTCATGCGCCGGTGAAGCCGGTTGCGCCTAAGGTCAAACAACGCGGCTGGGTGCGGAATCCGATCGATGCATTTGTGCTGGCGAAGCTCGAAGCCAAGGGTTGGAAACCGGCGACTCGGGCGAACGATGCGGATCTGTTAAGGCGGGTCTACTTCGATTTAACGGGATTGCCGCCGACCGTGGCGGAGCAAGATTCGTTTCGGGGGGATTGGGACGGGCTAGTGAAAAAGTTATTGGCGAAACCGAGTTATGGGGAGAGATGGGGGCGGCATTGGCTGGACGTGGTGCGCTATGCGGACACGAATGGCTATGAGCGGGACGCGATCAAGCCGCAGGTCTGGAAGTATCGGGATTACGTGATCCGGTCGCTGAATGCGGATCAGCCGTTTGACCGGTTTGTAGTGGAGCAGATGGCGGGGGACGAGTTGCCAGATTCAAATGCCGAGACCTTGCTGGCAACGGGATTTCACCGGTTGGGTCCGTGGGACGACGAGCCGGCCGACCCGATGGAGGACCGGTTTGACCAACTGGATGATTTGTTGAACACGACATCACAGGCCTTTCTCGGAATGACGCTGGCATGTGCGCGTTGCCATAACCATAAGTTCGAACCGCTGACGACGAAGGATTACTACGGGATGATTGCGGTGCTTGGCGGCCTCGAACGGCCACGGCGAGGGCGCAACGAGTTGGATCGTCCGATTGGGACCAGGGCAGAGGTGGAGGCATTCGATGAGCGGGAGGCCAAGATTGCGGCGTTGCGCGAGGCGGCGCGGCTGAATTGGCTTCAGTCTTCAAAGAGCGAGCTGCCAGCGGGGGCCATAGTCGCGTTTCTGCTGACTGCGAAGGAGCGGAGCGAGGCCCAAACGAAGTTGGTGCAGGGGCACGGCAAAGCACTGGATGCCGAGTTGAAGGCGTTGCCGGTCGAAGTGGAAGTGGCGAGGCTGAAGCGAGAAACTCCGGATTTGCCACGCGGATACTTTATGACCGAGAACAAGGCAGGGCCGCCGGCGACGCACATACTGATCCGCGGTAAGGCGAGTTCGCCAGGACCCGAAGTGGGGCCATCGGCTCCGGCGATTGTGGCTAAGGTTCAGCCTGAGTTTGGGCTGGAGGGCAGAAGACTGGCGCTGGCGAACTGGCTGGTGTCCCCCGACAATCCTTTGACGGCGCGAGTGATTGTGAATCGCGTGTGGCAATGGCATTTCGGAGAAGGTCTGGTGAGGACAGCGAATGATTTTGGCGTGATGGGCGACAAGCCGTCACATCAGGAATTGCTGGACTGGCTGGCGGTGTGGTTTGTCGAGCAGGGTTGGTCGCTCAAGAAACTGCACGCGTTGATTCTGGGGAGCAACACCTACCGGATGTCGAAGGTGGGCAGTGCGGCGTATGCGAAGGAAGACCCAGAGAACCGATTGCTATGGAAGGCGCCCTACCGGAGGCTGGAGGCTGAGGCCATGCTTGATTCGGCGTTGGCGGCAAGCGGGAAGTTGAATGGCGAGATGTTTGGAGAGCCGGTTTATCCTGCGATGCAGAAGGAAGCGATGGCCGGATCCTCGGATCCTGAAAAGGTGTGGGCGGCTTTCGATGAAGAGAAAGCGTCGCGTCGGGCGGTTTATTACATCGCGAAGCGGTCGCTGATGGTGCCGCTCATGGAAGTGTTGGATGTTTGCGACACAACGCGACCGGCGGCCAAGCGTCAGACGACTTCGGTGGCTCCGCAGGCGCTGCAGTTGTTCAATGGGGACTTTGTCCAACGGCAGTCGCGGCATTTTGCTGCACGCCTGAGGCGCGAGGCCGGTGGGGAGGCCAAGGCGCAAGTGGAGCTGGCTTACCGCCTGGCGCTGGCGCGGCGGCCAAAGCCGGCAGAGATGGTTGCAATGCTATCGTTTTTGCAAGTGAGCAGCCTTGAGGAGATGTGCCGCGTGATTTTGAACTTGAATGAGTTTGCTTATGTCAATTAAGAAGACGCGGAGGGATTTTGTATGGCAGACCGGGGGCGGGTTTGCGGGGCTCGCATTGATGGAGTTGCTGGAGCGCGATGGCTTCTTTGGCAAGACGGTCGAGGCGAGCAGCATACTTGCCCCCAAGAAACCGCATTTCGCGGCGAAGGCGAAGCGGGCTGTGTTTTTGTTTATGAACGGTGCGCCGAGTCAGGTGGATACGTTTGACTACAAGCCGGAGCTGACCAAGCGCAATGGGCAGGCCTACCAAGGCAAGCTGGCGGTGGGTTCCAATGGCAGGCCTGTTGGTTATCTGATGCAGTCGCCGTTTGAGTTCAAGGCGCACGGGCAAAGCGGTCTGATGATCAGTGACCTGTTTCCTCATACAGCGAAGTTCGCCGATGATCTTTGCGTGATTCGTTCGATGCAGACCGATACGGCGGCTCATGCATCCGGTTGTTTGCAGATGAATACGGGAAGCATCTTTCTGGGTAAGCCCGCGGCTGGCGCGTGGGTGACGTATGGATTGGGGACGGATAACCAGAGCTTGCCGGCGTTTGTAGTGATGACAGACCCGCGGGGCGGGCCGATCGGGAGCGCCTCGAACTGGACTGCCGGTTACATGCCGGCGGCTTATCAGGGGACTTTGTTCCGCTCGGGGGCCGCGCCGTTATTGGACTTGCAACCGCCCGCGGGGGTGACCGACGAGACGCAGCGGCGATCGCTGGACCTGTTGAAGAAGTTAAATGAAGAGCATCTGGCGGGGCGGCCTTCTGAGACGGAGTTGTCGGCGCGGATCGCTAGTTATGAGCTGGCATACCGGATGCAGGCAGAGGCGGCGGCAGTGGTGGATTTGGGCCGCGAGTCGGCCGAGACTCGAGAGCGTTATGGCCTCAATGACCGCGTGACGGAGGACTTTGGGCGGAAGTGTCTAATGACGCGCAGGTTGCTGGAGAAGGGTGTGCGATTTGTGCAGTTGTATTCTGGCGGCGGGCATATCGAAGACACTTGGGACGGGCACAACGACTGCATCAACAATCACCGCCTGCACGCCAAGGAAACGGATCGGCCGATTGCTGCTTTGATGGAGGATTTGAAGGCGACGGGATTGTGGGACGAGACGTTGTTGCTTTGGGGTGGAGAGTTTGGCCGGACTCCGACGAGCGAAGGAGTGGGCAAGCCGGGCCGGGATCATGACTGGCATGGGTTTACGATGTGGATGGCTGGAGCAGGCGTGAAGGGTGGCCAGGCGATTGGGGCGACCGATGAGTTGGGATTCGCGGCGGTGGAGGAACCCGTGCACGTGTCGGATTTACACGCAACGCTGTTGCACTTGATGGGGATGGACCACACGAAGTTGACTTATTTTTATCAGGGCTTCAACCAGAGGTTGACCGGGGTGCGTGGGGAAGTAGTGAAGAAGGTGCTGGCCTGAGTTCGCTGACGGGCAGGAGGCCTGGCGGCTATGACTCGTACGGGCTTGGTTTGGCCGTGGGGCCAGATGTGAGATTCTAGCGAACCACTGACACATTTTATAGAATTCACCAGTGTCCAATCGAATACTTATTGACCTTGGCAACTTCGCCGACCTTGCAAAACTGAGGCTCTCAGCTCAATTGATTGCCTCCGTCAAGAAGGCCTACCAGTCAAGAATGCGGTTTTAGGCCGTGACGCGAGACTGCCTTGCCTGATGATGGAATTCTCGCCGCAATTGGGAGGTTGCCAGTACAACTCTAGCTATGGGTGCGGCGAGGTGGGCGAGGTGACGGAAAGACCCTTGAGTGTATTTACAGGATTTGGCCCGGCGCTGACAGCTTGGGGCTGCGTCCAGAGTTCCAGTTCTAGAGCCCTCCGCTTTCCAAAGCCAACTCCATAGCAGGGCGGGAGAGTTTGGTGGTTGGTCCGTGCTCGAAAGTACTAGCAAGATGATCACTTTGAGCGTTTGCCAGCGGCTGAGGGAAACACTTGAAGCGCCCTGATAGTACTTTTTAAGTAATCGAGTAAATGCTTTAGAATCTGTTTGATATCGACCAAAAAATATTTCTATCGAAGCATTTTGCCATGAAACTTTGGCCACCTTTACCCTCTCAGCACAGTAGTAGGCTTCTCCTCGCTGAACTCGGTGGCGCTTTCAGAAATACTTTTGGGTGCATCATGTCAGGGCTCCTCGGCGGGCGAAATTTCCCTGCTAGATAGAGGTGTATAAAATGACTAAATTTTTGATTGGTGCTAGCGTTCTTGCAATTTATTCGCTAGCGCCCGCTGCCCCGATGTGTGTCTCCGGCCCACTCTCCGATTTCATCAACTTAAACGCGGATGGATGCATGTTGGGGACGAGCACTGTCTCGTCGTTCATGATTGCTCCGGCGATTAATCTGATCGACAATGCTGTAGCAATTGCTCCTGCAAGTGTTTCAGTAGGAGTTTTTCTGTCGAATACAAATCCTGGTCTCTCCTTTACCAGCACTGCCGCGGTTGGGCCGGGCGAAATCGCCCAGTTGCTTTTGGGGTACAAAATTTCAGGCGCCAGCTTTACCGGAGATTCGCTCAGTCTTTCGTCTGAGACCCGTACAGGAGGCGCTCAAATTACCGCGATTCAGAACTCCTGCCTGGGCGCAGCTTTTGTTCCACAACCTCCAAACTTTCCTGGCACTTGCCCAGGAGAAGAAGGACTGCCGCTAGTGGTGGCGAACAGCGGTACGGATAGCATGACCTTTGACGCGGTAACTACTATTGGAATCCTTCATGACCTGACTTTGGATGCTGGGCCCAGCAATAACGGTAGAGCTTCCGGAGCAACCGTTACCGACCGGTTCGTCGCCACAGCCCTTCCCGTTCCTCCATCGGAAGTTCCGGAACCATCGTCCTCACTGTTACTCACCTCAGGCTTGGCAGTCGCAGGAATTGCTCGCCACTTAAAAATGAAAGGGATTATTTAAGATGTACAAAATTCGTCCAATCCTAGCCACAATACTTGTGGCGATGATGGCTTCGCCGACTGGCTTCGCTGCCAGCCATCGCGAGGCGCCAATCTCCGCGCTCGATCACAAAGCCGATATCACCGATGTCTTTGCTTTCGTTAGCTATAACGATGCAACGAAGGTGACCATGCTGCTCAATGTCGACCCGCTGCTCGAACCATCGAATGGGCCAAACTATTTCCCCTTCGATCCAGATGTTCTTTATGCGATCCGAGTCGATAACAACAATGATGCTGTGGAAGACATCGTCTTCGAAGTTCGATTCCAGACCGAGATCCGGGCCCCCCAGTTGTTCACCGGCTTTGCAGGGGCAGGTGCAGGTATTGTTGCGCCAGCGAATTCTCCAGCGCCCGTTGCGCCGGGAACCCCAATCGTTCCACCAGCAATCACAGCACTTAATGGGCCTGGATCGGAAGGATTCAGCCTGCGCCAGACCTATACAGTCACCATGGTGAAAAACAACGTCAGGACTGAACTTGCAAACAGCGCCGGGGGAAGTTTTTATGCAGTACCTAGCAACGTCGGTCCTCGCACGATGCCCAACTACCCTGCACTGGCCGCCCAAGGGATCTACACCTCAACCAACGGAATCCGCACTTTCGCCGGAACTGTTGACGACCCCTTCTACATCGACGTGGGCGCCATTTTCGATACACTCAACTTCCGTCAGGGAGCGGGTGGCGGTGTGCTCTCACCAGCTATGGACGCAACGGAAAATGTAAATTACGCTTCTGATGCTCTGTCCGGTTTCAATGTAAATACGATCGCCATCGAAGTTCCCATTGCGATGCTCACTCGAACGGGAAGTATAGTCGCAGCCACGGACCAAGCAGCTACCATCGGAGTTTTTGGAACGACTTCGCGCCAGCGCTTACTGGTCAGGCGGGCACCCTTGGCGTCGGCGTCCTCCGGTTCATTCTCACAGATTCAAAGAATGGGCAATCCGCTCATCAACGAACTTTTGATCGGGACAGGATTTAAGGATACGTGGAGCATGAGCCAGCCATCGAACGACTCGCAGTTTGCCAGTTTCTTGCTGGATCCGCTGCTTGCCCGGGTTCTGAACGCGGCCTTCGCCGGCGCAGTCAGCATTCCTCCGCCTCCCCGCACTGACTTGTTACCGCTGCTTCAGTACTTGCCCCCAATTGCCGCCGCCGGTACACCTCCGGGTCCGGTTGCGGATCTCTTGAGACTGAATACGGGAGTTCCACCCACACCATTCGGCAGCCGCAAACGCCTTGGTGTTTTGGCTGGTGATTTTGGGGGTTTTCCCAATGGAAGGCGAGTATCCGACGATGTCACCGACATTGCAACGCGGGCGGTGGCCGGCGTACTGAACCCAGCATTCAATATTGCGCCGAATAATCGGCTAGGCGATGGCGTCAATATGAATGACAAGCCTTATCAGGAAACGTTCCCATATGTTGCATTCGCCAATAGCGGACGCGACAGAAGGCATGTAGATCCGGGTGAGCCGGGTTGCACTGGAAACTGTCCGATTCAGTAGTTCATCTTTGGGTCCGGCACGATCAGTGACCGGGCCCAAACTTTTTTTGGAGAGGATCATATGAAATTCTTGTTTCCCTTTTGTATTGCAGTAGTCCTGTTAGGACAACAAACGAAAACACCAGCGCAGAAGCAGATCGAAGTTGCTGAAGCGGAAATCAAGAAAGCTCCCACTAGCGCTCTCGGGTACAATCGACTCGCGCTTGCTTATAACCGTCGCGCTCGCGAAACTTCAGATCCATCCTTTTACGAAAGAGGAGAAACAGCGCTGAAGAAATCTTTTGAACTCGATCCGGCCAACATGGAAAGTCTGAAGATCGAGGCGTGGTTGGCAATGGGCAAACATGATTTTGCAAAGGCTTTAGGGATAGCCAAGAAGCTGAACGCAAAGTCTCCCGACAATGCTTCGATATACGCGATTTTGGCCGACTCACAAATCGAACTCGGGCACTATGTGGATGCGGAAAAGGCAGTGCAGACGATGTTGAACTTGCAGGGTGCAACCGTTCCGGGTCTCACCCGTGGCGCTTATATGAGGGAACTCATCGGCGACCTCGACGGTGCGGTCGAGCTCATGATCAAAGCCTATGAAAAGTGCCCAATCGACGAGCTCGAAGATCGAGCATGGATACTAACCCAGGTGGCGCAATTGGAAAGAAAGCGCGGCCACGGCCCGGAGGCGGAGAGAATTGTAAATCAGGCTCTTCAGTTGTTCCCGGACTACCACTACGCTTTGGGCGCTCTGGCAAGAATCAAGATGGACGCGGGAAAGCACAACGAGGCTGCTGCACTTGAGCAGAAGCGCTACACTGGCGCTCCCCACGCTGAGAATCTTTATGCGTTGGCGGTTGCCCAGCACAAGGCGGGATTGAAAGAACAAGCTGGCAAGTCATTCCAACAATTCGAAGCAGAGTCGCGGAAAGAGATGGCGACCAACGACAATAGCAACCACGAGCTGATTTTCTATTACGCGGATTTTCGCAAAGATCCAGAGAAGGCGCTGGAAGTGGCCAAATTGGAATTGGCCAGGCGGGCGGATATTCACACGCTTGACGCCCATGCATGGGCATTGTTTGTGAATGGCCGTTACGAAGAAGCCTCGAAACAGATGGATCGGGCCCTTGCGGTTGGAGTGAAAGACCCCGACATCCTTGAGCACGCTCGAATGATCGCCGCCAAGTCTGAGGCTAAGCAGCCTGTTTCTAAGCCATAACGGCTGCGTCGATGGAAGCGATGCGAACAGTGATCTTCGAAGACTGCTGATTGCGTCCTTCGACGAAGTGTTCGCCCACCGCGATGACCAACATGGCGAGGGTCTGCCCGTTGATATGCAGCGTGACACCTTTCTTGGTCTCCATGCTGGTGCGGAGGACTGCGAGCATCCAGTCGGCGGAAGGGCTCGTTGGTTGTGCGGAAGCGCTAATGGCTGCTGCGGCAAGTGCGAAGGGAATGAATCTGCGTGTCATGTGATTGATTGTCACAGAGACATGCGTTAAGACGAGGCTGTTTCAATCGCGCCAACAGAGATTTTCTGCGTGGCAGTCTTGCGGAAAGCCAATTTCTCGATGTAGAGGTAGATCACTGGAGTGATGTAGAGGGTGAGCAGTTGAGAGACGATCAGGCCACCGACTACAGCGAGGCCAAGCGGGCGTCGCGCTTCAGCACCTGCGCCGAAGCCGATAGCGATGGGGAGCGTGCCGAGCAGCGCGCACATAGTTGTCATCATGATCGGACGGAAGCGCTGGATGCAGCCTTCGAAAATAGCTTCTTCGGCGGACATGCCATCCCGGCGCGCCATGATGGCGAAGTCGACCATCATGATGGCGTTCTTCTTGACGATGCCCACCAGCAAGATGATGCCGACGAAAGAAAAGAGATTGAGATCGTTCTTGAATAGCAGCAACGTGATCAGCGCGCCGAGGCCGGCGGAGGGCAGGCCCGAGAGAATCGTAATCGGGTGGATAAAGCTTTCGTAGAGAACGCCAAGGACAAGATAGATCACGAGGATCGCGATGCCGAGGAGGATGGCAAGGCCGCCGACGGATTTCTGGAAGGCGGATGCGGTGCCCTGGTAGGTGAACGAGAGCGTGTCGGGCAAGCCCATTTCGCGAGCCGCATCGTCCACTTCGGCGGTAACCTGGCTGAGTGAGATGCCAGGTTTGGCATTGAACTGTAGATTCACAGCCGGAAGCTGGCCGATGTGGTTGACGCTCAAGGGGGCGACTCCCTGGATTTCTTTTGTCACTGCGGAGAGCGGGATCAGTTTGCCGGTGCTGGATCTGACGTAAAGCTTGGATAGCGCTGCGGGGTCGCGACGGAATGCGGGCAGCACCTCCATGATGACGTCGTACTCGTTGGCGGGGGCGCTGATGGTGGAGACACGGCGGTTGCCAAAAGCGTCGTAGAGCGTGTTGGCGATTTGTTCTGGCGTAACGCCGAGGGCGAAGGCGCGGTCTCGATCGATGTCGACATTGATACGCGGGTTGTTGAGTTGAAGATCGCTATAAACTTCGGCGATCGAAGGAAGAGTGCGGAGCTTGGCCTCAAGCTTGGGAGCCCACTGGTAGAGGACGCTGGTTTCGGCATCCTGAAGGGCAACCGAATACTGATAGCGCGATTCCGTTTGGCCCAAAGTCAGCATGGGCGGTGGCTGGAGGAAAACGTTGAAGCCGGGAATTTGGGCAAATTCCTTTTGTAGATCAGCGATGATTTTTGTGATGTGCGGGCGTTTGTGGATGTCGATGAAGTGGACGAA
>Ga0163152_10008878_pt1 | contig 10622 bp, 9 predicted proteins | sample OliLakLV19MP8IB2_FD_148635 | JGI IMG/M metagenome (GOLD analysis project Ga0163152, IMG submission 148635) | Freshwater microbial mat bacterial communities from Lake Vanda, McMurdo Dry Valleys, Antarctica - Oligotrophic Lake LV.19.MP8.IB-2 | ecosystem: Environmental > Aquatic > Freshwater > Lake...
CTCCTCCAGCGCCCGCAAGCAATTCATCGTTCATATTCACGGTCATTCAGCCTCCACAATTTGACCGGGTAAACGGTGCGATGGCGAGACGGAATTGCAATGGAACTCTAAAACGAAAAAAAACCAATGCCGTGTGTTCAGCATTGGGGCACTGATTCTGTTGTTCGGTCACGATTCTGTCGGTAAAAGCAGCAGACAAAAAGGATTGGGGCCACAGGAATGAGCCAACTCTGCTCTCTTGATTACAGTGGCATCGGACCAAGTTATCCGACCGCGGGGAGGCTTGATGGGCAAAAACAAGGTGAGTTTTATGCGATCCCAAAGGCAACTATGATACGTCAATAGTCATTCCTGACCCCTATTGTGGGAGCTGAGGACAGGATAAACAGGATTTACAGGATTCTAAACTTCAGAAGTCACCTCTTGTTCAAATCGAAGCGTCGAAAGACCTCATCATCCTTCCTTCGCTGAATCAAATACTTGGATCCGGCGTGAATTTCCAATTTGTTTTCAAAAAAGCCCTATATTTGAGTTTTTCTCTGATTTCTTTGCAGCAGTCGGTCAGTTTCCGGTCGATGCACTTAGACATGCCGCCAGGATATTCGATCCGCAATTTGCTAGGCGCGGGCTAAAACCATGTCAACAGCCAGCAAAAGTGTAAATAGTGAGGACTGGCACGTGTCGACAAACTGTGTCAAAAGTTTGGACTGACCCCTAAATCTTCACCTCGTGCCGAACCAATCCTCATTCAGTTGCGCTTGCAGGTCGGCCGCCAGTTTGCTCTTCGGCAGCACCGTCCAGCGGTGCAGAATTGATTCATCAATGGGCGACTTGAACCACGCCTTCAATTGGGCAACATCAGCGGGGAATTGGCCGTGGTTGGCTTGAGCATACTGCCGTAGCGCCGGTTTCAGGACATCATGAAAAATTTGAACGGAAATGGCAACCAAAGCAGGGCGGTTTAGGCATCGCCTCCCACGATTCGTCGTCGGTTGCGCGGCATGTGGTGTCGGACTCCGACTCTGAAAAATACAAGATCGCACTCTATAAACTGGCATCCGCCTCTCCCCATTCCCCGCCTCTTACCAATGGCGACACAACGCGCGATGCCCGGAATCTCAGCCGCGGCGTCCGCTTTTATGCCCGAGAGCACGATGGCCAGTTACCGGCACACTTCGCTCAAGCTGCAGCATACTATTCCCAGGACGAGCCCGTCCCTCGCGCGGACGAGTTTGAAATGGTTTACCAGGGATCACTCAAGGAATTAACAAACGTTCCCGCACAGGCCGTAGCCTTGATTCGCGAGCGTCAGGCGTGGCCTACGCCCGGCGGAAAATGGGCCAGGCTTTATGTCATGGTGTCCGGCGAAGTAAAAGTGGTGGAATGCGACGACAACTTTCAGTCATGGGAAACGGCGCACGTCGTTCCATCACCAGCGGCGGAGTGAACCTGGCGTTCTCACTCGGGTGGCGTTGATGCTTCGCCTTCGCCCTAATTTTGGTTTTACTGGATTCGGGTGCCGACGGAATATACAAAGTAATCGGCTGCAGCGAACGGTCATTGGCCACAATACGCGTTTATGCCCATTGATTCAGACAATCCACTGGCGATTGAAATCCGGCAGGAAATGGCCGAGGCCTATTTCGCCGCGTGCAAAAAAATGGTCGCTTCCCTCGAAGTGCTGAAAGCCTTCGATCGTGCTGTAGCCACACCGATTCTCGACAGCGACCAAATCACCCGAAGGTCGGACCTGCTCGAAGAGGCTGGCGAGCGGGTTTTCTTCGTCATCATCCAACGTGAAGCCATGCAGCTTTCTTGTTTCGAGGGTTTCTTTGAAGATTACGAAATTTCGGATGAGGTAAGAGCGCGGTTGAGACCAAAGCGGAAATGACGGAGACGTTTCGTAGAAAAAACCCCGGCCAGGCTGGTTCATGCCAGTCAGGACGCCTCTGTCGTGCGGCTGTTGGTTGTTTTATTTTGGACTCAATGTGGAGGTCGCGGAGTTGTTTCGGCTCGACAGCAGCGGCAGACGTAAATGTGCCACAATTCCTGTCGGATTTCCGCAGCGGCGGCTACTATCTGGTGAGTGAACGACCAAACCGACTCACAACTGCTGCGCGCCTACACGGAGCGCCACTCCGACCCCGCGTTCGCCGAACTCGTCCGTCGCCACATTGACCTCGTCCATTCAGCCGCCCTACGGATGGTTTGCGATTCCCATCTCGCGGAAGACGTGACCCAGGGCGTGTTCGTCGCGCTGGCGAAAAATGCCCTTCACCTAACGGAGCGCCCGGTGTTGGCAGGCTGGTTGCACGGTACGGCCAAAAACATCGCCGCACAAACCGTCCGCACCGATGTGCGCCGCCGGGCCCGCGAACAGGAGGCTGCCGCTATGACCAAAATACTTTCCTCCGACACTGATACCAGTTGGGAGCACATCGCGCCCCATCTCGACGACGCGCTGGGTGAATTGAGCGAGCCAGACCGCGACGCGGTGTTGCTCCGTTATTTCAAAAACCACGACCTCCGCACCGTCGGAGCAAGCCTCGGCATCAGCGACGATGCCGCGCAAAAACGCGTGAGCCGCGCCGTGGAACGATTGCGCGAATTCTTCGCCAAGCGCGGCGTCACCGTCGGCGCGAGCGGGCTGGCCGTCGTCATCTCCGCCAGCGCCGTGCAAGCCGCGCCGGTCGGCTTGGCCCTCACCATTTCCACCGCTGCCGTGCTGACTGGAACAACCCTCGCCACCACTGCAACTATCACCGCCGCCAAGGCCATCAGCATGACTGCACTTCAAAAAACCATCGTTACCGCTACCATCGCCGTCCTGGCGGGAGTGGGCATCTACAAAGCCCGCCAAGCCTCGCAACTGCGCACGCAAGTTCAAACGCTCCAACGACAGCAAGCGCCGTTGACCGAGCAAGTCCAGCACTTGGAGAGCGAGCGCGACGAAGCCGCTCGTCAACTCGCGGCATTGCGCGAAGACAACGAGCGTTTGAACCGCAACACGGCTGAATTGCTGAGACTCCGCGGCGCAGCGAGTCGCCTAAAAAGCGATTCGCAGGAGTTAGCAAAGCTGCAGGCAGGTGTTGCGAGCGACCCGATGGAATCGACGGCCAAGATGTGGTTGAAGCGAATGGACATGTTGAAGGAGCAATTGAAACAAACACCCGAAGCTGACATCCCCGAATTGCGATTTCTGACCGAGCGGGACTGGCTCGATGTGGCGAAAAATTTCGACCTCGCTAACGAGAAAGAATACCGTCAAGCCTTCAGCCAATTGCGATCCGTTGCGGAAAGAAAGGTTGCCAAAACAATGCAAACCGCGATGAAAGAATTCTCCGACGCAAACAACGGAGTCGTCACCGGCGATTTATCGCTCTTAAAAGACTATTTGGCATCGCCTCTTGAGGATTCGATTTTACAGCGGTATGTGGTTTATCCGGGCGAGGCACTGCAAAGTATAATACGGCTGGGTGGTGATTGGCTTATCACGCTCAACGCTCCAATAGACCCGGAATTTGATATGCGTCTGGTAATTGGGCCACACGGAATCGGCAGCGTGGCTTTCAGCAAGACGGAGTTGGGTGATGTCTTAGCGCCGGCAATCAAAGCCTACGTGGCTGCCAACGGCGGCAAAATGCCAAATGACCCGGCGCAAATTGCATCTTATATCACGACTCCGGAACAACAAGCCGCCCTGCGAAAAGCGGCCGAATTGATCAAATCCGAGAGAAAATGAGTTGTCTTGCCGTCACACCTTCGGCGGGGCGCAGGCGGCGGCTGCTTCACCTTCAACTTGATCTGCAAATCGCGGAATTGTTTCGACTCGTCGGTGCTGGGCGAGTCGGCCATCAGGCACGTGCCTTTCGCGGTTTTCGGGAACGAGAATCCCAACGGGATTCCGGCCTCCAGCCCAAGGTTGCGACGCAGGAGCTACCTTGGGTTATCGTCCCGCACATTTGCCAACCCCAACGGGGTTGGAATCTTTAGGGGTCAGTCCAAACTTTTGACACTTTTGCTGGCTGTTGACATGGTTTTAGCCCATGCCCACGCAAATTGCGGATCGATTATACTAGCACCATTGATCACAAGAAATTGGGCAACGCTCACGCCATGGAGTTGAATCGTGCTTTGGAGATCCCGCATGAAAGCCTGGGCGCGGTTGGTCAAGTTTCGAAACCTTTCCATCAGAGCCAGAAATTGCGTGTGAAGTTTAGGCACGTCGGGCTCAGGACTCTCGATCAAGACGCGGATCACTTCGAGAAAATCGATGATGTCGCGCAAGGCAGCCGTCTGCAACTCGCCGGGCTGATGCAATGTCTCTTCGAAGACCGCCAGCGCCCGTTCCGCCGCTTCACCTGCCGCAGAGAGGGCCTAGAGAAAACGGCTTCGGTAAAACTCTTCAAGAGCCGCCGCCTCGGCTGAATCTTGAGTCGCCTCCAGATTGCCCCACTGTTGCAGCATGCGCAGCGCATTTTCAGCTTCATCCTCGGCACAGCCGACACTGCGCGCGACCTCGGAAGGCCGCAGATGAGTCATGAATTGCTCGCGAGAACGGACGAATACGCCGAGGATGGCGCGGTAAAGCTCGGCCTTCACCACCAGCACATGAGTAAATACGCTGTGCGATTTAAGTCCTCCTCCAGCGCCCGCAAGCAATTCATCGTTCATATTCACGGTCATTCAGCCTCCACAATTTGACCGGGTAAACGGTGCGATGGCGAGACGGAATTGCAGGAACCCCCATTCTCCCCGCGGAAGCTTGACCACGGCGGGCGGAATCCGACATTCTCCCGCCTTCCTTGAATACTCCTATAAAACACGCTCTTTTTTTCTTTCTGACGATCGGAATCGTCTGCACAACCGTCGGCATATTCGCTCAAACGGGTTCCAATCCTGCCAAAACCCCAAGCCTTGAGGAATACCGAAAGTTCGCCCTGACCCGCGAGGGGGATATCCAGCGTGGTGCCCGGCTCTTTGCCGATGAAAAGCTCTCTTGCGCGAAGTGCCATTCCATCAACGGCACAGCTTCACAGGCCGGCCCGGATCTTTTTGCGGTGGGTGACAAATTCGCCCGACGCGACCTGGTGGACGCCATCCTCCATCCTTCCGCCACGATTTCGCCAGGCTACGGCACCGTGATTGTGGAAACCAAATCCGGTGAGGAACATCAGGGTGTTCTAAAACAGTCGAACGACAAGGTTGTTGAAATCATGGGCGCGGACGGAAAGCTGATTTCCATCGCCCGCGGAGAAATCAAAGAACAGCGTGGAACCACGGCTTCACTCATGCCGGAAGGATTGCAGGCCAGCCTTTCCCTCCAGGAATTCGCCGATCTGACGGAATACCTCACCACCTTGCAGCAGCCGGAATCGGCGCTGGTCAGCCATCGCGCCATGCCGGTTCAAATCCCTGAATTGGCGAAGCCGGTGACCGCTCGTCCATTTTTTTCCGAAGAACTCCGGCTTCCCCGTTCAAAGGTCCAGACGGGACTGACCGCGGTCCATCAAGTGCCCGGTTTCAGCAATGTATTCCTCGTTCTTCATCAAAAGGGAATGATCTGGATGCTGAAAAAATCCGGTGCAACGGAGGAAAAAACAGTGTTCGCCGACCTGACAGGAGAAGTATTCAGCGATCGCGGACCAAACGGCCTGCTGGGCCTGGCGTTTCACCCTAAATTTCGCGAAAACAGAAAGTATTATCTCAAATACCAAATCTTTGAGCAAAGCACGGTCACCACGATCATTGTCGAAAAAATGTTCGACGCGGAATTCAAGAATGATTCCGGTCGGCCACCCCGGCGTTTGTTGAAAATCCTGAGCGTGGCCGAGGATCATGGCGGCGGCTGCCTGCAATTCGGGCCTGACGGATTTCTCTATTTTGCCATGGGCGACACCGGACCGCACAACGACCCCAACGGCCACGCGCAAAACTTGCAGCTCTTGCTCGGAAAAATGATGCGGATCGATGTGGACCGTCGTGATGATGAAAAAGAATATGCAATTCCATCGGACAATCCGTTCCGCGATCTACCCGACTCGAAGCCCGAAATCTGGGCTTTGGGCCTCCGTGAACCGTGGCGCTTTTGTTTCGACCCGCTGAACGGGGATCTATGGTTGTCGGATGTCGGACAGGACCGCGTCGAGGAGGTGAACATCATCCGTCGGGGTGGGAATTATGGATGGAACGTTTACGAGGCGTTTGAATCGTTTTCCAACCAATACCGCAAGGAAGGCAGAAATTTTATTCAACCGATTTTCGCTTACCGACGAAAATATGGCAATTCGATCACCGGTGGATATGTCTATCGCGCCGACAAATCCTCCTCCTTTTACGGGGTATATCTCTGTGGCGATTATACCTCCAAACGGATTTTCGGTCTGACCCAGGAAAACGGAGTTCTGAAAACCGTCCGCCAGATCGGCACCGTGCCCCAAGGCATTGTCTCCTTTGGCATTGATGAAGCCGGCAACATTTACGCCGTCGGTTTTGAAGGGATGATTTACCAACTCGACTTCACTGGAGCGCGGTTCGACGAGGTCAAGGCGGACTAACCGGACCAATGCAGGAAGGTATAGTTGGCGGGTGGGAATTTTCTGGGTTTTGGGAGGTTTCGGGCGTTCAGGTTTTGTAATGCGCTGCGGGTCACAGACCCGCGGTCCGCTCCTGAGGGTCGATGCGGAATCGAAACCTTCCTATGAAATGCCCGACTTCTCCACTTCTCCACTTCTCTGCGCCTCTGCGCGAGAATATTTCGGAAATCAGAATTGACTGGGAATGGCGCGAGGAAGCGACGCACCCTACCTCAGAAGAATCGCTCCTGGGCGCAGCGGGGGGGTGAATGCCGGGGTTTTGGGCGTTCAGGTTTTGCAATGCGCTGCGGGTCACAGACCCGCGGTCCGCTCGGAAAGCGCGGCGTGATTGTGGAACGCGGCACTGGTGTGGCGAACCGGGGACAAAAGGGTTGAAATGAAATTCATGGTTCAATAGGTTTCAGCCATGAAATCCCTCTTTCGCTTTTCTGCCATTCTGGCGTTCTTTTTTGCCAATATTTTGGTCTCAAACGCGGCGGATAAACCACTGACGATCGCCGTCATTCCCAAGGGAACAACCCACGAGTTTTGGAAATCGGTCCAGGCAGGGGCTTTGAAGGCCGAACAGGAGTTGAACGGAAAAGGAGGCAAGATCAAGGTCATCTGGCAGGGACCGCTTCGAGAAGATGACCGGGATCAACAGATTCAGCTGGTGGAAAACATGACCCTCCGCGTGAACGGCATCGTTCTGGCCCCGCTCGATTCCCAGGCGCTGGTCAAGCCGGTGGCCAACGCCGTGCAATCCAAGGTTCCCGTGGTCATCATCGATTCCGGATTAAAATCAGACAAATATCTCAGTTTTGTCAGCACCGATAATTTTAAGGGTGGCCAGCTAGCGGGAGAACATCTCGGCAAGCTCCTCAATGGCAGGGGAAATGTCATCCTGCTGCGTTACGCCGTCGGTTCAGCCAGCACGGAAGAACGCGAGTCTGGATTTCTTGATGTTTTAAAGAACAAGTTTCCAGATATAAAAATCCTCTCTTCGGATCAGCATGCAGGTGCCACCCGCGAAACCGCCTATCAAGCATCGCAGAACCTCCTGAACCGGTTTGGACGCGAGGTCAACGGCATCTTTTGCCCGAATGAAACCGCAACCATCGCCATGACCAAGGCGCTGAAAGACATCGGCAAGGCCGGCGGCGTGGTAAAAATGATCGGATTCGACGCCGGTTCCCAATCGGTCCGCGACTTGAAAGGCGGGGATGTCCAGGGGTTGGTGGTTCAAAACCCGGTGCGCATGGGTTATCTCGGGGTGATGACCATGGTTCAACATTTGAACGGGGAAAAGGTTGAAAAAAGAATCGACACCGGGGTGGTCCTGGTCACTCCACAGAACATGGAAGAGCAGGAAATCAAAGACCTGCTGAATCCGCCCCTCTCCAAATACCTGAAATAATTTTCACAGGATGTTTTCAGGTTGTTTCTTTAAACCTTCATGGCGCTGAACCGTTTGAGCATGGCCGGGGTGCAGAAGAGTTTCGGCGCCACCCGTGCGCTTAAAAACGTCACCCTTGAAATTCGAGAAGGGGAAATCCACGCCCTGATTGGAGAAAACGGCGCCGGCAAGAGCACGCTGATGAAGATCCTCAGCGGGGCCTGTTCCCCCGACGCGGGAAAAATCGAACTCAACGGAAAGCCATTTCGTCCCGACGACCCGCTACGTGCGCGCCGTTCTGGCGTGGCCATGATCTACCAGGAACTGAACTTGGCCCCGCACTTGAGCGTGGAGGAAAACATCCTGCTGGGGGAAGAGCCCGCCAGATGGGGCTGGCTGAACCGGGAACGCCGTCGCAGCCTCGCCCGCCAGGCGCTGGCCGAATTGCATCACGAAACCATCCCGCTGGAGATACCGGTGAGCCGCCTCACCATCGCCGAACAGCAGGTGGTGGAGATAGCGCGCGCCTTGATTGGCAAACCGCAGATTTTGATCATGGACGAACCGACCAGCAGCCTGACCCAGGTCGATACCGAGAACCTTTTCAAACTTGTCCTCCGACTTCGCGACCGCGGGGTGAGCATCATTTACATCAGCCACTTTTTGGAAGAATGCCAGAGGATCTGTGATCGTTATACTGTGTTGCGGGACGGTGAAACCGTGGGGCACGGATCAATGCCAGGAACCGACGTCAACGAGATCATCCGGATGATGGTCGGACGTGAGATGACCGATATATACCCACGCATACCACATCAAGCGGGAGAAACCATCCTCAGGTTGAACAAGGTTTCCGGAAAGGAGCGTCCGAGTTCCGTCTCGTTCAACTTGCGTCAAGGAGAAATCCTGGGCGTCGCAGGCCTGATCGGTTCCGGAAGGACCGAGACCCTCCGCACGTGCTTCGGACTCGACCGTCTCCATCAGGGGGACATTCATGTGGAGGAAAAGCTCAGCCGCCGTGGCACGCCCACATCGCGCCTTGGAGAGGGAATTGGTTTTCTGAGTGAAAACCGGAAGGAAGAAGGACTGATGTTAAATCGCAGCATTGCCGACAATCTGACCGGCAGCCGCTTTGGTTCGCTCAGCCGGTTCGGCTTTATTAACCCGGGAAAACAATTCAAAACCACACAAGAATGGATGCGTCAGCTCGACATCCGGGCTCGGAGTCCGTTGCAACCCATTGGGGAGCTTTCCGGCGGAAACCAGCAAAAGGTGGCCATCGGAAGGCTTCTGCATCACGATGTGAAGGTCCTTTTGCTCGATGAACCGACCAGGGGCATTGACGTCGGCAGTAAGGCCCAGGTTTATAAGTTGATCGGCCAGCTTGCGGCCCAGGGCAAGGCGGTGATTTTTGTCAGCTCCTACCTTCCTGAATTGATGGGAGTCTGTGACACAATCGGCGTCATGTGCCGCGGAGTGCTTTCTGACGTGCGCCCGGTGACGAATTGGACCGAGCAATCGATCATAGGCGCGGCCATCGGGCAGCAGAGCTTCGGACGAGGGAGACACCAATGAGCGACCAAACTTCCATTGCCGGACGATTCTCCCGGGCGCTGAATACGGTCGGCCCGTTTCTAGGACTGCTTCTGGTCATCGGTCTGTTTTCCAGCAGCGCGGAGGTTCGTCCGTTCTTTCTGACCGGTGCAAATTTCAAGATCATTCTGACCCAGACGGTGATTGTGGCGATCGGGGCGCTGGGCATGACGATGATCATCGTCAGCGGAGGAATCGATCTCAGCGTCGGTTCGGTGGTGGCATTGACCAGCGTGGTGGGAGCCACGGCCCTTTTGCGCGGGTATCCGCCCATGGTCGTGGTGGCGGTCACGGTGCTGGCGGGAGGGGCCATCGGACTGCTGAACGGAATTGCCATCGCCGGTTTGAGGATGATGCCGTTCATCGTGACGCTCGGCATGATGGGGATGGCAAGGGGATCAGCGAAATGGCTTTCTGGAAGTCAAACGGTCAATCCGCCGGAGAATGCGGTGAACGACATCATGAACCAGGTCAATCCCCAGCAGTTGTTTCCCCTGCCCCGCGGTGTCTGGATTGCGGTCGGGCTGGCGCTGCTCCTTTCAATCGTGATGAAACGCACCATATTCGGCCGCCACATTTTCGCCATCGGCTCCAACGAAGCCACTGCGCGTCTCTGCGGTATCCGGGTGCGGCTGAACAAGGCGGCGATTTATACCATTGCCGGTCTGTTTTTTGGCCTGTCCGGTTTGATGCAATTGTCGCGGTTGACCCAGGGCGACCCCACCGTGGCCATCGGTTTGGAGCTGGACATCATTGCGGCCGTAGTAATTGGCGGAGCGAGTTTGAGCGGAGGAAGCGGCAGCGTCCTGGGATCTATGATCGGCGCTTTGATCATGGCGGTTTTGCGGAACGGCTCCAACCAGATGGGCTGGCCCACTTACATGCAGGAAATCATCATCGGCATCGTCATCATCCTCGCGGTGGGCCTGGACAAACTCCGGCAGTCGAGGAGCAAATAGCACCCGGTTCATGAGATTCCAGATCGCCTTCTTGCGAGATTCCCGAACCGCGAGTCTGTGACTCGAAGCACTGGGCGGGTACTGGGCGGGTATCGCGAC
>Ga0163152_10008884_pt1 | contig 10620 bp, 8 predicted proteins | sample OliLakLV19MP8IB2_FD_148635 | JGI IMG/M metagenome (GOLD analysis project Ga0163152, IMG submission 148635) | Freshwater microbial mat bacterial communities from Lake Vanda, McMurdo Dry Valleys, Antarctica - Oligotrophic Lake LV.19.MP8.IB-2 | ecosystem: Environmental > Aquatic > Freshwater > Lake...
GTCGTGCACGGCTCGACGCCGTAATCTGGGCGTGCTCCCGACCCGCTCGTCCGCCGAGGTGGAGCGGGTTGCTCGACGGCCTCGCTCGACCACGGCCCCGGCTCGTCACGCTCGAAAGACGCCGCAACGCGGCGCTGGAGGAGAGCGCGCTCGACCCGCTGGACCGACGCGCTGGACCGACGCGCTGGACCGACGCGCTGGACCGACGCGCTGGACCGACCCGCTGGACCGACCCGCTGGACCGACGCGCTAGACCGACCCGCTAGACCGACCCGCTAGACCGACCCGCTAGACCGACGCGCGGACCGCGCCGATGCGGGCCGCGACCTCCGCCGTGAACGCGCTCGTCGAGAGCTTGCCGCCGATGTCCGGCGTCGACCGCCCGGCCGCGATCGCGTCGAGCACAGCCGTCCGCACGCGCGCTCCGGCCGCGCTCTCGCCCACGTGAACGAGCAGGTTCGCCAGCGAGAGCAACGCCGCGCTGGGGTTGGCCAAGTCCTTGCCCGCGATGTCCGGCGCCGTGCCCCCGGCCGGATCGAACATCGCCACGTCGACGTTTCCGGCCTCGTCGAACGAGTAGTTCGAGCTGTCGCCCAGACCGATCGAGCCGATCAGGCCGCAGGCCGCATCCGACAGGAAATCGCCGTATTCGTTGGGCGTCACGATCACCGCGTAGCGCTCGGGCCGCATCACGATGCCGGCCAGCAGCGAGTCGAAAAGCTCCTTGCGGTGCGCGACCTTCGGGAAATCGCGCGCGACCTCGGCCACGACTTCCTCGAACAGCCCGTCCGTCTCCTTCTGGATCGTGTACTTGCTGGCCGACACGACGTGCGTGCCGCGGCGCTGGGCGAGCTGGAAGGCGAAGCGCGCCGCGAGCGCGCTGGGACGCCGCTCGATCACGCGCAGGGACACGGCCGTCTCGCGGTTCACGCGCCGGCCGGGATCCTCGTAGGTGCCTCCGGTCGCGATGCGCACGACGTCGATGTCGAGGCGGCGTTTGAAGTTCGTCTCGATGCCCGGGATCGTCGCCACGGGGCGATGGATCACCGCGTAGTCGAGCAGGTCGCGCAGCACCGCGTTCGGGCTCTCGGCCGTCGTCGCGGTCGGGTACTTGAGCCCGACCTTGTGCTCGCGCAGCAGCGCGGCCGCCTCCTGGTAGAGCGCGGCGCCGCGGCGCGTGCGGGCCGGCTCCGAGATGTCGACGGAGACGAACTCGAGCCGGCAGGGGAGGGCCTCGACCACGGTGTGGACGCTGCGGGACAGCTCGGGCGAGATCCCGTCCCCGTGCAGCTCGACGACGCGGTAGGTCTTCATGGGGCGGCGCCTCGCGGCCCGAAGCTCGGCGCGCCTCGCGTGCTGGGCGAGATCCTGCGCTGGCTTCGGACGCGAAGGCGGAGAAGATAGCGGGCGTGACGCTGCGTTCGACAGGAGTTCTCGCGGTCCTCGCGGCCGGAGCCTGCGCCGTCGGGGCTTGCGACCCGGCGCCGGCCGAGCCGAGACCCGCCTCGACGTCGGCACCGGCTGCGGCGCCCGGCCCCGCGGGCGAGGCGCGGGTCGAGTGGAAGGCGTTGCGCAACGGCGACTTCGAGGACCAGACGCCGCCCGTGGACGTCGACGTCCCGCGGCGCATTCCCTGGTGGCGCAGCACGCACGGCTGGCCGCAGCTCGAGCTGCAGGGCGGCGACGGTCCGCGCCTGCGCACGGGTCCGGATGAGTTCGCCGAGCAACCCTTCGCGGCCTACGCGCCGCTGGCCGCTGGCCTCGAGATCAGCGGACGAGTCCACGGTGCCGGCGTGCTGACCGTGATCGACGGCAGCGGCGAGCCGATGCGCTTCCCGCTGCGCGCCGAAGGCGAGCAGGGTCACGCGTTCCACATCAAGGGCGAGGATCTGGCGCGCGCGCTGGGCCGCGCGCCCACGCCGCGATTCGTGCTGCGCCTCGAGGGCGACGGCGCAAGCACAGCGTGGTGGGACGATGTCGATGTGGTCGTGCCGCTGCCGTGCCCGAGCGAATCCGCGCTGCGCGCCGAGGTCGTGGCGCAGCTCGACGCGATCTTCCGGGCGTGGGAGGAGCGCGCGCTCGACGACTTGGGCGACCGGCGCACCGCGTTCGTCGCGAAGAGCTTCGACATCGTCACCGGTGCGGATCTGGCCGTGCTCCCGTCCGCGCCGACGTTCTTCCCGCTCCAGGAGGCTCTGCTCGACGCCGTCGCGGCCGAGGACCAGGCGTCCTGGCGCGCGTTCCTCGAGCGCTACCTGCAGGATCTCTTCGCACACGCGTTGCACCCGGCGACGGGCCTGCCCAACTCCTGGAACCCGCGCACCGACGCGCGCGACGACGAACACCCGAGCGAGATCGCGCTGCCGCTCGGTTTCCTGATCGACGTCGCGCTCGAGGGGCCCGAGCGCTTCCGGGCGCAGGCTCGCGCGGCGGCGCAGCGCATCGGCGACGTCGTTCTCGCCAAGGGCCTCCTTCCGGACGGCAACGTCGCGGCCAGCTACTTCCCGCAGGACGCGCGGCTCAACCTGGACGTCAACCCGCTGCGCCGGTTCGACGTGCCGTGTCAGATGGCGCGCCTCTCCGCGTTGACCAAGGATCCGCGCTACCTCGAGCCGGCGCGCGAAGCGCTGGCCGTCTTCGAGTTCACGCACGTCTGGGCCGGGACGTGGGACCAGATCGATCCGGCGTTCGACGACGACTACGGCACCTACGGCGCGCGCGCGGCCACGATCGCCCGCGCGCTGCCGGACGAGGTCCTGTTCGAGCGCTTCGCGATCGAAGGCATGCTCCACTTCCTGCCGCTGTGGCGCGACGCGATGCGCTTCGGCGGCAACCTGGCCGCGGACCAGGTGCGCGGCTGGTGGATCGCAGCCGACCTGGTGCGCACCGAGCCGTCGCTCCGGCCGCAGCTCGCGCCGATCGTGGCCGACGCGGTCCACGCACACGTGCAGGGCGAGCAGTACGGCAACGGCGCATGGGGCGACCTGACGGTGTTCGGCTTCGACCCGCGTGGCGACGAGAAGGTGGGGGATTTCAGGGGCACGCCGACGAACCTCCTCAACGGGCTCGCGGCGGTGTACGGCTCCGACCTCGGGCTGCGGACCGACGTCGTGCGCGGTCTCTACACCGCCGTCCTGCGCAGCTCGGTGAAGCAGTACGGTCGGCCGCACGGATTCCTGCTCGGACCGACCGAGCAGAGCACCGGGAACACGGCCTTCGGATCCCTGCGGATCCTCTTGGGCCTCACGACGATGCTGGACGCGCTGACGGAGGCGCCGCGCTAGCGCATCCGGATCACGGCCAGCTCGTTGCTCGAGCCGCAGGCGGCCAGGATCTCGAGCGCGCCGTCGCCGTCGAGGTCGACGAGGCGCACGTCGAGCGGGCCCGTGCCCACGCCCAGGTCGGGCATGCGCACGACGCGCTCGCCGTTGCCGGGCGAGCTCAGCCACAGGTTCAGGTGGTGGCTGTTCTGCGCGCTGACGACGTGGTCGGCGCGGCCGTCGCCGTCGAGATCGCCGGATCGCGCGACGATCGCGCGCAGTCCGGTGGGGAAGGGCTCGCTCACCGTCCATGCGCCGCCCGGCAAGGTCGGCGGCGAATCGATGCGCAGGAGACCGAGTCCGTCGCTGCCGGAGACGAGCACGATCTGTGTGCCCGGCATGGCGACGGCTAGGCCGCGCGCGGGCTCGGCGCTCGGTTCGTGGTGGATTTCGGTCAGTTGCAGCGCGCGACCCTCTCCGCGCTGGAGCTGCAGCAGTGCCCAGCCCGCACGCGGCGGAGCGCCCGTGAGCGCGACCGCGACGAACGTGTTCGGTCCATCGCGGCGGACGAGCGCCAGGTCGCGCGGCGCGCCGTCCACGTCGAACGCGCGCATGGTCCCGAACTCGAGGCTCGCGCCATCGCCGCGCAAGAGCGGCACGCACGTGACGCGCCCCGCGGCGGGATCGCTCACGAGCGCGTCCTCCACGCCGTCGCCGTCGACGTCGGCCACGAGCAGGTCGCCCATGGACTGCGCACAGATCGGCCCGCGCGTCTCGGCGCGCGCCCACAGCCGCCCCGTGCCGTCGCCGAACCACGCGTCGAGGACGATGCCGCCGACCTTGGGACGCAGGAACAGCGCGTCGAGCTTGCCGTCGCCGTCGAGGTCGCGCAGACGCAGGCGGTCGGCGCCCTCGATGCGGCCTTGCGAAACGCCCTCGACCAAGCCGGCTGGCGTGCCGCGGTGGACTTGCACGCTGCTGTCGAGCGCGCACAGCGCGACGACGTCGAGGCGTCCGTCCCCGTCGAGGTCGCCCGTGTCGATCGAGTGCGGCTGACGTCCGCTGCGCGACAGCTCGCAGACCTGGAAACCGCCCTGTGGCGCCGCGAACAGCAGGCTGATGCGCTTCGCGTCGCTGTTCGCGATCGCCGCGTCGAGCCGGCCGTCCCCGTCGAAATCCCCGAGCGCGCCCGCGACCGGGTGCTGACCGGCGTACGTGGAGCCGGGCGGCGTGCCGTCCTCGCGCTCGAACGTCGCCTGCTGGCCATGGACCGAGATCGCCAGCCGCACGCGCGCCGGGCGCGTGCCGCCGTGCAGGACGTCGATCGGCACGGTGCCGACGACCTCCGTGCGCTCGATCTTCATGTCGGCGTCGAGCCACACGAGCTGGTCGTCGCCCGCGGCCACGACGAAGCGCGATCCGACCGCGCCGCGCCAGCCCTCGATCTCGTCGATGCTGCGCGGCAGGCCGGCCAACGTCGCCGCGGATTTCTCGACGAGCCGTCCGTCGGCGACGGGCTCGAGACGCACGACGCGGCGCGTGACCTGCGAGCCGACGAGCAGCGCGCGGCCGTCCGCGGTGAAGCGCACGCACGTCGTTTGCGCGTCCGACAGCGGCTGTCGACCGACGATCGCGCCGTCGCGCACGATCAGGAGCTCGTCGTCGAGCGTCACGATCGCAACCTCGAACGTGCCGTCGGCACCCAGGTCGCCGCAGGCCAGCACGCGCGGCCGCGCCGCCAGCTCCATGCGCAGGACGAGCGGGTCGCCCGAGCCCAGGTGGAGCGCGCGCACGTCGACGAGCATGAGCGCCGACTCGTTGCGCGGCGCGACGGCGATGATCGCCGGACCGCCGTCGCGCCCGGGCTTCCACGCGCCGAACGGCTCGGGGCCCAGCGCGAAGTCACCGATCTCGTACGACTTCGGCGCGGGCGTCACGGTGGGACGGTTCGAGAGCCCGCTCCAGATCTGCACTGCGCCGGGGCCGCGTACGACCGCCACGAGCTCGTCGCGTCGATCCCCGTCGAGGTCGATCGCCGCGAGCCCCGTCGGCCGCGCCTCGCCGGTGGGGAACTCCAGGCGCGCGCGTAGGACGACCGGCGGCGGGGCGGGTGGAGTGGCTTGTGCAGCGGGTGTGGCGTGTGCGGCGGCCGCGGGAGATGGAGCGTCCCCGCACGCCGCGTTGAGCGGGAGCGCGCACGCCAAGGCGAAGCACGGGACCAGGACGGCGCGCTCGATCACGCGCGGATTGTGTCGGCTTCACAGGGCGCAGGCAACGCGCGAAGAGGAGGAAGGGGACTGTCCGCGTAGCGAGCCTGCGAGCGGAGCCGACGAGATGAGTGGGCCCGTTCAAGGGGCCCACGCGCAGCGAGCCTGCGAGCGGAGCCGACGGGATGCGTGGGCCCGTTCAAGGGGCCCACGCGCAGCGGTCTTGCGAGCGCAGCCACGAAATGCGTGGGTCCGTTCCAGGGGCCCACCCGCGGGCTATGCTCGGTTCGCGGGTTCGCCTGGCACGCCGGTCGCTCCCGCAGACTCGATGCAACGCTCTGCACGCAATGCCCTGCTCACGGCCCTGGCCGGCGCCGTCGTCGTCGGCCTCGGCTTTGGCGCCTGGTTCATCCTGCGCGAAGCTCCGCGTCCGACCACGGACGTGACGCTCGCGCCGGCGCCCGAGCTGCCCGCACCGTCCGCGCCGACGGACGCGACGCACGGCGAACGTCAGCAGCTCGAGCTGGCCGTCGACGACAGCCCGGAGTTCGGCACGCTCGATACGACCGTCGTCTTCCCGCTGCAGGTGGAGCTCGCGCTCACGCGCGCTTCCGCCACGATCCAGGCCGAGGACACGCCACGCCTCGGCAGCGGCGCGACGGCGAAGATCGCCGGATCCGTGCGCGACGGGAAGGGCGGCGGTGTGCGCGCCGAGGTGCGCTTCGTCGCCGGCCCGAACCAGGGGCGCGTTCTGTACGCCGACTCGCTCGGCCGTTTCGGCGCGGACAACCTCAACCCGGGTCTGTCGGTCGTCAAGGTGTCGGGCCCCGGCATCGTCGGCTCGCAGCGCGAGGTCAGCTTGCGCCCGCAGCGCGAGACGCTGCTCAACCTGGGCTACGGGCGCCCTGCGATCGTGTCGGCCGACGTCGTCGACCGCGACGGCAAACCCATCGCCGGCGCCAAGGTGACGCTCGACGGACAGGTCGCGACGAGCGGCGAGGACGGCCTCGTCGAGTTCTCCGCCGTGGCGCCGGGCGAAGTCTTGGTCGTGGTCGAGAAGCCCGGCTTCGCGAGCCTGCGACAGACGCTCACGCTGGTCGGCGGCTCGACGATCCCGCGCGGACAGTTCAAGTTCCGCCTCGATCCGGGCGCGACGCTGCAGGTCGCGATCCAGGACTCGCTCAACGCCGGCCAGCAGGCGCTCCTGTTCGTGCTGCCCGAGCTGGCCGAGGGCGAGCGCAAGTTCCCGTGGCACACCGTGAACCCCGTGAAGGTCTGGCCGGGCGGCACCGCGATCGTGAACGATCTGCCGGAGGGCCGCGTCACGCTGCGCCTCTACCACGCGGGCGCGACCGCGAAGCCGCCGAAGCGCTCGGTCGAGCTGCACCCCGGCAAGCGCGAGACGATCGAGTTCGGCCTGGTCCCGGCGCCGGTCGTGACCGGTGTCGTGCGCGACGGCGACAAGCCCGCCGCCGGAGCCATCGTGCGCATCGAGGCGCCCGACCGCGCCGCCGCGACGCTCAGCGTCTTCGGTCAGTCGAACTACCTGTTCCTCGAGAGCGACGTGCTGCCCGACCTCCCGCCGGCGATGCAGGAGGGCACGACGAACGAGCGCGGTGAGTTCCAGCTCTCGGCCAGCGAGGACGCTGCGCCGGTGCGCTACCTGACCGCGATCTCGCGCGACGGCCAGCGGATCGCGCACGCGGTCCTGCATCCGGGCGAGGTCAAGGTCGACCTCGGGCTCGAGCCGCTGCAGGGCGGCAAGGGCGAGCTCGCGATCCAGATGGAGGGCCGCATCCAGCCCCTGCCGGTCGAGGTCGTGGCCAACGGCACGCCGCGCGACCCGATCGTGCTCCCGCTGGGCCGCGACCTGCGCATCGCCGACCTGCCCGAGGGTTCGTGGAACGTGACCGTGCGCTGGAACGGCCAGATCCTGACTCAGCAGCCGCTCGAGATCACCGGCGAGACCCGCTTGTTCGTCGCGCTGCCCGAGGGCGCGATCGTGGGGCAGGACGAGGAGACGCGGCGGCGGGCGGGGAAGCACTGACGACGGGCTGGTCACTTCGCGTAGGCTTCCGGCCCCGTGAAGCGACTCGTCCTCGACGGCAAGTCCCTCCTGCTCGACGACCTCCGGCCGCTCGTGTTCGGCGGACCCGTCGAGCTCTCGATCGCGCCGGCCGCGATGAAGGCCGTGCAACGCGCGCGCGAGCTGGTCGAGCACCACGTCGCGCGCGGCGACGTCGTGTACGGGCTCACGACGGGCTTCGGCAAGCTGAAGAACGTCGCGATCCCGGCCGCGGACCTGGCGCAGTTGCAGGAGAACCTCGTCATCTCGCACTGCTGCGGCGTCGGCGAGCCGATGCCGCTGGAAGAAGTGCGGATCGCGCAGGTCCTGAGGCTGAACGGGCTCGTGCGCGGCAACTCGGGCGTCTCCACCGCGCTCGTCGAGACGCTCCTACGCCTCTTCGCCAAGGGCTTCGTGCCCGTGGTGCCGCGCAAGGGCTCGGTCGGGGCCAGCGGCGACCTCGCGCCGCTCGCGCACATGGCCGGCGCGTACTTGGGTCACGGCGACGCGTGGGTCGGAGGTCGGCGCACGAGCGCGCGCGAGGCGCTGCGTTCGATCGGCGAGGAACCGCTGCGCTTGAGCGCCAAGGAGGGCCTCGCGCTGATCAACGGCACCGAAGTCATCAAGGCGATGGGCGTGTGCGCCTGGGCGCGTGCGGAGAACGTGGCCAAGTGCGCCGACTCGATCGCGGCGCTGACGATCGAGGCCCTGCTCGGCAGCTCGAAGCCGTTCGACGAGCGTTTCGCCGACTTGAAGGGTCACGAGGGCCACCGCCGCGTCGCGCGCAACGTGCGCGCCTGCCTGGCGGAATCGCAGGTGCTCGCGTCGCACACCGGGTGCAACCGCGTGCAGGACCCGTACTCGCTGCGCTGCGTGCCGCAGATCCACGGCGCGTTCCAGACGGCGCTCGAGCACGTCCGCGGCGTCCTGGCGAGCGAGGTGAACTCGGTCACGGACAACCCGCTCGTGTTCCCCGACACGGGCGAGGTCGTCAGCGCCGGCCAGTTCCACGGTCAGCCGCTGTCGATCCCGCTCGACTACCTCGCCATTGCGCTGACGACGATCGGCAACGTGTCGGAACGGCGCATCGAGCAGTTGGTGAACCCCGACCTCTCGCACTTGCCGGCGTTCCTGACGCCGAAGCCGGGCCTGAACTCGGGGATGATGATCGTGCAGGTCTCCGCCGCGGCGCTGGCCAGCGAGAACAAGTCGCTCAGCCACCCCGCGTCGGTCGACACGATCCCGACCAGCGCGAACCAGGAGGACCACGTGTCGATGGGCGTCACGGCCGCGCGCAAGGCGCTTTGCGTGTGCGAAAACGTCGAGACGATCCTGGCGATGGAGTGGATGTGCGGAGCGCAAGCACGGGAGTTCCACCGCGAGCTGCGCGCCGGCCGCGGGGTCGAGGCGGCCTATGCCTGCCTGCGGCGTCGCGTGGAACCCCTGGGCGCCGACCGCTGGATGCACGCCGACATCCAGGCGGCGATCGAGCTCGTACAGAAGGGGCAGCTCGTCGTGGCGGTCGAGGACGCCGTGGGAGCCCTGGCGGTCTGAGAGCCCGTGAAGAAATCGATCGTACGGGCTCTCGGATCCCGTTGGCGCCGCTCCGCGGCGCGAGAGGCTGTGATTACTTCACAGCCTCTGAGCCCGGATGATTCACGAAGCCCTCGGCTGGGCGTGCTGGCGGCTGCCGCTGCCAATCGAAGCGACCGCCGGCCAGCTTCAGGGCATCACCCTCGCCGTTGCCGAGTCGGCGCTCGGATGAGAGACGGTCGCGCTGCTGCCGGGTCTCACGACAGAACTTGATTCGGCAGAGATTCGCGGAGCCTTGCCCGCATGCGTTGGCACGAGGGTCCGCCGAATCGATCGCTCCCTGACCCGGCTTTCGTGAATCATCCGGGCTGAGGTCCGGCGCGCGCGAACCTGCGCGCCGTCCCAACGATCGCGAGGTCAGGCGTTCGTTTCCTGACTGATCGTGCCTGGAGGGTGCGGGAAGGACCTCGAGCGCGGAAACTGCGTCCCTCGCGCCCGTGCCTGGATGCCCGACCATGAAGCACGTTGCTCGCCTGCAGCCCATCCAACTCGCCAGCCTGGCCCTGATCGGGCTGGCGTCCTGCTCCGCGACCGGCGATCGCGCCGTGCCCGACATGGCGCCGTCGCGCGTCGTCCACCTGTCGTTCGTGTCGGCGGACGAGGCGGCCCGGGCGCTGGACGGCAGCTTCGCTCGGAACGGCTGGAGCGACCTGCTGGGCGCCGGCTGCGATCCGGCCGGCCTCGGTCTGCGCTCGGGCCGCCTCGTCGTCACGTCCGAACCGCACGGGAACTCGCTGATCATCGCGGCCGGCCCGGGGCACGCGGCCGAGGTCGAGCGCGCGCTCGAGTTCGTGCGCCGGCTCGACGTGCCGCGGATGGCCGCCGCGGGTGGCGCGGGACGCTGAGGCGATCGAGCGCTTCGACCGCTTGCCCGGAAAGAGGCTCGCGCGCCGCTCGTCGAGAGGGTGGGATGGACGCCTCGCCACGGAAGGCCGACGATGAACCACTTCGCTCGCACGCTCACCGCTCGCATTGCGTTCCTGGGGCTGCTCGTCCTCACCGCCTGCTCGGGCACGGGCGACCGGGCCGCCGTTCCTGTCCTCGCGCCCACGCGCGTCGTGCCCCTCGCGTACGTGTCCGCCGACGAGGCCGCCGAGGCGATCTGCGAGAGCTACGCGCAGCGCGCCGGCGCCGGGAAGCTCCAGCATCCGAACTGCCGGCACGGTGGAGGCAACGCGACGTTCGACGCGAGCTCGAAGACGGTCTGGCTCTACGTCACGACGGATCCGCGGACGAACTCGCTCATCATCGCCGCGACCGCGGATCATGCCGCCGAGATCGACCGCGCGCTCGAGATCGTGCGCGCGATCGACGTGCCCGGGACGACCAGCGCGCGCTGAGAGGCCGAAAAATCGATCGTACGGCCTCTCAGACCCTGTCGGCGCCGCGCGGAACCGCGCGCGGCGCGGAGAGGCCGAGAGAGAATCGATCGTACGGCCTCTCAGACCCTATTGGCGCCGCGCGGAACCGCGCGCGGCGCCAATAGGGTCTGAGA
>Ga0163152_10008889_pt1 | contig 10617 bp, 14 predicted proteins | sample OliLakLV19MP8IB2_FD_148635 | JGI IMG/M metagenome (GOLD analysis project Ga0163152, IMG submission 148635) | Freshwater microbial mat bacterial communities from Lake Vanda, McMurdo Dry Valleys, Antarctica - Oligotrophic Lake LV.19.MP8.IB-2 | ecosystem: Environmental > Aquatic > Freshwater >...
TGATGGTCGGTAGCGTACTTGTCCTCATCGGTACCGCCAGTTCGTAGAGTGCCCCCGGCGGCAACCCCATCATCGAGGCCAGTTGAGTTCTCGCAGTACTGAGTTCACGATAGAGCCGCTGAACCTCTCGCTGGATATTGAGTAAATCACGGCGGTAGCTGAGCGGGGTGAGCGGAGACTGGAGCTGCTTGTCGACGATTTGCTGAGCGCTCTCTAACGCCTTAGTCACAGATTCGTTGAGAAACTCTACCCGGTGGAGCACGCGCTCGGCACTGACTGCCCGCCAATATGCGCTCCGAACATCCTGGGCCAGCCGCACGGCAATTCGACGCTTTTCTTCCTCCGCGATCATGACGTTGTCCGCCGCCTGCTGCGCACGCACGAACGACAACCCGAAATCCAACACATCCCAACTTAACGCCAAATTCCCGGACGTGACGTTCTTCTCGGAAGAGGTAAATGCCTCCACCGCTTGGCGGCCTGTCACAAGCGATTGCCCGACACCGCCGGCGAAGTTATTGCGTCCATCGAACCCGGCATTGGCCGACAGCTGCGGCAGCAAGGAATAGTGCGCGACATTGAGCTGTTGGTGAGCCAATTGCGCCTGCATGGCCTTCACCTTGGCATCCAGGTTGTATTTCAGCGCGCGAGCAATGGCTTCGTAGAGACTAATCGGGCCTGAGACCGGCTCCTGAATGGTCGTCACAGTCTGGAGATCCTTCGTCGCTCGTGTTTGTACGTCTTGTATGGTCAACACGTACGGCTTGACCATGCACCCGGTGAGCATGAGCAGAATCCCCATCGCGACAGCTATGCGCTGAACCATCATCGTCGTCACATTCCAGACCAATGTGGGCAGAGATCGAGCCCCTGCTCTGGGACACTGACTCACCTGTCATATCGGTTAGAGCGGGGACAAACTGAACGGAACGGGAAGAGACGAAGCTGGACCGGGAGGGTAGAGGACAATGCGAATATGTGGTCCGAAACCGGTTACGAGGGAGAAGATCGGTTACCTAGGCCCATGTCGTTGTTGAACCGCAGATTATTGAAGCAATACTCCCGCTTTTGGTTACACGATTCACGCATGAATTCTCATTGTGGAATGAAGGCAAGAGTTTTGACCGCAAGTCCGTAGATAGGCAAAATCTGCCACCGCCAGGGGTAGATTGCAGAACTGAACCTTGATCCGCATTACGTTCCAATGGGGCAGGGCAAGAAAGCGCTCGAAACCACCCAGCTCATGCATAACCTCTAACGACGAGCGCGCACGAAACAATCCGTCGTATGATCGTTTACCAATCCGGAGGCTTGCATGTAGGCATAGACGGTGGTGCTGCCGACAAAACGAAAACCTCGCTTCTTGAGATCCTTTGACAGGGCGTCGCTTTCTTGGCTTATGGCAGGAAGCTGCGACATACGTGCCCAGCGATTCACTTTCGGCGTGCCTCCGACAAACTGCCAGACATAGCGATCGAACGAACCGACCGCTTCTTGGACTGCGAGGAAGGCTTGCGCGTTAGTCACTGCCGAGTCAATTTTGAGCCGGTTGCGGATGATGCCGGGATTCTTCAGCAGCATGGCTTTTCTCTTTGCCGTAAATCGCGCCACCTTCTCGGGATCGAATTCCCCAAACGCTCGGCGATAGCCATCTCGCCGCAGCAAGATTGTTTCCCACGTCAGACCAGCCTGCGCGCCTTCCAACAGCAACATCTCGAAATGTTGTCGGTCATCGTGAATCGGCACCCCCCATTCACGGTCATGGTAGGCAATGAAATGCGGCTTACCACCAACCCATCCGCAGCGGATCTTGCCATCGGAGGTTGGTTGGAGTTGCTTGGTCATCGGCACGCACTCGGCTCAAGAACGGAGCCGCCTTCTATATCTGACTAACCGAAATAAACCATTTCGGCTTCATGCGACCGAAGTCGGTACGGACATGCTCACGAAGTGTGCGCTTCGAGTCGAACACGACAGGTCCGTGAGGCCCTCTCCAAAACACCACCCAATGCCAGAAAGCGCGTTCCCGTTCTCTGTACCATTTGATGGCGAGTAGCGCACGATCCGGCAGAGCTTCCCATGAGGTGAAGGGCACTTCGGTGCTTGCCGGCCTGATCCCGTATAGCTTGAGCAGTCTTCGAACATGATGTGTCTCAGACCACAACCTCGAATCGCCTGCGAAAATGCCGAGCCGACTCGCCTCATGTTGCGCCTGCCGATAACTCACGCCTGCGAGCGCCGCGACGCTCGCAATGCCGCACCCAGTGCGCTCAAGTTGCACAACCGGCTTCACGACCACTCTAGTTTCAACTTTCGTCTATTGGATATTAGACCTTCCGTGCATCTTTGCCATATCATGAGACCTTGTCAAGAAGATGGTGGCGCCGGTCAGAGTATCACGCGTCACTTCACCCGTGATATGTTCGAAAGTCAGGTCACCTCATCCTGACAGCGTGAGACTATGTCGGCACATACCTTACGCATCGCGTTGCTCCATCTCGCACCCATCCCCGGCGACATCACAAAGAACCGCCGGCTTGTCGAGAAGGCCGTCAACGCTGCCGCGCGACTCGGCGCGACCTGGATCATCACACCCGAACTCATCGTCACCGGCTATACCTTTGCCGATAACATCGGAACGAAGTGGATTGTGCCTCAGCCAGACCCGTGGATGACGCACATGTCCCGACTCGCCGCCAGACTGCGCGTGACGCTGTTCCTCTCCTGTCCAGAACAGGATCGGATATCCCACAAACTCTACAATAGTCTGTTCGCAATCGCAGCGGATGGTTCCATCGTCAGCTCACATCGAAAAATTCATACGCTGCGAGTGGGATCGGAGGCTTGGTCGACGCCAGGAACGCAGGCAGTCGCCGTTCCAGTTCCTCCATTCACACGGATTGGGATGCTGATCTGTGCAGATGCGTATACGTCAGACATCGCGCGAAACCTACAGGCCCAAGGAGCGCAACTGCTGGTCTCATCGGCCGCATGGGCGCCTGGCCTGCACGGCCCGAATGGGGAATGGGAACGATGCACCCGCGACACGGGTCTTCCGATCCTGGTGTGCAATCGGACAGGACCAGACAAGACCCTCGACTTTCGTCAAGCCGAGAGTGTGGTGGCAAAGGACGGGCAGCGCCTGCTGTCCTTATCTTCAGCACGTTCGGCGATATTCGCTATCGAGTGGGATGTGAAGACACAGACGTTGGCGAAACAGGACTATCAGACCCTCTACCTCTAGCAGTCTGCGGGAAAACTCGGTTTATACATAAAGCGCAAATGGAATCTTACATATGGCGCTGATAGCACATAATTGCAGGCTGCTCAAAAAGGCTGTCCAGCAAGGCCGCAGCGAGTGAAGGCCCGAGGCGTACCCTTGGGGTACGTTGAGGGTCTGAACGATGCGAGAACGCTGCTGGCGGACTTTTTCAGCAGCCTGCTAGCTGGCGACGGTACCAGCATCCTGAGGTCGAGCCTGAACAATCTGAATGGACATCGATTACCCTGCCAGTTGTTGAAAGATCGCGTAGCCTTCGTTCCATTCACCATGCCCACTGTCGGCATTGATGTGGCCGGCCTCTCCAATATCGATGAAGCGGCTGCCCCAGGCGTGTGCGCAATGCTGCGCAAACGCTGATGACCCAAACGGATCGTTCGCACTCGCGACTACGATGGAAGGAAATCGGTGAGGCCGCATCGGCACCGGTGCAAACCCTCGTGCCTTGGCAGGGAAGCTTGCGCCCTGTGGATTGGGCACCGCCACGAGAAACGCGTTCTTCGGAACCAGCGCTGAGCGATGAGCCCAATGAGCCACAAGAAGGCAGGCGAGGCTATGAGCTATCAGCATCGGCGGAGAAGGGCACGCTCGCACAGCAACATCCAACGCACGAACCCAATCGTCGCATACCGGGCGGTCCCAATCTCCCAAATTCACGCGCTGCCATTGTGGATGGCGCCGCTGCCAGAGCGATTGCCAATGTTGCGGCCCTGAATTGCCAATACCGGATAACACTAACACCGTTGTATCTCGAGACATCTCATCCCCCGGCCTTCCGGCCACTCACGGCAATGGTGGCTTAGTAGATGGCCCATGTGCTCGGATCGTCGGCGAACCGGCAATACCGTTCAAGATCCGACTGTTCAACCACTCCTGTGGCTAAATACTTCTCCCGCAATTGCTCAGCCGACATCTTCATCACCCTAGCCATACCGGACCGGCCTGCACAGAGCGGAGCATCGTTCTCCACGACGAGGTCTTGTAGTCCATGCCGTTGCAGTGAGGCGGGCAACTTCAGGCCCAGCGTGTAGCCCATCCTCAATGTCGCGTACATCTTCGCGATCGCCTGATTGACCATATGCACGGACGCGAGGTCCTCCTCTTCGCCGACAATCCCACGCGACGCAGAAAAATCTGGCTCCTCCAGCACAAGCCATCCTCCCGGCTTGAGGCAGTCGAGCATCTTCGTCAACGCCACATCATAGTCAGCGAGATGGATCAAGACGTACCGCGCATGCACCACATCGAACGATTGCTGCGACAACTGAGCCGTGCGAATATCGGCTCGCACGATGCTCACATTGGGCTGGTCCACTTCACGCAGAAACTTTGGATCGAGATCCACCGCCACAACCTGCCCCGTCGAACCAACCACTTCACCCATCCAATTCATAATGGATCCAGCGCCTGGCCCAACCTCAAGACAGCGCCATCCGGATTGCAGACCTGCATAGAGCAACCGCCTCCGACTCGCAGGATCGAACACCTGCTCGATCACCCGAAGCCGTTCCAGTTCCTGTTGATCGTCAACTCGCTGAAAGACATACACCGATTCGGCCACGCGACAACCTCGCCCTCAATGTAAGACAGAAGATCTGATGAGCCACAACACTGGAGGAGTGCGGAGTATAGACCACTACCGGGCGGGGAGAAAAGCTGCCCACTTCCTTGATGCGCCCATCCTTCTCATGTCTGTACATCGCGTGGTAACTTCTCTACACAACAATAGCCGGCTTCTCCTCCCGGCGCATGCCTACGACTTACCGCTTTTCACGATCAGTTTCTGCTATATTAGCGGCTGAAAATAGCAATTGTTCAATACCCTGTTACATGAGGACTGTTCGATGGAAACTTCCCAGAGAGATGAGCTTCTTGGAACGATCACGTGGTGGGGCTTTCACGCCCTTCTCGTGTGGATAGGAGCCTGGCATTTTTTGTCTAGAAATCTTACCGATGGGGGCCTATTCGTGTCTGACCTGTTCGCCGGCGCTCTCCTAGTCGCCACGGCGCTTTCGCTTCTTCGGCTCTCGGTGGGTTGTCACTTCCTTCGCTTCGTGGCCCTCACAGGCATCTTGATCGTAATCTATCGTGTGTGGGAGGGGAAAGCCGAATTGGGCAACCTGACCGACGTCGCGATCTGGGCGTACACATTTTATTCCTTTGGTCCAAGTAGTTGGAAATATTCCCTCTATAGCCCACTCGGCGTCTTCGGGAAGTTGAAAGCGTAGATACATCGAACGTCGCACTGACCGATCTCAGCCCACATTCTCCGGCTTGAATTTTCATTGCACCAGCCGACTCTCCTATGCGAGTCGGCATCGACTCCACGTAATCCCCCACTAAAACTGTAGATAGGCATTGTTGGCGACAAGGACCTGATTGTCCTTCTGTCCGTCGTCATAGTGATTCCATCCACCAGTACACTAATCGTACCGGACTTCCGGACGAATCGTCACGTTATATTGATCGATGCCGAACCATCGCGCAGTTCCACCACCGATTTTCCCATCTTCTTGATAGGCCTAGTGATGATGGAACACATATTCAAGATCATCGGTAGGATTGACGCCGATAATGGCGCTATAGCGAGTCCGTTGCCCGGTTCTTTCGGCAAGCGCCGTTGGTTCTTCTCCCGTAATCACTCCAAACGAGGCCATCAAGAATTTATTCTCCATCATGTATTGGGCTTTCAACACGTACGCGGGCTTGTCGCTCCGCCGATCGAACGCATCCCATCCATTCACCAAGCCTCCTTGCACGGTCACTTGCGGCGTGACATTCCAGGTGGCGAGCCCACCCCAATGAGTGAACGGACCGGCAAATTGATAGGAATACGATTTTGAATAAAAGAAGTTCGCCGGAGCCGGCACCCCTTCGTACCCGATAATCGTGTAAAAGTATCCTGCTTTGACCGAAACCGTCTGGTTCCCGACCTCGGCAGACATCTGCGGAAGCGCGAATCCATGCTCCTCACGGTTCCACTTGGGCGAACTGGATTGATTCCGCTCAATCCCATTGCACTGGGCCAAGAATTAATCAAGTCCATACATGGCATCAACTCGGAATCCCACGTCGATCCCGCTCGTGGTTTTCCGAGCCTTCTCCACAACAAGGTACAACTGATTGAGCACCGGTCTGTCGCGATCGATCGCATTGTAGGGTCCGTTAGCCCGCCCGGGGTCTTTAGCTGATAGGGCGATTACGCTGCATGCCTGTGACACGTTGTTCGGGAAGCATGAAGGGGATTCCGCCGGGTGTGTGGCTGGAGAGAAAGGCGAAGTTGACCGGGTGTTTCATCTATGCGAGTTGCGCTTGGCTCGCTGACGACTATCGAGGAACGAACGACGAGAGCCGCCGTCTAGTCCGCAGGATTCATGAACGGTTCAGCCCCAATCGCACAGACGAAAATCTGAATCCTACGCGTACAGCAAAAGGAACAGGCGCCTAGCCCGTCGCTCTACGCGACGTGACGGAGCTGCGGCCTGGCCGCTTCGGTTTCGAGCAACCGCACCGCTCCCGCCCGTTGGATCATCCGATGTTGCTGAATGAGCGGATCGACAATGTTCCCGCAGGACACACAGCGCCATCCTTTCATCCACATCGGAATACTGCTTTCTTGTATGTCGATGAGGCTATCGGCTACCATGAGACCATCACATCGTGCGCACTCCATGAAACCCTCCTCTGTTAAGGCTGAACCTACCATACCCTACCCACTTCCTTTTCAAGCCTAGCAGACGCGTGGCCAACCGTTTACCTCCTAATGCTAGCAATCGCAATGCCACGGGTGTTGTGGCGACGGCTTGCGTGTTTTCCCAATGAATCGTAGAGTACTGACGAACAGCATTCACCCTCAACTGATGATAGATGTGACAGATTGGCCTCATGCGGCAAAAATGCTCGGTAGGTTGTTGAAAAGCCCGCCAACATCATTCTCGCATCGCTCAAGGGCTCAACGTGCGGGACGAAGTACGATTCGCCTCCTTACTCGCTGCGGCCTTGCTGGACGGAATTTTTGAACAACCTGTGGGCTCCTCATTCATGGGCAAGCTACTCCATTCTCCTTGAGCACAGTCGCTGATCGGAGACGAATTGTGGCATTGAGCGCGACAGAAATTGCGAAGGTGCTGGATGAATGTGCCTCGGTTTTGGCTGGAGGCTGGATTCAGAAAATTTATCAGCCGATAGATCATACCCTGGTGCTAGAGATTCGCACGCCGGGACGGACGCACCGACTCCTCATCTCATGCCGTCCCGACACCGCCCGGCTTCACATCACGACGGCAGCCTTTCAGAATCCGCCGACACCTCCACTCTTCTGTCAATTTCTCCGCGCCCATCTGCAAGGAGCACGCATCGACCGGATCGAACAGCTTCACGGAGACCGAATCGTTCAACTTGCACTGACTGCAAAGAAGGGTCCCTACAGTCTAGTCGCTGAACTGACAGGGAAAACATCGAATCTCCTCTTACTCGATGAGGCAAGCCGTGTCCGGCGAGACCTGAATGGAGGAAAAGATCTGGTGGGACAGCTGTACGTGCTTCCCCCTCATTCGCAACGAGAACGAGGCGCTGCCGACCAGTCGAGATTCAGTCAGGACCTCCCGGAATCGCCGTTTCCTTTGTCCACTGCCATCGAAACTCACTACCGCACGGCCGAGGGTGTTTCCGTCATCGAAACCGCACGGAATAGCCGGGCAGGGATACTCAGGAAATTGATCAAGAAGCTCCGCCGTCGTATTGAGTCCTGGCACGAAGATCTCGCCAAGGCAGAGAAATACAAAACCTACGATCGCTATGGCGAACTGATCAAGGCGAACCTCGGAACCATCCGCAAGGGCCAAACCGAAGTCGCTGTGGTGGATTATTTCGATGAGGAACTTCCCGACCTGACGATCCCGCTCGACCAGGCCAAAACTCCCCGAGGCAATATGGATGACTACTTCCGAAAGCATCGGAAACACCTGGCGGCGGAACGGGAGCTGCGGCCACGCATCGAAGAAGGTGAACGAGAGCTGGAGACTCTGAAGGGAGAGCTCACCGCCATCGAACAAGGCATCTGGCAACCGTCCGAGAAACCGAGCCAGATCGCGCGAACGACAATCCGGCAGCGGGAAGGCAGGGGAAAGGGCCTTCAGGAACAACGACAGGGTCCATTCCGTCGCTTCATCTCATCGGACGGTTTAGCGATTTATGTCGGAAAAAATGCGCGTGAGAACGACGAGCTGACGTTCGGTCTCGCCAAGAGCGATGACCTCTGGCTCCATGCCCGCGGCACGCCTGGCTCGCACGTCGTGGTGCGCCTGGATAAAGGAAGTGATCCGCCGCCCGAGACCATACGAGACGCTGCGACACTGGCGCTGCTCTACAGCGATCTCAAGAAAAGCGGCAAAGGCGACGTGATCTATACAAGACGTAAATGGGTCAAGAAGGCCAAGGGCCAGGCGCCGGGAGCCGTCATCGTGACGCAGGAGAAATCGATACATGTCAGTCTGGAGAAAACACGACTGGATGCACTCAAAGCCCGGTCAACTCGCGAGTAGCCATTCGAGTTTCGAACAGCCATCGTCTGAACACCGCCACCCAATCCCCAGTTCCACAAGATCTTTTGTAGATGATATTCGGCGGATTCAAGCCATGTGCAAATGCTGGGGGACTATCAGCAAATTATTCCACAGGCGTTTCGGGAGGTCGAGGACTTGCTGACTTCGCTTCGCGTAAGGACGGAACAGTTCGATTGACAGATATGGTCAGTCGCTTCAAAGCGCTTGGAGAAGGTTGGACGCCGCCGCCTGCGAGTCCAGGCCCTTCATGAATGATCTTTGGTATGGAAATCCTGCATGACCCACTTCCAGCTCCTACTGCCAAAAACGTGGATTCTCTCGCCATCACCTCTGTCCAGGACTATGCTGTCGGCAAGGGAGCCACACGATGCCGGAACAGCACGCTACTGTACCTCAATCCCTGCCCCCGACCGTCCTGGTGGTCGATGACGAACCGTCTATCACAAAGTTATGCAAGGCAATCCTTCAGCAGGCAGGCTTTTCCGTCCTCAATGCCGAGGGCAGCTCAGAGGCCCTCAGAGTCTGTACGCAGCACGATGGGCCCATCGATCTGCTGCTGACAGACCTCGTCCTTCCCCCTCCAGGCTTTCAATTGGCCTCAAGCGCCAATCAATTCCCCCATGTACACGGCCATGAGTTGGCTGTCCGTGCACTCCGCATACGAAAAGACCTGCGAGTCATCATTATGTCCGGCAAGATCGATCAGGATTTGGCAGGGTACGGCCTACGCCGGGGAAGCCTTTTATTTCTTTCAAAACCATTTGAGCCACGAGCCTTAGTCGAACTTGTGCAGCAGGCACTTCACGCATCTCCACCATCAGCCGAGAGTCTGACGGAAGACCAGCCAGGATTTCCAAAGGTTGGGGATGGGTGGTTTGATTAGCGAGGCTTATTGGTGGTCGGTCATAAACCAGCCCGCGATCGACAGTCGCCGCTCTTCGCCTGCAACTTGATCCACCCGGCACACACGATGAAAACGGGGAACCGTGAACATCACGAGAGAACCCGGCCGAGGCTCAATACACTGGATCACTTCTAAGTCAGGAGGCTCAGAACTCTCCGGCTTCCGCTTCGCATAGATGATAAGCTCTCCCCCCCAATCTGATCGCCATTCGTCATGAACATAACTCACCAGTGCGATACGCCGGCGAGGGGCCGTCGCACCCATGATCTCATAGCCTGAATCGGTATCGTCATGGGTGAGGAGACAATCTCCAGCCGCATACGAGTAATAGTTGAACCCCACGTGCCTGCCGGTGATATTCGCGAAAGACTCCATGTAAGACTGAATACAGGGCAACTGTAAGCGCGAGAGTAATCGCTGCCCATGAGGTCGGGCAATCTCTGCTTTTGCCCAGTTCCCCGTATTTGGGAAATCCTTTCTTACCTTCGGCAAATCCGCCAGATTCTTCCAGGCAGCATGAGACATCCCTTCGCGAAAAAACTCCCGGTCTTCAGGCGACCAAAAATTCTCGACGACCAAAATAGGATTCTTGTGGAAGGAAAATGAAGGCAGGTCGGCCAACGATACGGACTCGAACATCGGTTCCCCTTCTCTCTTCATCCGCACTCCCTGAACGACTGGGCCGGACAGCGTTCCCGTCCGAATCGTCTGGCACTCCATCGCCCATTCGGTCAGCTTAAGACAGGCAGAAAAAAGGGGCTGTCATCTTCATGATAACAGCCCCGGTTTGTATTCGCGATGACAGACTACCAGCGATCTCGCTTACCGCCGCCGGCACCGCCACCACCAGTGCGAGGCTCCTGGGGACG
>Ga0163152_10008891_pt1 | contig 10617 bp, 12 predicted proteins | sample OliLakLV19MP8IB2_FD_148635 | JGI IMG/M metagenome (GOLD analysis project Ga0163152, IMG submission 148635) | Freshwater microbial mat bacterial communities from Lake Vanda, McMurdo Dry Valleys, Antarctica - Oligotrophic Lake LV.19.MP8.IB-2 | ecosystem: Environmental > Aquatic > Freshwater >...
GCTCGGAGAGATCCTGGTTGAACGCGTCGGTGCCGGCGTTGTCGGTGTGTCCCACGACGCGAATCCGCCGGATCTCCGTGTTGGCCTTCAGGGTGAGTCCGACCTGGCGGAGGATGCTGAACGACTTCGCCAGGATCACGTCGCTGTTCGGCGCGAAGTAGACCCGGTCGAGGATCACGATCCGGTCCGATTCCACGATCACCTTCTTGGGCCGACGTCGGCGCAGCCGTCGTCGTCGCTGATGCCGTTGATGGTCTCCGAGACCTCGCGGCATTTGTCGGTCAGGTCGGCGATGCCGTCCCGGTCGTTGTCGCGCTCGGGGCAGCCGTCCGTGTCCTGGAACCCGTCGAAGTCTTCGGGCTCGTTGAGGCACAGGTCGACGTTGTCCAGGAGGCCGTCGCCGTCCGAGTCGGGCGTGGGCGCCTCGACCACGATCATCGGCGACAGCGACGGCGCCGGCTCGGGCACCTCGATCACGATCGACTCCGGCGAACGGGACGCGGTCGCGCGTAGGCGCCGGGTCACGGGGGCGTACTGCATCGAGAGGAGCACCCGGTATTTGGGAGCGCCGTAGCCGGCGGTGAGGCCTCGAGCGCGTCGAGGAAGCCGTCGCCGTCGAGATCGCGTTGTCGAGCCTCTCCGCCGACGTCGACGCGGTCGAGGAGCGCGGACGTCGCATCCAGGCGATCGCGTGGACGCCCCTGACTATTGCGCCACGAGCGTCAGGTTGCCCTGGACGTCAGGGGTGACGGCCGGGCAACCAGAACTGTAGTTGTTTCCCGAGACCGTCGCCGGGGTTACAGTCCGAGGCTTCTCCGAAGCTGCCGATCGACGCCCGCGAGATCTTCTTTCGACAGCACGCCGAGCCGACGAACGATCATCGTGCGATCGACGGTTCGAAGAATTCCCGTCACCGTGGATGGAAAGAGAAGCCCGGCATCGGTCCAATCCGCGACGACGCAGTCGCCGATCAGCCGCCGCTTCACGTTGCTCGTGATCGCGGCGATCGAGCACTCCTTTCGTCCACGCTGGAACGCCGCCGAGCTGCTCACCAGGGCGGGCCGCAGTTTGCGTCCAGACTCGTCGGAGAACACGAACGTGACGAGCACCACCGACCCGCGCTCATAGACGATCATAGGCATCGTTCTTCGGATCGCTCCAAACGTCAGCCAAGACCGGGTCGGCGGCCGCGCTCAATGCGAGAAGGCCATCCTCTTCGTCGCCCAGATCCTGACGGACGCGCTCCTCGATGGCCTCGAGCACATATTCCCGCACCGATACGTCCCTTCGGGCTGCGGCCATTCGCAGCCGCCGTCGCACGCGCGGATCGACATCGATACTGAGCCGAGGACGTTTCGCGGCAGCGGTACTGGAACGAGCCATGGCAACAACATAGTGTCATGGCTCAATGGTGTCAATGACACCAGAAGACCAGATCAACGACGAGGCTCGAGCCCGGGGACGATTCGTCCTGGAATTCCTTCAGAGCGCAGTGGCTTTGAACGTCACGGCGGTGACGGCGGGGCCCGCCTCGTCGTTTAGTACGCTCGCTACGGCTTCACGAGATCGACGCGGCGGTTCCGGAGCATCGCCCACGCCCACGCCAACGACGTATACAGTTGGCGGCGCGGTCTCTGGCCTGGCAGCTGGCGCCACGGTGGTACTGCAGAACAACGGCGGCGATGACCTGGCGTTGAGCGCCGACGGTGCGTTCACTTTCAGCAGCGGTCTCCCCGCCGCATCCGCGTACAGCGGCTCGGTCCTGACCCAGCCGGCGAGCGGCCTTCAGACGTGCCGCGTCGTTCGACACGGCAGCGGCGTCATCGACGCGGCGAATGTCACCAATGTGACCGTGGATTGCTACGTGCCGCGCTTCGCCTACGTCGCGAATCTGGGCGACTCCACGATTTCCATCTTCGCGGTGAACGCCGTCACTGGCCAATTGCGCCACCACGGCTATGTCGCGACCGGGTCCGGACCGAAGTCCATCAGCCTCGACCCCTCGGGCAAGTTTGCGTATGTCGCGAACTACTACGCCGGCACGATCTCCGCGTACAGCATCCACGCCACGACCGGAGGCCTCACCCAGATTGGCGCCCCGGCGACGGCGGGGGTCAATCCCGCCTCCGTCACGGTCGACCCGAGCGGGCGATTCGTCTACGCGGCGAATCAAACCTCCGGCAGCGTCTCGGCCTGGCGCATCAACGCCGGCAACGGAGCACTCACGTCGATTGCGGCGGCCGTCCCGGCTGGAGCCGCCTCCCAGTCCGTCACCGTCGATCCGTCCGGCAGGTTTGCCTACGTGGCGAATGGCGGCGCCTCCACCGTGGCGGGCTACGACATCAACCCAAGCACCGGCGCGCTGACCGCGATGGCCGGCAGCCCGTTTCCGACGGGGAACGGTGCCTTCTCCGTCAAGGTCGACCCGAGCGGCCGTTTCGCGTACGTGGCGAATCGGTATGTAGGGAGTGTCTCCGCCTTCACGATCGACGCGAGCACGGGCGCGCTCAGCGAGATCGGCACTCCGGCGGTGACGGGGGGCCAGCCGTGGTCCGTCACCGTCGACCCGTTCGGCAAGTTCGCGTACGCGGCCGATTGGATTGCGGGAAATCTCGTGGCCTTCACGATCGATGACAGCACGGGCGCACTCACCCCCGTCGGAACGTCTCTCCCGGTGGGCGATACCGGCCTCACCCAGGTCAGCCTCGACCCCTCCGGCACGTTCGCGTACGTGACCGGCGACAAGTTCGTCACGTCGTATCGCATCGACCCTGACACCGGCGCGGCAACCTTGGTGGCACGTGTGCGTGCCCGCTCTCCGGCCGACTCCATCGTCGTGACGCGGGGCACGGCGGCCGTGACCTATACGCCCCGGTTCACCCTCGTCGCGAACGGCAACTCCGCCACCGTCTCCGCCCACGTCATCGATGGCGGCACCGGTGCGCTGACGGCGATCAGCGGCAGCCCGTATGCGACGGGCAGCATTCCGTACTCCGTCACCGTTGCGCCTTCCGGCAAGTACGCCTACGCGGCGAATAGCGGTTCGGCCAGCGTCTCGGCGTTCAGCATCGACGCCACGACCGGGGTGCTTTCTCCCGTCGGAACGGACGTGGCCGCGGGGACCTCGCCCCATTCCGTCACCGTCGACCCGTCCGGGAAGTTCGCCTATGTGGCGAACTACCTCTCCAACTCCGTCTCGGCCTACAGCGTGGACGCGAGCAGCGGGGCCTTGACCGCGATCGATGCGGACATCGCCACCGTCGGCATTCAGAACTTTGCCTCAGGAACCAATCCCTACGAGGTCACCGTCGACCCCACCGGCGAATACGCCTTCGTTGCGAATTCGACGTCCAACGACATCTCGGCCTACAGCATCAACCCGACGACGGGTGTGCTCACTTCCGTGGGCCCGTTTGCTGCCGGAGCGGGGACGAATCCGTATTCCGTGAGCGTCCACCCCTCGGCGAGATTCGCGTATGTGGCGAATCGAAGCGGCGCCAGCGTTTCGGCGTACAGCCTGACCAACGGCGTACTCGCCCCCATCGGCGCCGCCGTTCCGGCGGGGTCGACTCCCCAGTCCGTCACCGTGCATCCCTCGGGCAACTTCGCGTATGTCGCCAATCTCAACTCCGACAACGTCTCGGCGTACAGCATCGACGAGACGACAGGGGCGCTGACTCCCATCGGCAACACGCCCGTCGTGGCCGGGACGCAGCCGATCTTCGTCACCATCGACGCGAGCGGCCGGTTCGCGTACGTCGCCAATGCCAGCTCCAACACTCTGTCGTCCTACAGCATCGACGCCACGACGGGGCTGCTCACCCTGCTGGAATCCGTGGACGTGGGGACGACGCCACTGTCCGTCATCAGCACGGGCACCTTCCAGTGATGGAGAGTGCCGGCGGTTTCAACGGAAGATATCGTTACGCGCCGCCTCGGAAATGGCGAGGACCGCCGGGTGCCGGATCTTGCGCTCGACCGAGATCGCGTAGAAGCGCTGCCGCACCTCCTTGGCGCGACCGATGAGCTGCACGCCGTAACGCTGCCGGACCTCCTTCTCGATCACGTCGGGCGCCGCGAAGACGCCGTGTCCGGCCTCTGCGGCGATCTTCGTGAGCGCGATGTCATCCATCTCCGCGACGACCTTCGGTCGGATCTTCAGGGAGTCGAACCACGATCCCAACGCCCGGCGAAGTTCCGAGCTCTCGCCCGGCAGGAGAAAGGGGACACCGTCGAGCGAACGCGGGAACCGGCGCCCGGCAGGCCTTCGCGAGCGCGGGCGCGGCGAAGAACGCGGTGCCGCACTCGCCGAGTGGATGGCTGAACACCCGTGCGGACGTGCCGGGACCGGCGGGTGTGTCCGAGAGAACGACGTCGATCGTATGCATGGCCAACTCGCCCATGAACTCCGCCGCTGAGCGGCCCTCTCGACAAATCACGCGGATGTCTCCGAGAAGGAACACCGGCGCCAGGATCCGGTACACGGCCGATTTCGGGAGAACGTCCGGAATCCCGACCACCAGACGGAGTGGTCGTCCGCTCGGTCGTCCCTTCGCGGTGTCCATGAACTCACGCCCGAGGGTGAAAATCTCGTCCGCATAGCGGAGGGCGACACGGCCGAATTCGGTGAAAGGGTAGGAGGCATCAAGGCCCTTCTCGCGGATCGGACGCCGTCGCGCGTTGGTTTCGGGTGTGACCGCCGGGTTCGGCGTGCTTCCGCGACGGAAACTCGGGCATGAAGTCGGGCGCGAGCGGTCCTTCCGCCAGGGATCGGACGCACGCCAACGAGCACGGCGACGCGCGCCGTACCGCAACAGATGCTCCAGGCCGCGCCGGTCAGACGCATCGACGCGGGTGGCGGCGTGCAACGAAAACCCCTCGATCAGCGCGCAGAGCGATCGGGGAGACGCGGCGTCTTCCGGATCCGGCTCGCCCTCGGCGCGGCGTTTCTGCTTCAGCGACTCCGCCCAACTCGAGGCGAGCGCCTCCTCCTCGTCCCGCAGGGGACGGAGAAGAGCTTCGTCAGTCGCCGGGCGAGGCGATCGGTCAGCGACGTGACGTCCAGATCCGACGGGGGCGGCAACGCGGTGAATGCGAGCGCGGCCTCGTCGCCGAGGAACACGCCGAGGACGCGCGAGAGGACCTGGCCGTCGCGCACCATCCGCGGTCGCAGCCAGCGCGGCACGGAGAGGGTCCACTGCCGATAGGACGCGATCGGAAGCACGTTACCTCGGCGACAACCCGAACGTGACCACCACCCGCGCCGGCATCCGCGTCGCGGTCGGCCTCACCGCGCGGCCTGGACCGCGTTCTGGTACAGCGACGTGGGCGTCGCCGCATCGGCGAACAGCGTCGACGAGGCCGCGATCTGCTGCATCGGGTTTCTGATCGCCGGTCTCCTGAACCACACGGAGCTCACCTACGAGACCTACCAGACGAACCGCGAAGACTTCACCCAGCGCGTCGATCCGCTTCGGCGTCGGCTTCTGTGCGACTCGGTGATCGCTCGAGCTGCCTCGAGATCGTAGCGCTACATCGACGGGGCCGCCGTCGTCGTCGCTGATGCCGTTGATGGACCTCGCGACATTTGTCGGTCAGGTCGGCGATGCCGTCCCGGTCGTTGTCGCGCTCGGGGCAGCCGACCGTGTCCTGGAACCCGTCGAAGTCTTTGGGCTCGGGCACCTCGATCACGATCGACTCCGCCGAGCGGGACGCGGTCGCGCGGAGGCGCCGGGTCACGGGGGCGTACTGCATCGAGAGGAGCACCCGGTATTTGGGAGCGCCGTAGCCGGCGGTGAGCCCGGCGCCACCACCGGCAGTCACCAGGAAGTCGCGGCTGGAACGGAAGCGCAGGCCGCCGAGGATCTCGAAGGGGTTCAAGAACGACTTCATGACATTCTCGATCCTCACGGCCAATGGGACCGTCGGCAAGGCGACGTTGATCCGCGCGGCGACCCTGCCTTTGCCGTAGGCCTGGCTTCGGTCACCGAGAGAGGACCTAGACCGGGGTCGTGATCGTTGACGAAGACGAAGACGACGATGGCAGCATCGCGGAGAGTGCCTTCATGAAAGCGTTTGTCGACACCTTCGGAAAAATAGCGCCTGATTTCATCCCGCGGCTGACCGGAGCTACTCCTGAAACGGTGGACGAGATCGAGGCGCTGTCCGGGCAACCACTCCCCGCCGAGCTTCGCGAGTATTTTCTCACCATCGGCGGCACGGCTCCCGACGCGTGCGAATCACCGTGGCCATTCGGGCGTCTCCCGCTCCTCCGCCAGGGACGATCGGAGATCGAATTCACCGCGGAGGCCGTCGTTTGCCAGCTACGCCGCGCAAGCGGGTCCTCTCCTCACAACATCTTGTCTCCCCACTACATCTTGGTCGGCGTGGAAACCAATGGCTACGACGTGCGCATCGAGACAAACAAGGGCCGAATTGTTCGTTTCGATAGTTCTGAGCCTGTCTTTCTGGACAAGAAGATGACCTCGCCGCGCGTGTGGTTCGATGGCTTCGAATCCATGCTGTTCTCACTGGGAGTGCTGCAGTTGTGCATGCAGACGATGCCCCATCAGGCCTATCTGGGAGTTCCGGCAACAGGCGACCTTCGCCCCTCTCTCGCCGCTCTCGAGTCAGCCGCCTCTGCCTGTGGGCTGGACCGCGTCGCCGGAACGGGCGGCTGGACGCCATGCTTTGTGAGCCCCAGCGCAGCCGCAATCCTTTTCGGCCCGCCCGACCTCAGTGCGCTTCACGATCCGGCGCGCGAATACGCTGACAAGAGCGTGTCCATGTCACTCTCGGCTTCGTCGCCCGCCCGCATGGCTGCGCTCCTGGAGACATTCGCGGCGCTCGGACTGAGTCACTTCGGTGACGACCTGCTCCTTTGATTAGGCGACCGGTCTTGAGGATGTCGAGCACGACGGAAGGCTCCGTCTCGGAAAGAAACCGCACCACCGCGTCGATCTCGATCGGCTTCTGGAAAACGGCGTCCACCAGTCCCCGCTCGCCGTCCGCGACGTCGGAGTTCCAGCCGGTGAGGAGCGCGATCCTCGCCTGCGGACTCCGTTCGCGGATCGGCGCGTGCGGCTGACATTTCCCCTCAATCGAGGGGATCGACAGGTTGACGACTTGTCAATCTTGACATGGTGCCTATTGTGCGTATCGTGGTGAAGTGAAGCCGCTCGATCGGCTCCGTGAGTTGGTCACCGCTGGGTTCTACAGGATCTCAAAATCCGCCCGGGTCGGTATGCGCGCACACGGAATCCCAACGTCGGATGTTCTCAATCTGCTCCTCGAGGCAGAGGAATATGAAACGCAGGACGACGGCGCTTGGAAGTTCGAAGGCGTCGCGTCAAGCATCGACGCCGAGATCTGCGTCGTCGTGCACGTGGAAGCACAGGTAGCCGTCATCTCGGCACACCTGATTGTCGAACGAGGGTTATGACGTGAAACGCAAACCAAAGAAGGTTCCTCGCCTATCTCGGTGTCCCGCGTGTCATTCGCGGGATCTCGTCGACACGAAGATCGAACACGAGATCCGCGTCGGGCCGAGCGCGGCGTGGGCCTCCATCCCCGCGCAGCTTTGCAAGGGTTGCGGCGAAGACTACGCCGAGGGTCCCGCCATTCTGGCGGCGGAGAGGCTCATGGCGAAGGTCCTCGGTGGGTATGAACCGACCCCTGACAGCTTTCGATTTCTCCGATCTGTCATCTCGCTTCGCTCAAACGAGCTCGCAGAGCTTCTTGGCGTCGCTCCAGAGACCGTCTCGCGGTGGGAAAACGGGAAAGCCGAAATCGACCGCGCAGCGTGGCTTCATCTCGTGAACATGATCGCAGACCTCGAAACTGGTCGGACTCCGACTCTCGACCGCTTGCGTGACGCACTCAAGGCCCGTGGCCGCCACGTCCCGCGGCGAGCCTTCAAACTGAAGTTCGCGTAAGCCTGGAACAGCGGACGCCATGGTCTCTCAGGCGGCAGCGCCGCGAAGCGCGACTTGTCTCGCCCGCCCCAAACAAGCTCCGCCCCTTCAGCCGAGCGTGACGGAACCGACGGCTGCCGCACCCAGGAAGCAGCGGCCGGCTCGAAGGGGGCTCTTGTTTCACTTACGCGCTCGACCCGAGCAACGTGTAGACCGACGAAGCACCCGACATGAGAAACGACGGAGACTGCCAGCCGGCACCGGAATCCCACATGCTCACCGAGATCCGGCCCGAGTCTTCCACCCACGCCGCCGCCACGCCGTATTCCGATGCGATCGGAGCGATTTCCCGGACTTCGCTCGTCGTTGTGACGAGAACTTCGACGGGCTCGAGCGCGCCGCCAGTGAATATTCGGGCCCGAACTTCGCTGCTGAAAATGTCCTCACCGAGCAGCAGACCCAAACTCGGACCGACCGCGCTCTCAGAGCTGTAGAGACCGTTGGTGCCTGTCGTCCACGCGCCCCCTGTATACGTTCCAACAAGATCGTCGCGCCAGTGAACGAGCATGTTCCCTGCGTCGTCCATGCGGACGACCGTGGAAGTCCCGCCACCACTGGGACCGATCGGAACGGGGTCACTCCACCCGGAACCGAGACCGCTCCCATCATCGTCATCGCCGGATTCACCTCCAACGCCGCCACCGCTGCACGCGGTCGCAGTAAGGATCACGATCATCAGCAGGGAGATGCCGAACAAACTCTCCCAGGTGAATCGGCACAGTTCGACGGCGTATGAAGCGTTACGAATCGGTTCGCTCATCCGCATAGGATAGTTTCAAAGCTCATCGAGGCGTCTGATTTGGGACACTCGACGAGCAGGGTTGCAATCAAAGACCGACGGTTTCGAAAATGCCCGCGAGATCGTGCCAACTCCAGACTTCGATGGCCCAACACGTCGCGTTATGCGACTCGTATCGCTGACTATTCTGGCGACGATTCTACGCCACCGAAGAAGTCATCATGATCCTCGTCATCTTGTACCGCGCCGATGAATCAGTACCATCGTCATGCGCCAGTCACCGACGAACAGCACCCCTCCAGGCGAAGCCCCGCGTCGCGCCCATGTTCACGACTATGAAGCCAGTAGCTGAGGCGCCAAGCCTGACCAAACTGATCGAACCAGAACGCCTCGAGGCCGACACGATTATCCGAGCTGTCGTGCACACTGTATGAGAGCCCTCGATCGCTCACGGAGCACTGCCACGCCCGTGCGCCGCGATCCGACTGCAAACGCGCCGCGAGACCTTTCGGACTCAGCTGCTGCTCAAGCTGCCTTCGCGCGCGGCGGTCATCGAGGGTGCGCCACGGCAGAGGCGCCAGATTGACTCCGCAACACCTACTGGCATCGCTGAACATCAGCCAGCCCCCGCCAATGAGCATCTGGAAAGCACCGCCGAGAGTCGGAGACCCCAGCCGCCCACTGTTGTCGATGGCACCATCAACAGGTTGCCACTCACGGAGAAATGGAACCGGGCCCATTGCTGCGTTGCGGGCGCGCCGCTCGGAGAGATCCTGGTTGAACGCGTCGGTGCCGGCGTTGTCGGTGTGTCCCACGACGCGAATCCGCCGGATCTCCGTGTTGGCCTTCAGGGTGAGTCCGACCTGGCGGAGGATGCTGAACGACTTTGCCAGGATCACGTCGCTGTTCGGCGCGAAGTAGACCCGGTCGAGGATCACGATCCGGTCCGATTCCACGATCACCTTCAGTCCGGGCTGACGCCGCGCACGCATTGCTCACCCGTGGCGCGTGCGATATATTGTGTTGGTGGGTGTGGATCGCCGCGACGAGCGTTTGCAGGGCACTTCGAGGCTAATCCGGCTGCACGAGGACGACGGGGCCTTCGACCGCGCGTTCTGGGCGGCCATGAGTCCTGCGGAGCGCGTCGAGGCTGCGTGGGATATGGTGGTCGAGTACCTCGCTTGGAAGACTCCCGATGTCGGTGAACCGCGACTTCAGAGATCTGTTTGCCGCCTTGAACGCGGCAGGGGCTGACTACCTTCTCGTCGGGGGACTCGCGGTCGCGTACCACGCGGCTCCGCGCTACACGAAAGACGTCGATGTGTTCGTGCGGTCGTCGGTCGAGAACGCCGCGAAGGTCCACGCGGCCCTCCGGTCCTTCGGCGCGCCGCTCGCCGACGTCCACCCGGAGGACTTCTCCACGCTCGGAATCGTCTTTCAGATTGGCGTCGAGCCAAATCGCATCGACGTGATCACGAGCATCGATGGCGTATCGTTCGACGAAGCGTGGCCCAATCGAGCTCCGCCTCTCCAATACGGCGATCAGGCGGTTCCGGTCATCGGACTGGCGGATCTGATCCGCAACAAGGCGGAGTCGTCGAAGAAGCCGAACCGACTCCAAGATCGCATAGACTTGGAGCTCCTCCGGAAGATCGCAGGCCCGTGAGACCGCTTCGCGCGCTGAAGTTTCTCTAGGCCGCCGAGTGCGCAAGGTACGCTGATCGCCGCGTCGTCGGCGTATTCCTGGGCAACGTCTTCTCTTGGCTGCAGCGCCGCGCCCGCAGCCGTCTCATGGGTAGCGCTACATCGGCGGGGCCGCCTCCAGGATGAGAAACTCCACGCGGCGGTTGTTGGCGCGGCCCACCGGGGTTTCGTTCGTGTCGATGTGCGTGGACTCGCCGTAGC
>Ga0163152_10008895_pt1 | contig 10616 bp, 6 predicted proteins | sample OliLakLV19MP8IB2_FD_148635 | JGI IMG/M metagenome (GOLD analysis project Ga0163152, IMG submission 148635) | Freshwater microbial mat bacterial communities from Lake Vanda, McMurdo Dry Valleys, Antarctica - Oligotrophic Lake LV.19.MP8.IB-2 | ecosystem: Environmental > Aquatic > Freshwater > Lake...
ACCGCCGCGTTGTCTCGGGCGACGTGCCGCGGTCCAGTTCGGAGAGCGCCTTTTGGATCGTCTCCTGCTCGCGGGGCGTGCCCCACACGGCCAGCTTGCCCGCTTGCGCATCGGCCGATAGTCGCGCTCCCGGCGCGATCGGCTGCAACGTGGTGACCAGTTGTTGCGGATTGGCGTCGTGAACCGTATAGACGGCCAGCCGCGGCTGCTTGTCGGGCGGATTGCTCGATTGCATCTGTTCGAGCACACTCTTGATGACCGGCTGCTGCGACGGCGCCGCGAGGGCATTGATCTGGTCAGTCTTGGAATCGAGCGCGAATTTTGCGTCGGGCAGCAGGGCCCTCAGCACTTCGAGGGCCGTGCCCGGATCGGCTGACTTAATCGGGTAAACAACGAGCTGGGGTTTCTCGGCCGGCTGGGGTGTGGGGGGCGCGGCGGCCTGCGCTGGCTCGGGAATCGACTCGATGATGGCGTGAATGGCCCGCATGACGCCCGCCGTGTCGGTCACCAGCAGTTGAGCGGTCTTGACCAAGGGAACGCTCTTGCCGTGCGGGCCCAAGAGCGGAGCGATCTCTTTATTCACTTCGTCCGCGCTGCGCTTGCCTAGGGGAAAGAGCACGCTCACGAATTCGTACTTGCCGCGGCGATCGAGCTCGTCGAGCTGCACGCGGGGCACCGCGTCGGCAGGCAAGCCGTCGGCCAGATTGACGACCAACAGCATGCGGTCGCGACGCAAAAGCGTGTAGCCCTTCGACAGCAGCACGCCATTCAAGAGGTCGATGGCCTCGGTCGGCGTGTACTCGCGATTGTCGGTGTAGTTGAACGTGCCCGGCGGCGGTGCGTCGAGCACCAGCGACAGATCCGACTGCTGGGCAAACCATTCCAGCACGTCGGCCCAGCGCTGAAAGCGGAAGTTGAATTTTAGTTTCCGCTCGGCGGCGGGCTTTTCAGGTTTGTTCAGCTGCGCCTCGGCAGCGGGTTTTTCCGCCGCCGGTTGTGCCTCGGTCGTTTTGGGCGCTGTTGCGGGGGCCTCGGGTGGTTGTGCCGGCGAGGCAGTCGGGGTGAAGACTACGAGAGCAGGCAGCGCGAGGCAGAGTCGCGACACAAGCCCGACGCGCCAGCGAGGGACGGTTCCTCGGCACAGGTTTCGGCTGTTGTCAGACACGGCTGCGTTCCTCGTCCTTTCGGGAAGATCCAACCTCCAAACTACATCGCCCCGCGGGTTGCGTAAAGTTTACCGCCGGGGGGGTTATGCGGGTGAGGGGTATGGAATCGATGAGCTGGAAGTAGGAGAGATGGCCGATTTCGGGCGGCGGATCGCCGAACGGGTTGTTGAGTCCCCCCCTTCCTTTAATCCGGGCTCGATTGCCTGGATCATTCCCATAGCGGATGATTGGCCCGTAGCGGATGATTGGACTCATTCCCCCTTTTTTTACGAACAGGTGCATCCATGCGTCGCTGTGTATCGTACATGCTCCTGAGTGTTGCCTGTCTGACTGCATTCGGCGCGCTCTGCGTCTCGCCCGCCAGCGCTCATTTTCTGTTCATCCGCATTTTGCCGCCGGCCGAAGGAGGCCGCGCGGCCGAGGTCTACTTCAGCGAGCGGGCCGAAGCCGGCGATCCGCGCTTCATCGAAAAGGTGGCCGCGACCAGGCTCTGGATCCAGGAATCGCCCGGCAAGTTTCGCGAGCTACCCAGCCAGAAGGCGGCCGATCGGCTCCGCGCGCACCTGCCGATCGCGGGCAGCATGGCCGTGATTGGCGTGTGGGATTACGGTGTCTTGGCTCGACCGATGCAGAAGCCTTTCCTGTTGCGGCACTATCCGAAGGCCGTGACCGGCATCCCGGGCGAGGTTGCTAAGTTTCAGCCGCGGCCTGAGATCCCCTTGGAAATCGTGCCCAGCTTCGAGCGCGATCGCGTCGTGTTCTCGGTCCTGCGCAAGGGCAAACCGCTGCCCAAGGCCGCCTTCGACACGGTCGATCTGAACCTGGCTGGCGAAAAGATCGAGGCCGATGCCGCCGGCCGCGCCGAGTTCAAGCCCGAGGGCCCCGGCACGTACTCGATCTACACGCAATTCGTCGACGCGACGCCGGGCGAGCACCAAGGCAAGCACTACGAGGAAGTTCGTGAGTTCGCCACGCTCTCGTTCACCTGGCCGCTCGCTCGCACCGGCAGCGACCCTGAAGCCGTCAAGCTGTTTCAGGAGGCCCTGGCAACACGAGCCACTTGGAAGAAGTTCCCTGGCTTCAGCGCCAAGCTTAAGGGGACCGTCGACGACCGCGCATTCGACGGCAGCATTAACGTCACTTCCGACGGAAGCGTCACGCTCGAGACCGATCAGGAAGTGGTTGACGATTGGGTCCGCGGCCAACTCGAATCGATCACGATGCACCGCATCGCGAATGACAGCTCGGCCAGCGAGGCGCCGGTATTGCGCTTTGCCGACGAGCAGACCGATCATCCGCTCGGCCGGCTGTTGGAGTTCGAGGGCGGCCAGTTCGCGTCGAGCTATCGCGTCCGCGATGGTCAGATCACGGTGGTCAATCGCAACTTCGGCGGACGGAGCATGACGATCACCACGCTAGAAAACACCAAGACGCCCGAGGGCCGCTACCTGCCGCACAGCTACACCGTGCAATACTGGGACGAGCCGTCGGGTAAGCTGAGCCAGACCGAAACCGTGCAAGACCGCTGGCAGCGCGTGGGAGCGCTCGACCTGCCGATGACTAAGCGGGTGATGATCTCGACCGATTCGGGCTTCGCGGTGCGCGAGTTTACGTTGAGCGATTGGAAGCTGGGGGAATGAGCATCAACAAGTAATCACCCTCTCATCGAATACGTGTCAACGGAGAAAATAACATTATTGGACCCCAAACAAGTCGGCGTGATGAACGTCGTCAGTCCAGTAGCCGTAACGGGCACCGAGGAACCGTTCCATTATCTGAGGTGATACTGTCGGATGGTTCAGGTCCAAACCCCAAGTCTTCATGATCGTTGCAATGTTCAAATTGCGGTAGAACTCAAGCTTTTCTTCGGTAAACTCTGTGGCCGGGACAATCATCGCTCCTTCCGATTCTGGGGCACTGAGAAACTCTTCACGAAACTCATCGAGCTGCAAAGGAGTTAGATGTGGTGTATGCAAGCTATGGGCTCGGAAATTAAGTACGCTTGAAAAAACAGCACCGAGTATGTGCCAATCTTGCCACCCTTTCAGACGGAGCTTTCGAACAGTGTCCTTAAACTCCTCACTTGCTCTTAGCCGCATCAACGTAATGGGCAAATGATACGCTATTCGCTCGTATCGACGTGCAATGTGATTGTACGATTCGGCTTGCGAGTACCCAGGACCTGGACCAGAATGCGCGGCCATCTCTGCGTGCGGTTTCTTCGCCGTCGAGGTGGTTGGAGACAGCGGAACTGCAAGAACTTTTCGAGCGTCGTTAAATGCCTCTTGTGATATAGCGTTGCCAAACACCTCTGTGTAGGGTTGAGCGACAAGAGTCTTCGATGGCACTCCTTCGCGAAACAGCTCTTCGACAATCTCCATCAGGCGCGCATGAGGAAGAAAGGACACTCCTCTGAGAATTGTGACGCAAGTAGTCAACACCGTGAGGAAGGTGTCGCGCAGATCGACGTTACTTGTCGCGATTGGCCACAAGACCTTCCATCGGATCTCCTCATTGCAGGGAATGGGTTCAACCTTTGGTTGAATGACACCCGCCAGTAGGAAAGCAATCCTTACTCTGGTATCGGGAAGGCAAAGGTCTTTTCTCGCCATCTCTGCTTGTAGAATCTGAATGCTGGCGACGAACTGCTCTCCGAACATTGCGGTTCGATAATCATTAACCCATTCAACCGTCCACTCGACGCCCAGCGCTGACCAGAACACTGACCGATTGACATGTATATCGCTTACCGGCAGTTCAGATAGTTGCTCTTCTAGGCTGGCATTTAACTCGGCGTCGGAAAGCTTCTCGAATTGTCGAACGGCGGCCGAATAACACTCATCATAGAGTTCTCCGAGATTCCAGGCCTTTACGCATGCTTGAGACAGTGCAGAAAACGCGGGTGCAATACGTTGGGATATGACAACTACGTTGACGGAATGAAATATCAACGGCACAAGATCCTCATGTAAGTCGAGGTTCCCAGAATCAGGAGAGAATCTGTGATGGCTGCGCAATGCGAAGTCCGTCAGGTTGAGGAATCCAGCCCAAGCACCCAGAAGATAATCGCAGTCACTCGCGTCGCGGAATGCAAGCCACGCCCGCGCTTTAACATTGGGGTTTGTCGACGAAATGGCAATCGATGCTGCCGCAAGCGCGTAGTACTTGGCCGCTAAGCAAAGTCCCAGCTCTGAATACCACCGTCCGATCGTCAATAAAGCAAAAATAAAATCGCCGAGAGTCTCCTGTGCAAACCAGCTCGATTTCGCTTTGTGGGCTTCACGAATTGCATCAAGGATTCGGCCGCGACCGTGATACGCTATTGCTCTCTCTTTACATTTCTGAGCTGCAGCAAATCCTCCAAACCGCTGGGATAGCGACTCATCCACCCTTGCCGTTAGTTCATCAAAGTGCGGGTTATCATCAATACTCTCGCAGGCAACAGTCAGCAGGTCGGCGAACCTCTCAAGTGGAAATAGCGGCGCTTCTGGCAACAGTTCAGGAATCTGTGCCCACCATTCGATCGCGGCATCCACTTGAAAGGTGATTTCACCGGACTCTACGACGTGTTGTGCTGCGGCGCCACGAAGCTGTAGCAGGGTCGCGCGCGTAGATGGAAAGTCGCGAGTGTCGATCGCCTCATCGAGACGATCTGTGATCGAATGTCGCCACAGCTGCAACTCATTGGGGGAAAAATGCGCGTGGCCAATAACAGTAGCGGTCGTGCAGTAGCTGAGCAAAAGCGTATAGTCCTCAAGCTCGTCAATCTCGTAGGTTGCCGGTATTTCTCTAAAGTAACCTCGCAGTTCATTCTCCTGGCCGACCAGGGACCCCAAGCCTCGAAGAGTGGCGACCGCCGCTTCGTACGTCGCTTTGCGCGCCAGAGCGAAAACACCGTCAGAATCAAGAAATCGCTTTATAAGTCCAATCCAAAACGGGAGATCCGGCTTCAGGGCGTCTTCCCAAGTTACGTGGCGCAGAAGTCTCTTGATTGAATGAAACTGAGCATAGCTGCGCGTATCGATTTCAGCGACTTGCCATTCGGCCCTTGCCTGCTCATAAGAGTCAGCAGAGCCAACCGGGGGCCGGGGATAGATTTCGCTGGGAACGCCTAGGTATTGCATCGCAATCCAGAACACGTCTGTTTGAGCCAAGTTCTCGGCTAGCGCACGACCATCGTGAATTTCAAGCTCGACTGAGTAGGATTGTCGCGACCATTCTTGCAAGGCATGACGCTCGCTTGTTGCCACAGAGGCGACGCAGAAGTAGTGGATCTGCGTGACCCTTGTCCCGGACCCCAAGATCGTGCGGATATCCTCCTTTATCTTGGCAGAAAGCGCGTTCTGCTGAGTTGTGCATGCGAACGCGACCGGGTCTACCGCCACTTTTCCAACAAATCCTGCTCTGCCAATGGGCGACGATGCCAGATACGATCGAAATGTCTCAAAATCCCGTCCTTGATCACCACCACCTGAAACGGGTCCCGTAGCAGGCAGAATGTTTGAACAGATTCGCATTCGCGCGTAGTGGCGACAAAGGTCCTCGAACGCATGATGAGCATTCCTTACTCGAAGCTGATCCAGTCCAAATCGGATTTGCTCAATAACTTGGTCGAGGGTCGCCATTCCATTCCTCGCGCAGCACAGACGGATCGCCGTCCGCACCGCCAATACAAGAGCCGGATGTACAGGCACACAGAAATGCCGAAGCTTCTCGTAGGCTATTTCTTCTCAAAACGTCGGTCAAGCTAGTCAATCAAGGCGGACGCTTCAGGAGATGGATCTGTTCGTTGATCTTGGCATTCATTAGAGCGAGCTGCAGGTGTGAGAACCATGTCAAGAAAGCGGCCACTATCCAAGAAGGTACGCGACCCTTTCAGGCATCGTAAGCGGTTTTCTCCTCGCGCGTGTGAGCAACCGTGCTGGACATCCGTCTGCCCGCAGCCGATAATCGTCGGCGGAAGGCCGCGATGCACGTGGCCTGCACTTCTGGCGGCAGTTTATGTTCGTCCGTTGCCCCCACTGTCACGTGCCGGTTGAGACGATCCGCGACGAGGTTTGGACCGACCTGGTCTGCCCCGTTTGCGGCAGCAGCTTCAGTCTGGTGTCGGAAGGGACCACGCGTACACACCAGGCCGGCACGCGGGTGCTGGACCACTTCGAGCTGGTGCAAGAGGTCGGCATCGGCCGCTTCGGCAGCGTGTGGAAGGCCCGCGACACGAAGCTCGACCGCATCGTGGCGATCAAGATCCCGCGTCAGGGGCGTCTCGATTCGCGGCAAACGGAACAGTTCCTGCGCGACGCCCGCGCGGCCGCGCAGCTCAAGCATCCGCACATCGTCGCCGTACACGAAGTCGGCCGCGACGACGACACGCTCTACATCGTCAGCGATTTCATTCAGGGGGCCAACCTCAAGGAATGGCTCACCGGCAAGCGGCTCAGCGTGCGCGAAGCGGCGCAGATTGTCGCTAAAATCGCCCAGGCCCTGCACCACGCCCACGAAGCGGGCGTCGTGCATCGCGATCTCAAGCCCAGCAACATCATGGTCGACCTGGCGGGCGAGCCGCACGTGATCGACTTCGGCCTGGCGCGGCGCACCAGCGATGATGTCACACTAACGACCGAAGGCCAGGTGCTGGGCACGCCGGCCTATATGTCGCCCGAACAGGCCCGCGGCGAAGGTCACGACGCCGATCGCCGCTCCGACATTTACTCGCTAGGCGTTATTCTCTTCGAGCTGCTGACCGGCGAATGGCCGTTCCGCGGCGATACGCAAATGCTGGTCGTGCAGATCCTCCGCGACGAACCCCCCAGCCCGCGCAAGCTCAATGCCCGCGTGCCGCGCGACCTGGAAACCATCGCGCTCAAATGCCTGCAAAAAGATCCGATGTGGCGCTACCAGACCGGTCAAGAGCTGGCCGACGATCTGAACCGGTATCTCGATGGCAAGCCGATCCACGCTCGGCCCGTGGGGGGCGTCGAACGGGCGTGGCGATGGGCCCAGCGGAACCGGTTGGCAACTGCCTTGTCCGCCGCCACGATTGCCGCCTTGTCGATTGCCCTGGTCGTGGCCGGCGTTGCCTACTTGCGAACCAGCGCGGCGCTCAATCGCGAGAGTCTGGCCCTGGCCGAGTCAGAGGAGAACTTCCGTAAGGCGCAGCAGGTAGTCGACAAGTACTTCATCACCATCAGCGAGAGCAGGCTCTTGGATCAGCCAGGTCTGCAGCCGCTGCGCAAGGAGCTGTTGGACGAAGCGCTCGAGTACTACGAGCGGTTCCGCAGCGAGCGCTCGGACAATCCCCGCATCAAGGCCGAAGTGGCCGCGGCCTACGTTCGACTCTCGCAGATGCACATGGTGCTGGGCGACGCGGACCAGGCCTTGGATTCGCTGGAAATCGGTTTGAACCTGGTCGACGAGCTGGCCGAAGGTCAGGAAGACTTTGCGCAATTCCAAAGTCTGGCGGCTGGCGTATACCGTGGTCCCCGTTACGACCGCAGAAACTCGGCTCTTCCGTCCAACCCCAAGCGGGCTCTCACGCTGTTGAAACGAGGCAGCGCACGCTGGGAGCAGCTTGTGGCCCAGCACCCGTCGACCGGGTTTCAACGCGATTTGGCCGGATTCTATCTCAACCTAGGGCAGACAAGCCTGATAACCGGCGACATCGCCGGCGCGATCGACTACACGGGCAAGAGCCTTGGCATCTGGGAGCAGTTGGTCGCGGAACATCCGAAGCAAGTCGAGTACGGCGAAGAGTTGGCGATCGCAACGTCAGACTTCGGCGATTTTCACGAGAAAGCACAGCGTCCCGATGAAGCGAAGGCAATTTACGTGCGCGGTCTCGAGCAATGCCCGGACAACGCTCGGCTCACTGGTTGTCTTGCCCGGCTGCTGGCCAATCATCCCGATTCCGCCAAGCGCGAACCAGAACGTGCTGTCGAACTGGCCAGCAAGGCCACGGATAGTCACCCGCGCGACGCCGAGTTGTGGAACACGCGGGGGGTCGCGGAATATCGGGCCGGACACTGGAAAGAAGCCATCGCGGCCTTGACCAAGAGCATGGACCTGCGATCCGACGGCGACGCCTACGATTGGTACTTCCTCGCCATGGCCCACCAGATGACGGGCAACCCCGACGAGGCCCGCCGTCGCTTCGAGCAAGCGACGAACTGGGCAAAAGACCCGCGGACTCGTTACTTGTTGTCGCCGCTCTGTGCCGAGGCGGCGGGCGTTGTTGGACTTCCCGTGCCGAAAGCGCCATAATCGTCGGCGGTTCAAACTACTTCTCACGTTTCTTGGAGAACTCTCATGGCCAAGAAGAAGCGATCTAAAAAAACACCGAAAGGCGCGTCGACCGACAAACGCACCATCGAATTGCGCGTGCCAGCCGCAATCTTCGATTTGGCCATGGAGATCAAGGACAGTGACGAAGCGGCCCTGCGATCGATCCTGATTTCGATCCTGGGGTCCGACGATCTGTTCGGTGTCGGCACCGTCGTGCTGTCGTGCAGTGATGAAGACAGCGACGACGGCAAGGTGCGAAGCGTTTATCGAAAAACGTGTTGAGCCGGAAATAACGCGAATGGCATCGAGCAATTCTCGTGCTTCGTCAAAGCTCAAGAATTGGGTTGTCGTAGCGACGTCCGTGCGTAGCTTCCAGTTCAAAATCAGTCCGACGGTGGAAACGCTTCGCTTTGGCGGAGTTCTTGCCGCGCGCCGTGATATTGAATTGTATAGCTAGTCCACAACGGATCCGTCGAGCGACCTCGCAAGCAGGGACGAGTTATCGTTCGGAGCCCCGCTAGGGGCGAAACATACTAGCCCACGGCGCGAGCCGTGGGATCATGTTGCGCCCCGCGTAGTTTTTAGCCCCAGCGGGGCGAAACATGGAACCGCCAATTTGCCGCGACGATCGTATTCGACCTACTCCAAATATCTGTCGCCCCTTGGGGGCTTTTTGAACGGTTGCCGAATGCTTTCCCAAGGCTCGCGCCGTGGGCTAGCATCTCACGCCCCTAGCGGGCCATTGCGCCATCATGATATGAACGACGATCTCCACGCGCGTTGTCGGCGCGATCTCGACGATTTGCCAAACTCCGATCCGGCCAACGGATTGAATTGCCTGTTGGTCGATTGGCTCGCCGATCCCGAGTGGGTTGAGACCGCACGCCAGATTCCGCCCTGCGACCGCCGCCAATTGCTTGCGGAGCTGGGTGCGTCGCTCTTCGATCGGGACCTTGGTGGATATGCAGCGCACGTGCGCGATTGCACCCAAACTTTGGACTACGTTTGGCCCGCCGCGGACCGAGAAGAGCTGTTGCGCCGGCACTGCCAGTTTCTTCTCGCGGGCCTGTCCGACAACTTGTCGTACCTAGACCCCGCGGAAACACAGATGGCTCTAGACGAGGTCGAGGTGCATGGCGTTGACTATTTGCGCGAAGCCCAACGTGCCGGACGCGGTGTACTATTCCTCTCGGTCCATCAGTCGCATCCGGCGTTTGGGTTCAAGCATCGGCAATTCGCTGGCTTGCCGATCAGCGGCGTGGCGAATCTGCAGCACAGTCCCAGCGACAGCTTGTCGATGTTGCTCCTGGGCGTGAGCGATCGGGTGCGGCTGCTGCCGATCTCATCGGCGGCGGTGCGGCAAATGCTAGCCTGCCTGCGCGGCGGAGAAAGCGTGGCGATCTACGCCGATTATCTCTATCCGCAATCGGGCGCCGCGACGAGCTGTTTGTTCGGCCGCTCCGTGACCATCTCCAGTTCCGCCGTGGCGATCGCCGTGCGCACCGGCGCGGCCGTCATTCCCGTGGCCGTGGCGAGACGCTGGCCCATCGACGCCGGCGGAGTCGATGTGCGGCTGTTCGCTCCGCTTTCGCTGGCCGATTTGGAACCTCGCCATGACGCCACACTGCCGCGGGCAGCGATCCGTTTTGGCGTCGCCATCGAGGGGCTGATTCGCTGCTACCCTGCCCAGTGGCGGCTCTGGGGCACCCTCGAAAACCGCTGGGCCGAAGCGCGTGAGCGCAAGGTGGCGCTACTCAGCTAGGTGAATCGCATACCAGCCCGACGCGCCAGCGAGGGAATACGGATTTCGTCCCTCGCTGGCGCGTCGGGCTAGTATGTATTTGGCACCCATCATCTGGAATGCATTCGGCGCTAATCATGTTGTGTCGCGGTCTCCCGACCGCGACACGGCGCTAACCTCACGAACGGCTCGATCGGCAGACCGCGCCGATCCCGAAATCGTGGGTCGTGAAGGTGCCAGGAACCTTCGGCTGCAAACTGGCGATGAAGTGGTCGGCCCTTGCTAGCCGCAGGTTCCAGACACCGTCGCCCACCTACGTAAACAGCCGGCTGACCGATTCGTTGCGGTGGATCCGCTTGATCGCTTCGCCCAACAGCGGCGCGACGGTCAGCACCGTGATCTTCGGAATCGCCTGCTCGGGCCGTAGC
>Ga0163152_10008896_pt1 | contig 10615 bp, 6 predicted proteins | sample OliLakLV19MP8IB2_FD_148635 | JGI IMG/M metagenome (GOLD analysis project Ga0163152, IMG submission 148635) | Freshwater microbial mat bacterial communities from Lake Vanda, McMurdo Dry Valleys, Antarctica - Oligotrophic Lake LV.19.MP8.IB-2 | ecosystem: Environmental > Aquatic > Freshwater > Lake...
CCGCCATCCGCGAAGTCGGTCTCGCGCTCGGCGCGTCGCGCGTCAGCGCGAATATTGGCGGACGCCAGGATGGCGGCAACAACGCCAGTCGAAATTAAGAAAACCAACAGGGAAATCACTGTTGAGAGAAAGAAGCGAGGTCACCATGAGTGAACTACACAACACAACAAACACTGTAGAAGAAAGACAAAAGCAAATTGGCCTTTGGGTGGCAGGGGTTTACACGGTACTGAGCGCAGTCTTCGCCGGAATCGAGATCTATGGAATCTTAACCTTTCAGCAGGGTCGGTTTGCTGCTGAAGATTATGCGCTCCTGCCAACTCTGATTGCAATTTTCATTCTCTGCATGTTGAGCTATTTTTTGATCCGCCGCGGACGCTACCAGGTGGGGGTGGACCTGCTGTTCAACATTACGATGATCCCACCAGTCATCGTCTCGCTTTTGCTCAACAATTTTGGAGTGGTTACCGTTTCATATGTTGTAGTTTTCGCCACGATTATGTTCGCCTTGGTTTTACCAAAGACATCAAGGCGCCGCGCCGCCATCATTACCGCCCTTGCGATCTTGGCTATAGTCGGTATAGAAATTTGGAACCCTGGTTTTCGCACTCAATCCACTTTTTCAAACGATGTCATTTCGATCGGTATGGTCCTTACAGCCGTGGTCTTACTGGCATTCCTGTCCCGCCAGACTTGGAACAGTTTCGCATATTCCGTCAGCAACCGCCTGACAGCCCTGGTATTGGTTGTAACCATCCCATTGCTTATTGGCATCATTGCTTATATCAGTACCCGGGCGGGAAATGAAATCGAAGCACAAGCCCTGCACGCCTTGCAGGAGAATAATCGATCCCTTGCAAAAAATGTTGCCACTTGGCTGGAATTGCACGCACGATCCACCCAGGAACTGGCACAGTTGCCCGACATCATCAGCATAGATGCCGCCCGTCAGAAGCCCACTTTGTTGGTATTTGCCAACACGCATCCCAATTTATTCTTAGTTCATACAATCGGTCTGAACGGCATAAATGTGGCTCGCAGCGATAACACGAAACTAAATCCTTATAATGACCGCGCGTGGTTTCAAGCGGCTAAAGGGGGGGATCCAATCACATTCGAAGTTCTCATCAGCCGTACAATTGGCAAACCTGTTCTCAGTATCGCCGCCCCCATTTACAATGAATCGGGGAAAATTGTAGGCGTAGCATCCATCGTCAGTGAATTGAGCGAAATCAGCAAGGAAGTTCTCAATGAAGAGGGAGGCGGTATTACTTACATTGTAGATGCAAGCAACCGCGTAGTTGCCCATCCTGACCCTACATATACTGAAGAAGAATTGCGTGACTTGAGCGCATACCCGCCAATTTCCGCCTTGAGCGAAGGAAAAATTGGACAGATCACCTTCACAGATGAGGACGGCGTTATCTGGGCAGCCTACGTGGACAGATTGGATAACGGTTGGGGCATCGTCGCCCAACAACGCCAGTCCGAACTGCTTGCGCCTGTGCGCCAATTCCAAACCACCGCAAGTATATTGATTTTAATTGGCTCGGTGGTAATGTTTGCTCTGGTCTGGTTTGCAATTAGACGCAATCTTCAACCCATTGGCGCGCTCACAACAACCGTCTCTGCCATTGCGGCAGGTGACTTGAGCCGCGTAGCAGAGGTAAAAAACCGGGACGAAATAGGTTTGTTAGCCTCCACATTCAACGAGATGACTGCCAAATTGCGCGAATCGTTTGCCACACTCGAGCAACGCGTGGCAGAACGTACCCGCAACCTTGAACTCGCCGCAAAAGTCGGACGCACTGTATCGCAAGTGCGCACACTCGACGTTATGTTGACCGAGGCGGCGGAGCTCATCCGCAAACAGTTCGATCTTTACTATGTGCAAGTCTATCTCGTCAATCAAAGCCAGACCTACCTCAACCTGCAAGCGGGTACTGGGAATGTAGGTAAGGAGTTGTTGGGACGCAATCACCGCCTGCCCTTTAACTCAGCCTCCATCAACGGCCGCGCCGCTGTCGAGAAAAAGTCAGTGGTTATCTCTGATACCGCTGACAGCGCGACCTTCAAACCCAATCCCCTCCTGCCCAACACTCGTTCAGAAATGGCTGTGCCGCTGATGATAGGTAACAGAGTAGTGGGCGTGTTGGATATGCAGAGTGAAATCGGCGGTTCGCTAAGCACCGACATCCTGGCCGCTTTCGAAGCGCTGGCTGGACAATTGGCCATCGCCATTCAAAATGCGACCTTCCTGGCAGAGACACAGCAGGCCCGCGCCGATGTGGAAGCGCAAGCCGCCCGCCTCACCCGTACCAATTGGGTGGATTATCTGGATGCCATTCACAAGCCCGAAGAGTCCGGCTTTATGTTCGAACAGAACAAGATTACCCCGCTCACCGAAGCTCAACAAACGCAAACAGCCGAAAACAGCAAAGCACTTGTCATGCCGATCACGGTTACAGGCGAAGCGCTTGGAAACCTTGTGGTTGAGATGGAAGGGCAATCGCCCATCGCTCGCACCGATGAATTGTTGAACACAGTTGCGCGTCAGGTCTCACAACAAATCGAAAACTTGCGTCTGCTCGACAGCGCCGAGCGATACCGCTTCGAAGCGGAAGAAGCCTCCCGCCGCTTAACACGCGAAGGCTGGAAATCCTATGTAGCCAACACCGATGAAGGCATGAGCTATGTCTACGACTTGAAGGAAGTCCGCCCGCAGAATAACAACGGAGACCGAAAGGCTGAAGACTCTGGCTACACCCTGCCGCTCAAAGTACGCGACGAAACTGTCGGTAAACTTGTTGTTCAGGGGTTGGACGCCGGTGACAGCGAATCAGTCAGCCTCGCGAATGCCGTTGCTGAACGTCTTGGGGCGCATATCGAATCCCTGCGGCAGTTTGAAGAGACCAAACGGGGTCAGATCGAATTGGACAAACGCGCCCGCCAACTCGCGGCAGTCGCTGAGGTAAGTTCAGTTTCATCCCGCGAATTGGATATTGAGAAAATGCTGCAATCTGTAGTGACTCTCACCCAGCGCCAATTTGGTCTATACCACGCTCACGTCTTCACCTACAACGAAAACATGGAAGCGCTTCAGATCGCGGCCTGCGGTTGGAAGGAAGGTGATGAGCATGAAGGCACACACGGTACTACAGCCATTCCATTAGCACAGGAACAATCGCTTGTGGCACGCTCGGCCCGTACCCGGCAACCCGTGATCGTCAACGATGTGCGGCATGAGGAAGGTTGGTTACCCAATCCGCTTCTTCCAGATACTTCTTCGGAAATGGCCGTGCCATTGATCATCGGCGACCAGATCCTGGGTGTGCTGGATGTGCAATCCGATATCCTCAATGCTTTCTCTGAAGAGGATGCCAACATTTACACCACACTCGCCTCGCAGGTATCCACCGCCTTGCAAAATGCCCGTTCCTTCGTACGAGCGCAGCAACAGGCTGAACGAGAAAGCACCTTGAACCTCATCAGCCAGAAGATCCAAAGCGCCACTACAGTGGAAGCCGTGCTGCAGATCGCCGCGCGCGAATTGGGACACGCCCTGGGCGCTCCCATGACGATCGCTCAATTAAGCATGAAGAACAAGAACTAAGCGGCACAGGCTCAGGAGACATGTACCATGCCCCCCGATAATAAATCCAATCAACGGGTTGAAAAACTTTTTTCAGATCTTGAACACATCGCGAATCAATCGCCTGCGAATGTTGAAATTCCTGCGCCACAAAAATTGATAGAGAACTCAAAGCTGCGTTGTGAACTTGAAGCATTAAACGCGCGCATCCTTGACATGGAAAACCAGCTTAGGGAAAGTGAAAACCGTGCCTCCAGACAGGCAGCGATCACACTTGATAAAACGGAGAAGCCGGAGCCGGAGCAAGAGCCGGCGTCTCGCTCCGAACCTTCAATGCTGTATGAAAAAGAGCAGGTCGGCTACATCTACAACGGCGAAAATGCCATATCGCTTCAAATGAAAAACTTTGAAGCGATAAAACTGGAAAATGCCATCAACGCTCCATTAACAGCAAGCGGACAGATGATCGGAAAAATGCTGGTTGAACCGCCGTCAGAGCATAACTGGACAACAGAAGAAACAACCCTGGCGAATGCGGTTGCCCAGCAGGCATCCTTCCAAATTCAGAATCTGCAGCTGCTTGCCACCACTGAGCGCGCACGCGCTGAAGCGCAAGCCGCCACCCGGCAGTTCACCCACCAAAACTGGGAATCCTTTATGGACGGCATCCACCAGAACGAACGCATTGGTTATATGTATGATCAGGCCTCTGTCGCTTCGTTCTCCGATCCATCCCCGGCTGAACATGACTTTCTGGAGACAGTGAACGTACTGGACGAGCATGTCGGCAACTTGTTCCTAAAGTCTGACCCAGACCACCCGCTGACAGATGCGGATAAGGTACTTGTTTCCGCAGTTGCGCGTCAACTCGGGCAGCAGGTGGAAAACCTCCGTCTGCTGGCAGATGCATCCCGCGCCCGCGCCGATGCTGAAGAAGCCACGCGCCGCCTGATGCATGAAAGCTGGCAATCATTTTCCAATGAACATGGGGAAGCCGCATTAGGCTTTATGTATGATTCTGTTAAAGTATCCCCCATGCATGAATCGTCTTTCCCGCAGGATATTACCTTTACACAGCCTCTTGCTGTACGCGGTGAAATCATTGGGCAATTGGCTGTCGCCGGCTGGAAAAGCATTTCACCGGAAGCGATTGAACTCGCAAACTCCATCGCAGAACAAGTAAGCGTACACATCGAAAACCTGCGGCTGTTTGAGCAGAACGAAAAACGAGCCCGTGAATTGGGAACGGTGGCTGCCGTAAGTACAACAGCCTCCACCGTGTTGAACCCTGATGAACTACTACAGGCTGTGGTAAACCTCACCCAAGAACGGTTCGGCCTGTATCACGCGCATGTTTATCTCACTGATGAAGAAAATAATCTGCTTCTTGCAGCTGGCTCAGGCGAGATCGGCAACCAAATGGTGATCGAAGGCCACACGATTCAAATTGATGCAGAAAAATCAATTGTGGCACACGCCGCCCGCGAAAGAAAGGCCGTCATCGTAAATGATGTGCGCACCGAAGAAGGTTATCTGCCAAACGCCTTCCTCCCTGAAACACGCTCGGAAATGGCCGTGCCAATGATCGTGGGCGATAAAGTCATCGGTGTATTCGATGTGCAATCAGAGTCAGCCGGTCACTTCACCGAAGAAGACGCCAAGATCTATACCACCCTTGCCGTTCAAGTTGCCATCGCCCTGCAAAACGCCCGCTTGTACGTGGAACAATCCGCAACCGTGGCTCAATTACGTGAACTGGATCGTCTCAAGTCATCCTTCCTCGCCAACATGTCACATGAGTTACGCACACCGCTCAACTCCATCCTTGGCTTTGCAGACGTAATGCTCGAGGGTTTGGATGGCCCTCTGACAGATAACATGAACAGTGATCTCGGGCTCATCCAGAAAAATGGGCAGCATCTCCTGCATTTGATCAATGACGTGCTGGATATGGCCAAGATCGAATCAGGCAAGATGAACCTCAACATCGAAAAATTCAACCTGCAAGAGATCATCGAAGAGGTGACCAGTATCACGTCACCGCTTGCAAGTGAAAAGAATCTTGCGCTCTTTATCGAACCCGATTCAGACCACGAAGTTGAGATTAATGCTGATAAAATTCGTCTGCGCCAGGTGATGATCAACCTGATCAACAACTCGATCAAGTTCACAGAGAAAGGCAAGATCTCGATCCATGTGACGCGCGAAGAAAACAATGTACTCATCAGTGTAAAAGATACAGGCATTGGCATTCCAATTGAACTGCTTGAATCGGTCTTCCAGGAATTCACGCAAGTGGATACCACCACCACCCGCAAAACAGGCGGCACAGGTCTGGGTTTACCCATCAGCCGCAAACTGATCCAAATGCACAGCGGACGCCTGTGGGCCGAAAGTTCCGGCATCAATGGAGAAGGCTCCACTTTCTATGTTCATTTGCCCATCGAAGCAAACATCAATGAAAATGTAACCTTAACGGCAAACTAAAATGGCAAAACCAAAATTCCTTCAATGCGCGCTGTGTGGAAAACAACAGCCTTACGAAGCTTTCGTTCCCGCAGTTTGCAAACACTGCGAGTCTCAATGGCTAGAAGCGCACTACGATTTCACCTCCTTCAAACGTGATATATTACGCGGCTTGCCGGGTCGTCCCACCAACATGTGGCGCTATCAGGATGTCTTACCGCTGGACAATCCCTCAGCCCTGGATCTTTACCCCGCTGGCGGAACACCTCTCTGGCTGTCGCAGCGCTTCGCGCCTAAGCTGGGGCATGATCGGGTGTATTTCAAGGATGAACGCTACGGCCCGACCAGTTCCTTCAAAGACCGTCAGGCCGCAGTTGCTGTTGCCGCAATGAATGAAGGCAATGTACGCGAAACCGTCATTGCCTCCACAGGGAACGCGGCGGTGGCATATGCCGCAGCTTGTGCCCGCGCTGGAATCAAGCTTTGGGTTTTTATGACCAGCCTCGTTCCGCAGGAAAAGCTGCGCGAAGCCACTCTCTTCGGCGCAGAGGTCATCCGGGTCAGCGGCAATTACGATCAGACAAAACTGATCGCGAGTCAATTTGCTCAACGAAAAAACCTGCTGCTCGATCGCGGCGCAAGTTCAATACCAGCACGCGAATCCATGAAGACCATCGCGTATGAGATCGTGGAGCAACTCGGCTGGCGTGCGCCGGATTGGTACATTCAGGCCGTCAGCGGCGGGATGGGGCCGCTGGGTGTTTATCAGGGATTTAAAGAAATGTTCGACATGGGGTTGATAGACCACATCCCAAAACTCGCCATCATTCAAGCCGAAGGCTGCTCACCGATGATCCAGGCCTTCAAAGCCGGCAAGGATACTGCTGAACCCGTTATCCCCGATACGCGCATTATTATTTTATCCACAGGCGACCCGGGAAAATCATATACCTATCTTTGGAACATCATCCAAAAACATGGCGGCACGATGGAATCTGTCACAGATGCAGAGGCTTTTGCCGCGATGCGTTCGCTCGCCAAAAGTGAAGGAATGGCAGTTGAACCTGCAACTTCAGTGGCATTTGCGGGTTTGGAAAAGATGTTGAAAGAAGGAAAAATCGGATCGGAAGAAACCGTTGTAGTAAACTGCACAGGTCACACTTTCCCCGTGGAAAAACATGTTGTTGGCGACCAATGGGCTGTTGATGTACACTTGAGTGAAGACCAATCTCCCGCACCGCGGGAAGGTTTGCAAGCCGCACTTGAAAATCTTGATGAAAAAACAACAACGGTTCTCCTCGTAGATGACAATCCGGATGATGCCTTACTCATCCGCCGCCTGCTGGAAGGGAAGAAGGCATATCGCGTACATCATGCCAAAGACGGCTGGGAAGGTCTCGCCATGGCACGGCAGTATTTACCGGATCTCATCATCAGCGACCTGACGATGCCCGGCATAGATGGTTTTGGTTTTGTGGAAGAACTTAAGCTCGACCCACGCACGAAAGACATCCCAGTGGTCGTTGTCAGCGCAAAAGACATTACCACTGAAGAACGTAAACGACTCAATGGACATATTGAAGCTTTGTATCAAAAAGGCTCACTGCCAACTCGAAAATTCGTGGATAAAATGATCGATGTCATCGAAGATAAAAACGGAGCCTAAGGAGACTAATGATGGGAAGTAATATTTTATATATCGAAGATAATCCAGATAACATGATGCTCGTCAAACGCGCTTTGGAATCGCGCGGCTATACATTATTACAAGCCGTCAACGGGATCGATGGGGTAAGGATGGCGGAAATCGAGCAAGTGGATTTGATCCTGCTCGACATCAACCTGCCCGATATTGACGGTTACGAAGTGGCGCGCAGAATACGCGGCAGCGCCAAACATATGTTGGTATACATCCCCATCATTGCCGTTACCGCCAACGCACTCAAAGGGGATGCCGAAAAAGCCGTAGCTGCCGGATGTGATGTGTATATGTCCAAGCCCATCAACATTCGTGAGCTGTGGGCCCGCGTGGAAGCCTTCGTGCCTTCTCCCTTAAGCCCATCTTAAACGAATCATTAGGTTGACGTTGCAGATCGAGTTCATACCAACAGCGCGGCGAATCAGGTACAAACCTAAATCCCAAAAAGTATAGCCATGACCAAAATCCTACTGATCGAAGATATACCTGATAATGTTGAGCTCGTCCGCAAAGCCTTATCTAGAACTGGCTATGAGATTTCACATGCGGCAGATGCAGAGACTGGTCTGGCAATGGCTTTGGCCCAACTCCCTGATCTAATCCTGCTCGATTTGGGACTTCCTGACTATGACGGTCAAACCTTGGCGGGCTGGCTGCGGGCTGAGGCTACATTGGTTGATACGCCAATCGTTGTCCTGACTGCCTGGCCTGAAGAGGCCGCGAAAGAGGTGGTCAAGAGTTATGGGTGTAATGGGTACATCATCAAACCCATTATTAAGATCAACGAATTTATCGCTCAAGTTAATTCCTATATAAAAACGCCGTGACACCGCCCGCAGACATGACCAATGCCATAAAATTAATTCCTGCGAGCCAATTTAGCATCGAACAACTCGCAGCTATCTACAATCAAACCCGCGTTGACTACATGGTGCCAATGCCGATGAATGCGGCGCGTTTGGCTGAATATATAGCCACTTATGATGTGAAACTGGAAAATTCCCTGGTGGCGACCACACAGGACGGAGAAATGCTGGGGGTCATCATGTTGGGAGTCCGCAAAGATCGCGCATGGATAACACGCCTTGGAGTATTGCCAAATACAAGGCGCGGCGGAATTGGCAGGGCTTTATTTGCTGGGTTGATCGAACAGGCGGGTCCGCTATCCATTAATTTTCATATGCTTGAAGTAATCAAGAACAATGTACCTGCCCATCAATTATTCTTAAAATTTGGCTTTCGAGAAATTGGCGAACTTTTGGTGCTCCGCCGCTCGCCTCTCACACAGCCGCAGGACCCGGTCGTGGCAGATGCCCAAAGGCTTGACCGATCTGATGCACTCGTGCTCGTGGGGCATGATCGCGGCACTCAACCCTGGACAAATCAATCCGAGTCATTATTCAACGCAAACGAGGTATCAGGTTTACTACTTACGCTTGCCGATGGCAGCCGCGGCTGGCTTGTTTACCAGCGCCAGAAATTTCTCCTCACCCGCTTCGCCTTTAAGACAGAGGTTGGTGACCCGGCAAAAGTGGCGTACGCTTTGCTTTCGCATTTACATAACCAATACCCGCGCCTCGATACGCAGATCGAAAATATCCAAATCAACGACCCACACCTGCCGGCCTTATATGAGATGGGCTATATCGAATCATTTCGCCGCATCGAAATGTGGCGTGGAATCCCTCCTGCAAGCCTCAAAGGAATCAAAAAAACAGAATAAGGATTTTTTATTTTAATTTCAATCAGTGGTACTATACAGCGCAAATTCCATAAAAGGATTCTCTTATGCGCCGAATAATATCCACCGCTGTGCTGGCTATATTTCTAAGCACTTCATGTTCACAAAAGCCTGCTGCACCTACAACTCCAACCGTAGTTCCAACCCCTTATCCAAACACACTATATATTGATCCGAATATCTCGCTTGGCGAGATCAGTCCGCTTGTGTATGGGTCGAATTACGGGCCATGGATCGCGCTCTCCCTGGATGCGCTTGAACCCGCATACAATTCGGGAGTTACCATTCTGCGCTTTCCCGCCGGTTCATGGGGAGATCATAACGATGTAACGAAGCTTCAGATCGACCAATTTATGAGTTTTATTGAAAAGATGGGCGCAACGGCAACGATCAACGTGCGCCTGCTTGGAGGTACTCCCGAGCAGGCCGCTGAAATGGTGCGTTATGTCAACAAGGAAATGAAATACAACGTGGTGTACTGGGGCATTGGAAACGAACCTACTCTCTATGAAAGTGAGTTGAAAAATAGGGGCGAAACCTATGATATTGAAAGATTTAATCAGGAATGGCGCTCTTTCGCACAAGCCATGAAAAAGGCAGATAAGCATATAAAGCTCATTGGGCCAGAAATCAATCAATTCAGCTTTGATTATTCCGGCGCAAGTACAAACTTTGGTGAAAGAGATGAACTTTGGATGCAGGAATTTCTAAAAGCAAATGGCGATCTCGTAGATATTGTCTCTTTCCATCGTTATCCATTTCCACGATCAAATGTATCAGGGCCTGCCTCCATTGAAGAATTGCGAATAAATTCCCAGGAATGGGACAAGATAATCATCCATTTACGGGAAATGATCCATAACGAAACAGGGCGCGATATTCCAATTGCTATTACTGAATTCAATTCAGATTATAGTAAATCGGTTGGCGGAGAGTCCACGCCTGACTCGCACTACAATGCCATCTGGCTTGGCGATGTACTGGGGAGGTTGATCAAAAACGGTGTGTTTATGGCAAATCACTGGATGTTAACGTCCAAAGGCGGATACGGCGGCTGGGGATTGGTTGGTCGTACAGAGCTATATCCCAGTTATTACACATATCAAATGTATAAGAT
>Ga0163152_10008897_pt1 | contig 10615 bp, 1 predicted proteins | sample OliLakLV19MP8IB2_FD_148635 | JGI IMG/M metagenome (GOLD analysis project Ga0163152, IMG submission 148635) | Freshwater microbial mat bacterial communities from Lake Vanda, McMurdo Dry Valleys, Antarctica - Oligotrophic Lake LV.19.MP8.IB-2 | ecosystem: Environmental > Aquatic > Freshwater > Lake...
GGGAACGATGGCCGCGGCAAAAAACATCAGGGCCGCGGCCATCGTTCCCCGCAGCCGAGCCCACCGCCCAAAACCTTCGAGCAAAAAGGCCAGCGCGCGACGATCGCCCAGCTCGCGATTGATGGTGATGCTATCTTTGAGGCAGCGGTGCGCGAGCTCCGCGTCACTGGTGTCCAGCGCCAGTTCGGCCAGACTCGAAAGCGCATTCGCGGTCGACCAGCGATCGCCCACGGCGCGGTTGAGTTGCACGCTCTCCTCCAGCAGCTCGCGCGCCCGATCAAACTCTTTCCGGAATCGCTGGATGAATCCGAGATTGTTCAGCGAATTGGCGATTTCGCGGCGGTCGTTCAACCGACGCCGGATCGCGAGACTGCGTTCATAAAAACCCAACGCCGTTTCGATCGCACCTTGCGCGCGGGCCACGATGCCGAGGTTATTGAGCGTCCGCGCGGCATCCGCATCCGCCCCGAGACGCTCCCGAATTGCCAGCGCCTGCTCGTACAACTCCGCCGCGCGGGGAAATTTTCCCGTTTGCGCCGACAGCGTGCCCTGCAGGTGCAACATCAAGGCGACGCCGGCATCGTTGCCGAGTTCGGCGTTTTCCTGGCGCGCCAGTTCGATCCAGATTTGCGCCTCATTGAACTCGCCGCGCTTGCGGTGCAGGTCTCCGATGGCTCCGGCCATCGCGGCTCGCTGCGTCAACTGCCCCACCCGCTCAGCCTCTTCGCGCGCCGCGTGGTAACGCCCAAACGCCTCATTCCAGCGCCCCCCGAGCTCCAGCACCTCCGCGTACCGCGCCAGCACGTCGACGCGGGCAGCGCCGACCAGAAGAGTAAGCGCCCGTTCATAGTAGCTGCTGGCCGAGGGCAGGGCGTACGCGGCTCTCGCCGCATCCCCGGCAGCCACCAGGTAATGACGCTTTTTTTCTTCCGAGTTCCCGCGGTCAAAATGAAAAGCCAGCAGGTCCAGCCACGGCCGCACGTTTTCGCCGGCCACTTTTTCGAGATAAACCCCGATCGTCTCATGGATCGTCGCGCGAAACGTGAACGGCAGACTCTCGTAGGCGACTTCCTGAATCACGATATGCTTGAAGAGGTAGGCTTCTTCGCCATCGACCGGCTCCGGCAGCGCGATATCGCGCGTCTGCATTTCAATGAGCTGGGCGGGCAATCCCGACCGCACCCGCTCCAGCGGATGCACGCCGAATAAGACCGCGGTGCGAAACTGCCGCCCGATGACACTCGCCACCTTCAGCGTGCTGCGCGCGTCCTCGGTGAGCTGGTCGATGCGCCCGAGCACGAGGCTGTGGAGACTTTCCGGCAAATCGATTTGCGCGAGGGCCCGCGGATCGCGCGGATCCGTTCCCCGCGCTTTCAACAGGTTCACCACCTCTTCGATGAAGAAGGGATTTCCATCGGCCCGCGACGTGATCAGGTCAACGAGCTGCTCGGGCGCCGCGCCGCCGCCAAAGGCTTCGGCCAACTTGAATGCGACGAGCTGCTGCGCCTCGTCGTTCGGCATGTTTCCCAATTGAATCGTGGTGACGTAGTCCAACGCGTACTCGTTTGCGCCGAGTAATTCGCCTGCCTTCACCGGCCGATGCGCCAGTACCACCGCGAGGGGGAAACGCGCCAGCGCGCGGACCATCGAGGTCAGCAGGTTCCGCGAGGCCTCATCGATCCAGTGGCACTCCTCGAGGACAAAAAGCAACGGCCCCGAACGCACCCGGTGGCGGATACATTCCACGATGAGCCCTTCAAGCGACGACCGACGCACCTTCGGATCAAGCGACCGCGTGAGATCGTTTTCCGGGAGTTGGACGTTGAGCAGCGGCCCCAGCAAGGGCGCGCGTTCGCGCAGCTCCGGGTCATGCGCGACCAGCTGACGTTCCACGAGGGCGAGCGTCTCGGGCCCATCCGCTCCCGGAGGAATCTTGAAAAATGAACGCCAAATCGGGATCCACACCGAATAACTGGCTTCGCGCGCCAGCACCGGACAATCGCCGGCGAACGCGGCAAAGCCCAACGCGCTCGCTTCACCCACCACCTCGGTCAGCAACCGCGTTTTGCCCATGCCCGCATCGGCCGACAACGCGATGACCTGACCGCGACCTTCCCGCGCGTAACGCAGCCGCTCGAGGGCGAGCGCAAACTCCTGTTTGCGTCCGATCATCGGCGTCGCATGCCGGGCCGACCAGCTCGCGCTAAGAATCCCCGTTTGCTTGCGGCTCAGCAGGCGAAAAACCGGAATGGGCTCCTTCTTTCCCTTCACCATCACCGGCGGCAGATCCTGCAACTCGAACATGTCGGTCTGGCGCCGCGCCGCCTGTGAACTGACCAGAATCTCACCCGGTCCCGCCTTGGCCATGAGCCTCGCGGCGAGATTGGTGTCGTCACCCATGACGCCGTACGTGCGCCGAACCTGGCTGCCATACGCGCCGGTGCGCATCGTGCCCCGCGTAATGCCCACGTGAGTACGGCCCACCAAGGCGGCGATTTCCGCCGGCGGGCTGACGATTTCCAACGCCGCCGTGCACGCGCGCATCGCATCATCATCATGGGCGATCGGCGCGCCCCACGCCGCGTAGAAGTAATTTCCCTTCTCCCCGATGATGAACTGGAAGAGAACGCCTTCGAGTTGGTTAATGACCCGCTGCAGCCAGCGCACATAGGTGTCGAACTTGGCCGGCGCGTCCGCATCTCCCGCAAAATCGATTCCTCCAAACCGCGCGAACAACACGGTGGCTGGCCGCAGTTCCGTCAGGAACGCATCCTGCCCCGAAACGATTCGCCGCCCCACCTCCGGCACGAGCCACGGGAGCAACCGCTCGCTGGCGTCCGGCGGCGCCTCGTGGAAAAGCCGGGGCTGCGGCCGCACTTCCTCGCGCATGCCGGCGATCACGGCGACGTCCGCCGGTTCCACTCCCGGGGGCAACTGACGCCACTCCTTCACCTCAAGGCGCGCGCCGAGCCGTCGCGCGGTCGCTCCGTCCACGATGATTTCCCCTCGGGCCGCCACACTCTCGCAAGCGGCCACCTCCTCCATCACTGCGCCGGCCAGGATATCCAAACGCTGGATACTGGGATCGCCCACCGCAAAACGACTCACCTTGCCGGTGGCCACCGCCACCTTCATGCCGAGCGAGACCACGCTGCCGTCGGGCAACTCGACGCGGGCAAACTGCTCCATCGCGCGTTGCAGATAAACGGCGGTCGTCGCCGCGCGCGCGCCGTCATCACCGGCAAACCACACGAACATCGCATCGCCCGCAAACCCAACAATGCTGCCCCCGAAGCGCACGACCTCGCTGATCAACGCGTCGTACACGGCATTCAGGCGATCCGTGAAATATTCGCCTCCTCGCCGCGGACCGAACCGCGCGAACACCGCTTCGGTCAAAGGGGTGAAACCCGAGATGTCCGAAAACAGGACCGCGCCCTCATCCTTCTCGGCCAGATCAGCATGACCCAGGATAGCCTCCGCCCGATCCGGGGGAAGGTAAGCAAGCAGCTGCTGGAGAATAAACTTGTCGGACATTCAGGGCCTCGAACGCACCGAACGCCGCACCGCGCGGGATGTCAATGGCTGAGGCTCGTCCCCGCCCGGCCCGATCGTAGCCGGAATCTGAATACGGACCCCAGGAGGGCAACCGGGACGCAAGCCAGCAGCATCCGCGTAAGTTTGGATTCGCCGCCGATTGGGACACAGGTCAGCGCCGTCACCGCCGAAGGAATCGCTGCTCTGAGGCTACCAGAGCGGGCAGGTTTCGCGCGTCCTTTGCCCCCGTCGGAGGCCCAACCCAACAGGTCCCCCCGCGCCCGACCGGACTAGATCGCAGGCGCCGTACACCCCTAAGTGTTACTACGGTAGAATTTAACGAAGAGACACAAAAAGCAGTCTACTGACTAAGTAGGATTGCCACCTTATTCTCTCACGTCATAGCGTTCAGCCCGTATGAGTTCCGTAGAATCGTTCATCGTGGGAGCCCTAGTGAGGAAAGATACTCATACCTCACTCCGCCGACACCCTTTATCCTCGCCCTCCTTCCCCGCCGTTTCGCCTTTCCTCGCGTTGGCGATTTTGGCGCTCACGACCTTCGCGAATTCGGCCCACGCTGCCACGCGGATCGTGGACACTGTTGGCGACGTGACCGCGAACGACGGCAAGACCACGCTGCGCGAAGCCATCGCTGCAGCCCAGAACGGCGACACGATTGAGTTCGCCCCGGCGCTGTTCTCCGGCGCACTTCCGGTCAGCATCCAGCTCGGCTCCGCGATTATAATATCCAAGAACCTGATGATTTCAGGTCCGGGCGACGACTCGACGACGCGCGCGCCGAAACTCTGGCTCGAGCCCGCAACCGGCAAGTCCACGCGACTGCTGCAGATCCAGGCGCCGGCCCGGGTCGTGATCAGTGAGCTCGGTTTTCGAGGGGGCACGGCTGCCGGTGGCGGAGCCGTACTCATCGACCTGAATGCGACCGCGAACTTTCAGAGCTGCGACTTTACCAGCAACCAAGCTCCCTCCAACAACGGTGGCGCCATCCTGAATCGCGGCACCCTCGATCTGGACGAATGCCTCGTAAACGGAAACAGCGCGGCAAATGGCGGCGGCGTCGCGAGTGAAGGCGTGCTCCGGATTGTTCGCAGTTTGATTGAGGGCAACCGTGCGACCGGCTTCGGCGGTGGCGTCTATTCGCTCGGGGCCAATCTCTCGATTGAGAGCGCAACCCTGTCGGCCAACCAAGCCGCCACCGCCGGCGGACTCGCTTTTATCGCGAACAGCGGCGGCTCGAAAATCGGAACGATGACCTCGGCTACGTTTGCCTACAACACCGCCGGCGCCCAATCCGGCGGACTCTACGCGGAAGGTTCATCTGCAATCGTCAACGTGGGCGGGTCGCTCTTTACGCAGAACAAGCTCATCAATAAGAGCGGCTCGGAAACGCTGCACGACCTCGGCAACACCCGCAGCGGGAAAATCAATTCTCTCGATCACAACCTGTTCGTCAAACCGGGCACCACATTATCACCTTGGGGTCCGGCCGATATCATCGGCGTCGATCCGCTGATTGGCGCCCTCGCCTACAACGGCGGCCGCACGCGTACCCACGCACTCGCGGCCGGCAGTCCCGCCATCAACCGCGGCATCGACACGGTGCCGTTTCCCAGCCTGCTCAATCCCCCCACGGATCAACGGCGCTTTCCTCGCGTTTGGCCCGTCGGCGGCTTGTCGGATATTGGAGCCTATGAGGTTGGACCGCCGTTGATGCTCACGCTCCTCGGGAGCCCGGCGATCACCTTGCCGTTGGGCAGCACCTTCATTGACCCCGGCGTCGACTTCAACGCGCCCAACCAGGCCACGTTGACCACGAGCGTCAACGGCGTCGTCGGCGGGCAGATCAACGTCTGCTGTCCCGGTACCTATGTGATCGTTTATACGGGAACGCTCGGCGCCTACACATCATTCGTCAGTCGCAGTGTTACCATCACCGAGTCGATTTCGCTTTCGGCTCCCGCCAAAGTCACCCGCTTCATCTCTCTCAACGGTGGCCTCGCCGCCGTGAATCTCGCGCAAATTGTAACCGTCAGCGGCCTACCCGCCTCCAGCACGTGTGCGCTCACGTACGCGGTCTCCCTTTCTCCCACCGGCTACAATCAGACCGGGCTAACCAGCCTGCCAACGTTGTCCATCGGACAGGTCGGGCGCTACGACGTAACTGTCACCGCCTTTGCGGGCTGCGGCGTTGCCGTCGGATCCGTCTCCTTTCAGTTGTCGATCGATCCCGGCAATGTCGTCTGGCCGCTGGCGATCGATCTCACCCCGAAGCTACTGTCGAACGGCAACTCCCGCACGGCGTCGCTGCAACAAAAACTCGAGCGCGCCGGCGAGTCCCGCTGGTACAAATTTCAAGGCAAGCCCGGCAGTCGCATCGAAGTCACGCTAACTCAATTGCCGGCCAACTTCGATGTCGTGGTCTACAGCGACATCAACCAGGCTTATGAAGAGTTGCTCGGCTTGATCAACGGCACGCCGAACGCCAAGATCCTCGCCTTGCTCGGAGCGGAATTTGCCCCGGAAGCCTACGCCCCGGAAGCGTATTCACCCGAGGCATACGCGCCCGAAGCCTACGCCCCCGAGGCGTACGCACCGGAAGCCTACGCGCCGGAGGCTTACGCGCCTGAAGCGTACGCCCCGGAGGCTTATGCCCCGGAAGCCTATGCGCCCGAGGCCTACGCTCCGGAGGCTTACGCTCCTGAAGCCTACGCGCCGGAAGCCTATGCCCCCGAAGCCTACGCTCCGGAAGCCTACGCCTCCGCTCAGCAACGCAGCCTCGTCGGATTCTCCGCTTCGCCCGGCACCGTCGGTGAGGGCATCCGCTTCAACACCTATTCACGCTCCGGTGTATTCTATATCCGAGTACGGGGTCAGAACGGGGTTTTCGCTCCCGACGCCGCCTTCACGCTCGGCCTGAAGATTGACCAGGACCTCTGCGCCGCCGTGACCGACCTCAACGTCACACCCGCCCTGAACGTCAAACCCGCCGACGTCCTCGCCACGCTGACGTTCACCCCCACCAGCTTGATGCTTTGGGACTCCGCCCGCATCGTCGGCACCGCCGCGGCCAAGGCGGCCCTCGTCACGTCGTTGACGAACTTCGCCAAGCAAGCGAAGGCGGCGGTGGTCGACGTCAACGCCGATGACCGCATTCGCGCCCTGAATCTCCAGGCCGATAATAATCCGGCGTGCCCCATGGCGAAGAACCTCGTCGCCGAAGCCATCCGCAATCTGATCCGAGCCTATCGGGCGGCGGCGCCCACCCTGGCTGACATCACGCTGATCGGAAACGACGACGTCATTCCGTTCTTCCGCACCAACGACGAAGCGCTGCTGGCGAATGAAGCGAACTACTTCCCGCCCGTGAAGGACGCCACCCAATCGCAGTCCGCACTGCGTTACGGGCAAGTTCTGACGCAGGACCGCTACGGCTCCTCCTGCCAGGTCATTCTCGCCACCGGTCCTTACGATCTGCCTGAGATCCCGACCGGGCGCCTCGTCGAAACCGCCACTGAAGTCGCCGGTTATCTGGATAAATACAAATTGCTCTTCGATGGCACCCGCGGCACGGGCGGCGTTCTCCCCGCGCCGAAATCGGCGTTCGTGGCGGGCTACGATTTCCTCTCCGATTCGGCGCTGGCGATGCGCAACGACTTCGCCGCGGGACTCGGTGGCACCGGAATTGTGCGCTCCTTGATCGCGCCGGAAAATGACCCACCAGCGTTCGGCTGGACCGCGTCCCAGTTTGAAACCGCGTTCCTCGGCGCTCGCCACGACCTCGCTTATCTCGCCGCGCATTTCAGCACGGGTCGCCTGCTCGCGGCCGATTATTCCACGCGCTTCCGCGCCGCTCAAGTCGCGGCGTCGAGCCAGGATTTCCTCTATTCGCTGATTCTCAGCGCCGGCTGCCACTCCGGCTATAACACCGTGGACCCGCACGCGGTGTCGCTGCTCAGCGACCAACCCGACTGGGCCCAGGCTTTCGCCCTCAAGGGCGCGATCTGGATTTCCGGCACCGGCTACCAATATGGTGACACGGATTTCGTCGAGTACACCGAGCGCCTGCTCCTCGACGTGGCCCGCGCCCTGCGCACCGCCCCGACCTCCGCTCCGGCCCCCGTTTCCGTCGGACAAGCCCTCGTGGACGCCAAACGTAGGTATTTGGCGAATACGCCGGTGATGCGCGGAATTCACGAGAAGACTCTCCTCCAGGTGGTGCTCTACGGCCTGCCCATGGTGAAACTCAACCTGCCGGGGTCCCGGCTGGTCGCGCCCGTTGCCAGCGGCTCCACTGCTGTACCCACGGTCCTCCCCGTCACCAGCGGCCCCGGTTTCGCCAAGGGACTCAAGACCGGAACGCTGCCCATCGTGCCGAATCTCACCCAGGAGTTTCGAACCCTCGAAGTCGTGGGCTCGAGCGACACGGTTGTGGCGTCATTCTTCCGGGGCTCAAGCGGGCTGGTAACCACGCCCGGCGAGCCCGTGCGTCCGCTGGAGTCGGTTGCAGTGGGTCGCCCCGACGGCTTGGTGCGCGGAGTTGGTTTCCGTAAAGCGTCCTACGTCGATCTCAACGACTTCCTGCCCTTCACCGGCGCTCCCGCTACGGAAACGCGCGGCGTGCACGGCTCGTTCTCGACCTCGGTTTTCTACCCTATCCAGCCGTGGAATCTGAACCAGATCGGCGCCGTGTGCGATGCCATCGGCGGCACCGTGTTCAACGCCTTCCCGACGCAGTTCGTCTCAGCCGGCACGGACCCGGCCAAGGGCATTCTGCGCAAGTATGCGCGGATGGAGTTCACGGTGTTTTATTGCCCGGCCACCACCGAGGAAGCACTCGCGAATCCGCCGGCCATCAACGTCGTCGCGAGCACGGTGAGCCCGACCGCGATCGCATTCTCCGTGGAAGCTGCGGCGCCGGCGAGCGCTGGCGTACACGAGGTATGGATCACGTACACCGGCCTGCCCGGTTCCCCGCATTACGGCCGCTGGGAATCGTTCCCTCTGACCTCACCCGGGAGCACGGGCATTGGCACGTGGAACGGCTCTTTCCTCTTGAATGGCGCCGACGCCACCAAGATCCGCTTCATCGTCCAGGCGGCAAATGGGTTCGGCGCAGTGGCGGCCAATACGAACTTCGGCCGCACCTTCGTTCCGGGTGCGTCGACCCTCGATGGTATCGGACAGTTGAATACGCCGACCACCCTCACCTTCCAACCCGCACCGGCGGCAGGGGGACTCTACCGCGCGACCATTCCGCTTTCCGCTCAGCTGGTGGCGGGGGGAGTCCTCCTGGCCGACAAGCTGATCCAGTTCCGCCTCGGGCCGGCCATCAAGTCCGTTAAAACCAACAGCCAGGGCATCGCCACGACGAACTTCCTGCTGAACGCCCAACCTGGTACGTACGCCCTCGAGGCGAATTTTAGCGGTGACGCCACCTACCAGAATGCGGTCGCCTCAACGCCGTTCACCGTGACGAAGATGCCCACGTCGCTCACGTTCGATACGTCTCTGGTCGGGACGAATCTCGGCAATGTGGTCGTAACCCTCAAGGCTGTGGACGGCACGCCGCTGAAGGAACGCACGGTCGTGATGATCGTGGACAACGGCACGACGAAGGCGGCGGTGGCAGAAATCACGGACGGCGCCGGCCGGGCCCGCCTGCCCGCCAACCCCTTGCCAAACACCTTCGCGCAAACGTATCAGGTTTCCGCCTACTTCGCGGTCTCCGTGCCTGATCCGGCTGGCGCCGGTTTGCCGCCGCTCGTCACGCTCAGCGACCCCCTTTATGTCGGATCTACCGGGTCGAGCACCGTGTCGGTCAGCGCATCGCTCGGCTTCAATAGTGAGCAGGCTTGGGTAAACTACGGGGATCTCACTGCGGTCGGCGCTACCGCCATCAATCCCGGCGTCAGCCGCTTGGAAATCCTCGGCGCCTTTGCGGGTCCCTCCGCTACGTTTGGACCGAACTCCATTCTCGCCTCACCGTCATCCACGTCTCTAACCGCGCGGATCAGCGCCCAACTGTCCAGCAAAACGATTGTTAGTGGGCTGGTGACCGTGCGCGTTCAGGCTAACAACAATCGACGCTGGCGAGGCGACGCGGTGATTAACGGGCACCGGGTGGAGCTGAATGTCGACTGGGATAACTCCGGCGGCACCGGTTCTTACCACGTCTGGGTTTATCCGGCCGCAGGCACCGGACCGCTCTACAACGCCCTGCCCGCCGTGCTCAGCTGTGACGTCATCCTCGGCGTCGGCGCCGGAGAAAAATCCGCGGGCGGCACGTCCGCGATCGGCACCGCTGACAAGCCGTGGACGCAGCAGAACGGCACGTCCCGCGTGCGCTCGAAATAAGCGTCTGAGGCGCGGTAGCTGCTCGAAGCGATCGTCCGCTTGGAGGACGGCGCGCATCCCGCTTTGCGGAGGTGCGCCGTTGGGACCGGGGCCGCCCTCGGCCGCTTCAGCATTGGGGAAATGCGGCCGAGGGCGGCCGCGGTCCCAAGGGGAATTTAGTTTTGATCATAAATTCCGCAGAAGAAGTAACCACTGATGAGCACTCATAAACACTGATCAAATAGATCCGAATCAATGGGATAGAACTTTCCCTTCACTTACCCGGTGAACGGACTCCATCGCGCACCTCTGTTTGCATCAGTGGTCAGTGAAAATCAGTGGTTCAACTGCATTTTTTAGGTTGATGCGGGTCGATCCGGGCCGACCCGTGGTTGTAAAATGTATTAGGTATGATGTCGTTTCCCTCCATGCACGTTCGATTCATCCTGCTCTGCGCTGCCTTCATGAGTCTGAACGGCGTCGCGACGGCTGCGACACCCGCAAAACCGAACTTCGTCTTCATTCTATGCGATGATCTCGGGGTGAATGATCTCCGCTGCTATGGACGCAGCGACCATCGCACACCCAACTTGGACCGGCTTGCCCGCGAAGGCATGCGCTTCACCAGCGCGTACGCCGCGCAGCCCATTTGCTCGCCCTCCCGCGCCGCCATCAACACTGGGAAGACGCCCGGGCGGTTGCACCTCACCACGTATCTGCCCGG
>Ga0163152_10008899_pt1 | contig 10614 bp, 12 predicted proteins | sample OliLakLV19MP8IB2_FD_148635 | JGI IMG/M metagenome (GOLD analysis project Ga0163152, IMG submission 148635) | Freshwater microbial mat bacterial communities from Lake Vanda, McMurdo Dry Valleys, Antarctica - Oligotrophic Lake LV.19.MP8.IB-2 | ecosystem: Environmental > Aquatic > Freshwater >...
CTCAGATCCGACCGAAGGAGCTTGCTCAGCCGGTCTGCTCGTTTCGTGAGAACCTGGTAGGTGTGCCAGTTCGCCAAACGCATTACCTCCGCGACTTTGCCGATGTAACCGTCGGGCACATCCTTGTGAAACAGGTCGCTCATCGAGTTGACGAAGATCATTCTAGCGCGGGTCCAACGGAGTGGCTCGGCGAGTTTTTCGGGAATAAGACGCAAGTCGAAGCCCTGCTCGTAGGGATGGCCTGGTACGCCGCGGAATCGCTCCGCGAAAGTCTCCGCGTAGCAGTGCTTGCAGCCGGGGCTGATTTTTGTGCAACCACGGACTGGGTTCCAAGTCGCGTCAGTCCATTCGATTTTCGATTTATCGGCCATCGGTCAGCATCCTCCGACTAGTGAACTTTTGTACAAATCACTCTACAACATTCGAAATTCCAATTGAATCCCAATACGCTAGGTTCCCTCGCCCAGCCTTCTCGTGAGCAACAGTCATCTCGCGTTCTCCTCGCTGCACCTTGCATTGACCTTTGCTCTCAAGCACGCGGCGACGGTCTTCGGCACCGGCTTTCGCCAGCCTCCAGCGGCGGATGGTGCGGGGTTCGCGGACAAGATCGCGAGCTAAGGCGACCTGCCATGTCACCTCATCGGTTACGCAGAGCGACTGTCACCGAAGATTTTGGGACACAGCCCACTTCTGGTCGAACGTGGTGCGAAGATCCTTATCAGGGAATAGGTGGGCGGACTCATCGTGGGTGATTCGGTTAAAGGAGCACCCGACAACGAGAGCAAAGCCCCCGCTCAACAGTATGAACCGTTCATGGCCTGCAGTCATTAGTTTTGCCTCGCCACCCGGAAGTCCACGCTCATTGAACCATCCGTCGACAAATGATTTCGTGAGTTGAGGCGTTTTGCCCTGATTCATCTTTGGAAGAGCCATCAGACGCAGATCCTGCGACAGTGAGATGCCCCCAAGGGAGGTTATGTCTGTGAATACGAGTAGCGCATCGTTGGATAGGTAAGGGTCACAGATCGCTTCCATCGTTCGATTGCCGATTAGAAACGCGAGGCGTCCGATGTTACCTGCGTATTGACCGCTGTTCAGTCTCGCAATTGCTGGTTCGTCTCCCCAAAGATCACCAAAGCTACTTGCCGCTTCGCGGACGGCCTTGTTTAACCCTTTTAGACTCGCGATAAAATTGGCACCACGGGGTTGGCCATCATCATCTGCGGGAGAAACCCACCAAGTGTCACCTGAACCGTGCACTTTGATGATTAGAATCTCGTTGTAATTGCGAGTCGTGATGACATATCGTTCTCCGATCTTCAGGTATTGAGCATACCGGCAATGCCCGCGTTGAAGTGACTCGACTATAAACGATCGAACCATAGCCTCGGGCAGAGTTTCATTCTCGATGACGTGAATCGAATCACTCAGTTCAGACATTGCGATCTCCTGCATGGGAGAGTAAAAGAGGACGCTTGTCACCTAGCTCGTCTGATTGGAGTTTAGAGAATCGCGGTTCTAAAGAGAGCCTCACAGGCCTTGATACCGAAACCCGCTCACCGGACGCTCCTCGTCCTTCTTCTCACGCCGGTAAATGTTGACCACAACGCCGGATCGCAGTTTGAGCGACTCGACCAGCGTGAGTTTGGTAATGGTGAACCCGTCAGGGAACAGCTTCTTGCCGGTGCCGAGCACGATCGGGTAGACTGCAAGCCGGTATTCGTCGATCAGGTCATGCTCGGCCAGTGTCCGGATCAGTTGAGTGCTTCCCCATACGCGGATCTCACCGCCCAGCTCCGCTCGAAGCTTCGCGACTGCCGCCGGCACGTCCGGGCCAAGAAGGAGCGAATTCCTCCATTTCAACTCAGTGAGCGTCCGCGACAAACGTCTTGCGGCCGAGCAGCAGCGCCTCGGCCTTGCTCTCCCACTCCTGGACAAGCTTGCTGCCCTCTCCCCTTTTGTCATACTTCTCGTCATAGTCCATTGCCCAGCCGCCGTGCGTGAATCGGCCTTCGCGGTCTTCTTCCGGGCCACCGCCACCCTGAACAACACCGTCGAGGGAGATGAACACCTGCACTACGATCTTGCTCATGCTTGGTTCTCCGTGATCTGGTTCGCCAACGCTCGGTACATTCCCTTAAAATACGATTCTCAAGAAGAGGCCACTGGGAATCGAGTACACGCTCCGCGTAGATCCCCCGACCCCGAGAGGATTCTACCGCTCCTTCGGCGACTCCCGAACGCCCAGGTGACCGAGCAGGGATTCAACCTTGGCCCATTCGCCCATGGCTGGCCGACCGCCCCGGTGAGGCTCGACCTACAGGGCTTCTACTACTGCGCCGACGGCGGGGCTGTCCACCTCGGAACTCTCGCCGCGTGGCTGGCCAGCGAGTTCGGCCCCGTAATAGTCACCGAACTGTGACCCGGAAGTCGGGGTATGCCCGGAATGCCCGCTCCAGCCCGACCCTTACTGCGGCGAACGCCGCGTCGTCTAATTCGAACCGTGCCACCACCTCTCCGAACTTGGTCATTCCCGCATCGCGAGCCAGGACCATGCCGAAGTGATCCCGGTGCAACTCGGCTGCGGAAAAGCAGTTGAAGCCGGCATTGATCTGGTCGTCGATCTCGACTTAGACGTTACCGTACCCCTCTTCGAACTCTTCGGAGTCATCCGCTTCCGGTGACTGAAGGTGGAGGTAGGGGGCGGCTTGGTCGTCGAAATGGACGGTCTGCACTCCGTCCTCGGCGTACACCTAAATCACCGTGCGCGATTCAGCTGCACACCGGAACAGCTTTTGGAAGTGGGATTTAGGAACGAAAATGGGAACTCCCCACAGTCCAAGTTTTTTGGGGCTGCACACCCCAAGGGAGGGAGTTCCCATGTCTGCGATTTTCCACAAGCTGAACTACTTTGTCAAGCAACGTCTGCTCAAACTGCTTCGCCAATGTCGATCGAGAATCGTGCATGAACACATCTTGATCGCGTTGAACCTCAGTGCTGGACATTCGGCTCGGCAGGTGGGGGTCTTGCTGCACGTGCACAACACCACTGTCTACCGCGTGGCCAAGAGGTTTCGCGACCACGGTGTCTGGAGTCTGTTCGATGGCCGCGAGGACAATGGCGACACCAAACTCGACGAACATTTCCTGGACGTGTTGTATCGACTGGTGCGGTCGTCTCCCCTGGAGCATGGTTGGCGACGGCCAACCTGGACGCGGGAGTTGCTGGTCGCAACGATGCAGAAAAAGCTTGGCGTTCGCATCCATGTCGCCACGATGAGCAGAGCTCTGGCCTTGATCCACGCTCGTCGAGGTCGGTCGAGGCAGACAGTGCGTTGTCCGTGGTCGCCAATTGCCAAGGGCTGGCGACTGGCGGAGATTCGACGCTTGCTGGACAGGCTGCCCCGAAATCATGCTGCGTTCTACGAAGATGAAGTGGACATCCATCTGAACCCGAAGATCGGTTTGGATTGGATGCTCGAAGGGCAACAGAAAGAAGTCGTGACGCCTGGAAAGAACGTCAAACGCTACTTGGCGGGTGCGTTGGACGTCCGCACCGGGATGTTGACGTGGGTGGAAGGAGAACGAAAAACCAGCGCATTGTTCATTGCGTTGTTGAACAACTTGCGGGCCCACCATCCCCTGGTCGCTGTCATCCATGTGATCTTGGACAACTATCGAACCATTCGAGCCAAATCGTGCAGATGGCGTTGATCGGATTTGGCAAAGGAATCCAGTTGCACTTCCTGCCGCCGTACTGTCCGAACCACAATCGGATCGAACGGTATTGGGAAGACCTCCACGCGAACGTGACGAGGAATCACCGGTGTGAGACGATGGACCAATTGATGGTGGAAGTGCGGGAATACCTGTGGCAACGGAATCGAGACAAGTGCAGGCTATACTACCATCAAGCCGCTTGACCGATCCCGCTGCCGAATCGCGCACGGTGATTTAGACGGCGGTGGCGTGAATCTCGTGCATTGGAACCTCGCGGGAGTGACGGTGAGTATACCGGCGAATGGCCGGAGGCGATAAAATCCCTCTGCCCCAACGGAGCACCCAAGGATGGGCGTGAAGGCTGACAAGCAATACCCGAAGTGCGCGAGTAAGGACTACCAGTTCCGTGCCCGGCGTAATTTGCTCGCGGATCCGGTCAAGAAGACGCCCGCCGCGACGGAAACCAAGTACCGGTGTACCGCGTGTGGGCACATGTGGAAGCTAACAATCGGGCGGGGTAACCGTACGACCGCGTGAGTTCGGTCATAGGGCCGTGCTTATCCCTGCGGACGGCAGACTTGAACCCGCAATCCCTCACGAGTGTCTTGCCCCTATGGACGCTTTACTTATCGCCGTCAAAGTCGGCGACGCTCTGAAGTACGACACCACGGTCAACGAAATTAACCGGCTGGGCCCCGCTACTCTGAAGGTTGCTAAGGACTCCTTCCCGAACGGCTCCATCAGTTCCGTTCGGGCGCAGTCGATCTACGACTGGATCATGTCGCTGTCGAGGACCAGCCTGACCGCAGAGGAGCGGGAGGGGCGGCTAATCAAGTTCTGCAGGGAGATCGCAGGATCGAAGAACTGGCCGACGGTCTCGAAGATTCTATCGGATGCCGGTATCGCGGAATCACAAGTCAACCGGGAACATTACAACAAGTTCATGGGTAGGAGCTTCCACGCCGAAGTGATCCGCCACTCGCAGCCGCTATTCATGAGCGGGCATCTCTTCCACGCCGTGTTCGAGGCGGCCAAGGTCTTCAACAAAACGGTGAGCGAAAAGGCACAGAGTGGCAAGGACGGACAGAGCTTGATGCTGGACGTATGGGGATGGGAAAAGGGCTGCCTGAAGATTACGGCCTGCGTCACCGACACCGACAAGAACGTACAGGACGGCGTGAAGTTTCTTTCCGCCGGACTGATGAACGCGATCCGAAACCCAACGGCCCACGAGCCTGCGGTAGACTGGCCGATCTCGCTGGAGGACTGTCTGGACATCCTCAGCTTCATCTCCTTCCTATTCCGGCAGCTGGATAGAGCGGTTTACGTGAAAATCTGAACGGGCGAACCTATGGCGACAATTTGGCGATTCGAGGAGCGCATAATTGAAACGTGCTATCAGGTGCTGAACAGCGCACTGAGAATGCTGGAATGCGAGATTTCCCCAGAGGTCTTCCTAGTCGGCATCTCTCTGGACAATAACCGTATCACCGTCGTCCCGGAAGATGCGCGGGTTTCCTGGCAGGAGCTACAAGAGGCCGTGGGCGTCGTCGGGCAAACTCCGGTTTCATACCCCGCCGACGACTACCTGACTGACGATGAATGGTCAACCGCTTTTCAGGAGTACAACCGCTTCAATTGGTCCTGCTGGGAGCAGTTCCGCGATGGCTTGAGAGAGGTGGTCGAGCCACACGGGCTGATCGTGTCTGTCTCGCCATGCGCCGAGATCAACCGGCACATTGTAGCGCTCGCCATCACGTACAAACGGGCGGAATATGAACGTTATCCGCACATGGACATGAGCGTGTTTACGGAACACGGCCGATGGCCATCGTTGGCGTTTGGGGTCGTCGAGGCCGTGCTCAACGAGTTCGGGGAGGAGCTTCGTAAGATCGACGCGGGGCGAAGGCATTTCGAGACCACCGAAGCCGGACACATGGTGCGAGTGGCGGGCGAGTTCTTCACCCGCTGCAACGTGTGGGCGAGCAAACGCTTTTCGCAGTTTGATACCCAGCTTCGGGGGACACTTGACTTCTTCGAAGCATGCAACGCCATTTCGGCAATGCCGCTCGAAAGCCGGCAAGGGTTTGGCGGAATGATCGTGGCCGACCTCGGACACAGGGCTATAAACGTCGTGCTTCGGAACGAGTTTCCCGTCCTTGCGGACAACCACCGCCGTGTTCGCAAGCTAGTCGAGATGTGCCGATCAGGACTCTCGGTGCTGACTGACTCGCGTTACGTCTGGGGGTTGGGAACGTTCAACCCGGACAATTATGATCCGACTGCGGCCGACGTCATGATGGTCCGCTTTGCGGGCAACGGGCGATGGTTCCTTTCTCATCAGGGCGTTGATTTGATGGAAGTGGACCACGGCGTGCCAAAGCTCGCCAAACCGAGGGTGGACCTTGCTGCGGTTAGATCAAGGCTCGCCGCTCTTTTTGGCGAGTTGCCCTCGTTGGATGGCTTGGTGGACACGGTGCGGCTCGCCGTGGAAGCTAGGCATGGGACGATCCTGGTGGTCGCGACGAATTCCGCAGCCGAAATCAAACGTCTGGTCAGCGAACACGCGCGGCTCGTGCCTCTTACCCTTAATCAAACTACGATGACGGCCGTCACGTCGATAGACGGTGCAGTGATGCTGGATGTCGATGGGGTCTGTCACGGGATAGGCGTTATCCTGGATGGAGAGGCGGGATCGAATGAAACGTCTGCTCGAGGATCGAGGTATAACTCGGCCGTTCGTTATCTGCACCGAAATCCAGGCTGCTTGGTCGTAGTAGTCTCTGAAGATGGCATGATTGACGTCCTGCCGTAGCCTCAAAATGACTGACACACTTCACGCAGATTCTGTATCAAACGGAGCGAGCCCATATGCTTCCGACTCATCAACAAATACAACAGGCGGCCTATGCCCAATGGGAACGGGGCGGGCGTGAGCAGGGCTTCGCTCTCGATGACTGGATCGGTGCCGAACAGGACTTAGTGCTCGCGATGAATTACGAGCAGATCGCGCACTACTTCCTAGACGAACAGCGATATCAGTTCATCGGGTCAAATGCGAATCGAAAGTGTCGGTACTGCGGAGCGTTGCCTCCGGCTCCATTCGGGGATACATCCCACGCTCTCCCTGCGTTCATTGGGAACACGTCACTAATCGCGAACGACGAGTGCGATGACTGCAATACGTTCTTCGGCGGGACGATAGATGATAGCCTTGGAAAGCTGCTGTTACCGCTTCGGACGATGCTTCTTATTGGCGGAAGGAACAAAGTCCCGACACACAAGATGAATGGAGGAAGCTTCCGATTGGAGTATGACAAGACTTCCAAAGGACTCGCCATAAAAGACACCCTATCCAGTCCTGTCCTGCAGGAGAATCTTGAGAACCGGACAATAAGTGCTGATCTAACGACACAACCTTATGTACCGGTTCGATTGCTGAAATGCCTCACAAAGATGGCACTGGCAATCATGCCCGAAGCAGATCTTGTGCATTGTGCGCGCCCGTTGGAGTGGATTCGGGGGGCTAACGACGAGCAAGGGCTTGAGGATGTTCGAGAGGGGATGACATTTCTTTCCTTCCTCCCGATTGTGTTTCCCCGTCCTATGGCCTCACTGTTCAAGCGGACAACACTTGATCATCCTATGCCCGCATACATTTTCTGTGTCGGCGTGGCGAGTCTGTTGCTTCAGAGTTACCTTCCCCTCTGCTCATTAGATGACTTATGGTCGGGTCGCCAGATCGCTTCGCCTCGTCTTGGACACGTGGCAATGTCACTCGAGGGGCCGACCCAATGGAGCGTGATTCCCGTGAAGTCTGCCACGGTCGTCAAGGACACGACCATGCAGGTCGGCATCAAATACGAAAGTCGTCATGAAGTTAGTCGAAGTCCAAGTCTATGACAGAGCACAGGCACTTGTAGGTCATGGGTCCGTAAAATCCTCCAGATGCCGACGCTTTACCAGCAATTCTGCGAACGGTGGAAGGAGGGCTGCGGGAGCAGTCTGTGTCCCAAGGCAAGGAAAATCGGCCTCGTCAGAGGCATTTTGCCCTGCGATGTCATGTTTATCGGCGAGGTTTCTTCAATTGGAGCTGATGTCGTCGGCAAACCCTTCGTCGGGCCAACCGGCAGTCTTCTGGATGAGATAATCCGGCAAGCAGTATCCGTCAAACTGCGGTTCCTTTTCACAAACATCGTCGGATGCCTATCTGTTAGTGCAGACGGGAAGCACACCCCGCCGCCAGCCGAAGCGGTAGTCGCCTGTCGGCCTCGCGTCAGAGAATTGATCGCGATATGCAACCCTAAGCTCATCGTTGCTGTAGGAGTAGTTGCTCGCAACGCACTTAGTGTGATGCAAACGGAGGACGAGTCATTTGCGGTGACCCCGCTTGTGGAGATTCTGCATCCCTCGCACATTTTGCAGAGACCATTTAACGGCTACCTCGTGCGGCTGGCTGTCCTTTGCTTTGCTCAACGCCGAATTCACTAACTCAGCGACAGCAATGTGGATCATGTTCTAACCCTCCCATATGGGGTTAGCACCCGAAGTGGGTGTTCTTCCCCGAACCACCAGGGAGTGTCCGTTACTCAGGTGTTCGGGATGGCCCAAATGGTTTTGCACGAGTGGGGGCCTCATTCCAGGTGTTCCGGTCATCTTCTATCTCTTGTTACGGGCGAGGCCAGAATTTACCAGGAGTGGCGTGGGCATGACTTTGGAGTGACTTTTGGATGGTGTCGAGAGAAGTGGAAGCCCGATTTGCCGGGTCGAATTACCCAAATTAGCGCAAAAAATTACCCCGGCTTTTTGCCAGGGTTTAACCCAATTTTACCGAGTCGTAAGTTGTTATTCTGGAAGACTTTAGAATCGGCATGACAGAATTTGAACCTGCGACCGCTTAGTCCCGAATTTATGGATTCATCCGCCACAATGCAGCAAACTCCTGCGTTTTCAGCCCTTCTCCCTATCGTAGGGATCGCACGGAACGCAGCCAATTGCGCCATTTCCAGGGAGTCTGCTGCAAGTTGCTGCAAGGGGATTGACCGCTTGGACGGCCCTAACGCATGAGGCCTTTTCGGCTCGAATTGCAGCAAGTCGGTTTCGGACGGCCTCTACTCACGTCCTCTCGAATGTATGGGTTCCGCGTCCAGGCATGTCATTCAGCACGCTGCATCGTAGCTGTCTATTCTGTGCGTAGTCCTGCGGCCTGAATCTCGGTCGGGTTCGCGGGTTTGATTAGTTGGTTGATGAGCCGAGTCTGTTCGAGGCCGATTCGCGGCGTGACTCGTTCGACCTTCGTTAGCCGGTCGCGATTGGTTTCGGATACAGCCGGTCGAGCACCGGCGTCTCGGGTGATTTGAGTTTCAATTTCTGCTTCAATCGCTCGAAGCAACTTTTGCCGCTTTCCGTCCAACGTCGAATCTCTTCGACCACCGCCTTCAGCGTGAACTTCGGTATGTACAATCGCAGCGATTCCAACACGCTTTTCAGGATCGTCTTTCGGCGGGCACCAGCGAGGGTCTTGCTCGTTTGGCCCGTTTTCCGTGCCAGCGCGGGATCGCGCAGGATGCGCTCGGCTTCGTTGTTCGTCCCCGAGACCGGCTCCGTCGTGCCATCGATCTGCTTGACCGGCGGCGCGGTCACGAACGTAAACAGTTCGTCGTTCGACATCAGCCGAAACAGTTCGTGATTCAGAAGCCGAAAGTCTTCAGCCAACCCTTGGAGTCCCGACTTCTCTTTCAGCCGATCGACGCACAAATCGAAGATCGCGTCGGCCAGGCCGACGACCTTCTGGGCTCGGCCCGCGTCGCCCAGTCGCCCATCGCCTTGCACCCGACACGCCTCGCGATAGATCGCCAACAATTGATCCGTGTATTCGCGGTACTCCGCGTTGTTCGGATCCTGAAGCGTCAGCTTGATCGCCTTGCGTAACAGATGCGCCCAACACTTTTGCGACTGCGAGAAGTTCGCGTATACCGCCGCGTCGTCGCTGACCACCAGTCCCATGAATGTCGCCGGATCGAGAATCGCCTTCAACGTCTCCGCGTCCTTATGCACGCCAAACAACAGAATTCTCGCCTTCTCCGACAGCAACGCCCACACACTATGGATGCTCCAACTCGTCTCGTCCGCATGAACAACCGCCGAGTTCGCCAGCAGAGTACACAGCGTCTCGAATTCTTTTTCCCAGTGTCGCGCCAGTTGCCGCATGAGCGCGTCGGCCTGCGACTTCGACAGCCGCAAGTTCTGGAAGAACATCAGAATGCCGCACGCCTTGTCGAACGACAGGCCCGTGACGTGGACCAAGAACACCAACTGCACCACGATTTCGAGGCCGAACTCGCTGCGGCCGAGCACACCGGGAATCTTGCCGTACTGGTTCTTGGGGCCGCGATAAATTTGGTAAGCGATCAACACCGCACGGCCCTTTTCCAGTCGCCACACCGGCCGAGTGTGCGAGAGAGTACATTCGTTTTCGGGAACGTCCTGGGGAAAGACTGGCTCGGTTCGCTCGGCCTGCTTGATCTTGTCTTGCGTGCGAATTCGGCCCGATTTGTTCTTCCGTTTCTTGGCGCGTTTGCTCTTGCGGCGTTGCTCTTGTCGTTTTTCCTCGGCCCGCATGGAGAATGGTTCGTCGAGCTTCGGAGGCGTCTCGTTGATTTTCCGTTCGAGTTCCGCGATCTGTAGGTTGGCGGCTTCGAGACGGCGCATGAGCGACTCGAGCAAATCGAGAAGCCGTTCGGCCCCGATCCGCCCGTCTCGCACATCCTGTCGCAACGCCTCGATCGCTTCCATGACCAACAAACCTACCAAATTCCGCTCAACCAGGGAACGGGGGTTTCGTAGATTGGACAGCTACTTGTTGCCTATGGAGACTAGCGTCGGCGGTTACGC
>Ga0163152_10008900_pt1 | contig 10614 bp, 10 predicted proteins | sample OliLakLV19MP8IB2_FD_148635 | JGI IMG/M metagenome (GOLD analysis project Ga0163152, IMG submission 148635) | Freshwater microbial mat bacterial communities from Lake Vanda, McMurdo Dry Valleys, Antarctica - Oligotrophic Lake LV.19.MP8.IB-2 | ecosystem: Environmental > Aquatic > Freshwater >...
CCCCGGTTCCACCACCGAACGATCGCGCCGCGAACGCCCCAATGTTTCTGGCCGCACGCAGGAAATCCAGCGTCTCATCGGCCGCACGCTGCGTGGCGTGGTGAACCTCAAGCAGCTGGGCGAGCGCACCATCACGGTGGACTGTGACGTCCTGCAGGCCGATGGTGGAACACGCACGGCAGCGGTCACGGGTGGCTATGTGGCACTCAAAATCGCTGTGGACAAACTCCTCAAGAACAACCGCCTCAAGACCAATCCCATCTTCGATGCCGTGGCGGGCGTTTCCGTGGGCATCGTCGGCGGAAACATTCTGGTGGACCTCGATTACGGGGAAGACCAGCACGCCGACGTGGACATGAACGTCATCATGACGGCTTCAGGCGCCCTCCTGGAAGTGCAGGGCACTGCCGAGAAGAAAGCGTTCTCTCGCGCCCAACTCAATGAAATGCTCGACGCAGCGCAGGCTGCGCTTGTGGATGTGTTTGAAGAGCAGACCATCGCCCTCGGCTGAGTCGGGCGGACAGGTCGCGAAATCTTGCGTGCGCAGCGAAGGTGGGAGAACGTGGAGTCCATGAAGACACTCGATCCAAGCCTTTTCCATGTCGACTCCCTCACGGAGACGTTCGGACCCACGCAGCGGCCCTCTCCGCTCAAGGAGTTCCTCGAGCCACGCAACTTTGTGCGTGATGGCGAAGAACGCATCCTGGTGGACATCAGTCTGCAGGGGCTCTCGCGCAGCGCGACCGTGACGGATGACGGCATCCGTTTCACACCTGCTTCGTTTGAACTTGCCGGTCCGCGCGAAAAGATCTTTTGGGATCCGGCCACCACCAAGGTCGCTGTGGTCACCTGCGGAGGCCTCGCACCCGGCCTCAACAACGTCATCCAGAGCATCGTCTCGGTCCTGTCGGACCGTTACAAGGTGAAAAACATCTTTGGTGTCCCCTACGGGTACTATGGTTTTTCGCACGATCCGGAGTCGAAGCGTTTTCGTTTCGGCTGGCGCCGTCTCGACAGCCTTTCCGTTCAGAACCTCGACACTGAAGCGGGCAGCGTGCTCGGCAGCGGCCGTGGAAATTCCAATCCCTCGCTCATCCTCGACGCTCTCGTGCTGCGCGACATCAGCGTGCTGTTCACCATCGGCGGAGACGGAACACTGGCGGGTGCGCACCGAATCGCGCAGGAGGCCAAGGCACGCCGTCTGCCACTGTCCGTCATCGGCATACCCAAGACCATCGACAACGACGTGCTCTATGTGAACAAGACCTTCGGTTTTGAAACCGCCGTGCAGAAAGCCTCCGAGGCGATCCGGGCCGCACACACCGAGGCGCGCGGCGCATTCAATGGCATCGGACTGGTGAAGCTCATGGGGCGCAATTCGGGGGCTCTCGCGGCCACCGCCGCCGCAGCTACGAGTGATGTGGATTTCGTGCTGGTGCCCGAAGTGAAGCTCACGCTCGAAGGACAGGGTGGATTCCTGTCGCGTCTCATGCGACGTGTGGTAGACAAGGGCTACGCCACCGTGGTTGTGGCAGAGGGAGCCGGGCAGAACCTTTTTGCTGAAAAAAAAGACGAATTCGACGCCTCTGGAAACAAGAAACTGCTCGACGTGGGGCGTTACCTCAAGGACCGCATCGTGGAAGAATTCCGCAACGCCGGCATCGAGACAACGCTCAAGTACATCGATCCGAGCTACATGCAGCGCGCCCTCACGACCACGGCGGACGATGCTGTTTTCTGCGCTCACCTTGGCCAGTACGCAGTACACGCCGCCATGGCCGGAAAAACGGGCATGATGGTTGGTTACGCGCACGAACGCTTCACACACGTTCCGTTGCGCGCGGTGACAAGCGAAAAGAAGCATCTCGATGTCAACGACCCGCTTTGGCTTTCGGTGCTCGCATCCACCGGCCAGCCCGCGCACTGGAGCTCCGAATCGGAAGAGGCACCTTGAAAAAACTAGTCCGCGGAGTGCTGCAGTACAGGCAAACCCGTCTCGAAACATACCGGCGCGAATTCGCGCATCTTGCTCTCGGCCAAAAGCCGGACGCGCTGTTCATCTGCTGCTCCGACAGCCGCGTTCAGCCAAACATCTTTGCGTCGACCGATCCAGGCGATCTGTTCGTGGTGCGCAACGTCGCCAATATCGTTCCTCCGGTGAAGGACGGCGTCATCTCCCCGCTCGGCGCCTCGGAAGCGGCGGCCATCGGATTCGCCATGGAAGTGCTGCGCGTGCGCGACGTGATCATCTGTGGCCATTCGGGCTGCGGTGGTATGCAGACCCTCGAACGCGAGGCGGCGACGCCGGGAAGTTGTTCGTGCGGTGAGATCGTTTCCTGGCTGGAAAACGCACGCCCGCTTGTCGAGCATGCCGACTCACCGGGCCTTGCGACCTATGCCGAGGGACTTCCAAGCGCGGACAGGCTTTCGCAGCGCAACGTCTTGCTGCAGCTTGAACATCTCATGACCTATGAACGTGTGCGCTCGCGCGTGGACCGCGGCGAACTGCGTCTGCACGGGTGGTGGTTCAATCTCGCCACCGCGGATGTGCATGTGTACGACAAGCAAGAGAGTCGCTTCTGCCTGCTCGACGAAAATCACGGCTTCAGGTTGCTCGAAAGCGATCTGCCGTAAGCCCACCGCCTCCGAGCACCAGCGTCAGTTCGAAAGCTCATTACCTTGCGGTATGCGCAGAACCTGCCCCGGATAAATTTCATCGGCGTCTTTGATCATCGGCCGATTCGCTTCAAAAATGCGGTTGTATTTACCCGAATCTCCCATGGTTTCCTTGGCGATCTTCGAGAGCGTGTCACCTGCCTTCACGGTGTACATGAGGCCTGGTGACGTCGACGCGCCCGCGCGTGCGCCTTGCGAGACCTGCATCTGCTGCATGGCCTGCTGCGCCACAGGTGCCTGCGCGCCCGCGGCGCTTGCTCCAACCCGGCTCGGATCGGCTGCCTGCTCAGCCTGCCTGGCATAACTGGCATCGGCCACGGTGGGCGCTCCTGCGTTGGCGCCTGGCCCCGCTGCGGCAGCACTGGACATCGCAGCACGTGCCACGACCTTCAGGTTGTCGTCATTCACTTTTTCCACGCCCTCATGGTTGCCCACCACGAGACGCGCAAGCTCGAGATCCTTCTGCGTGGCGGCTTCACCCCGCACTGTGGCGGTCCCACCTTGAAACGCCACGTGCAGATCTTTGATGTCGAGGCCCATGGCCGACACCGTTTTTTGCAGCTCGGCACCCGTGTCGGCGTCGCGTGGAATCTTCTTGCCCGCGCCCTTCAGAAAATCAAAAAGTCCCATGGTGACCTCCTTGCGGTTTTAGTGTTTCCGCAATGATGGTGTTTCCTTAGGGACGGCAGCGCAACCGCGTTTCGGCGTGCGTGCGGAGTTTAGGCTCCAATCCACGCTCATGAATTCCGATGTCACGAAACTTTTCGGAACGCCGGGACAATGCGAGGAGCAAGAAACCCGCGCCGAGCCAGTGAAGAATCAACGGGGTGAAAATCGAATACCGAGTCATCGGTAGCGTAGGCGGTGTCCCATTTCAAAGCTTTGCCTTCAGGCAGAGGAAACTGCCAACCGTTCGCAACTTCGAACAATGCGACAAGGTATTGCGCGTCCGCTGTGGGCTGTTGGGCGAGAAAGCCAATCCAGTCAGCGACGATCGCTTTGTGCTTAGCCATCCACGCACAAATGAGATCTGCGAAATTCATGCGTTCGCAGTCGCGAATACTCAACGTCAAAAGCGTCGTACGCAGGTCATCTATCGAAACTTCTTCAAAAGCGCCGACCCGGTCACCGACGCGAAATCCAATGCGCGCCAAATCTTTGCGCATGTCTTCTAGAATTTCGTAAAATCCATTTTTCTCTTTACTCGATGGCTCGTTCATTGTGTCCACTCCAAAAGGGTGGCGATGGATTTTTTCAGCCGTGTCTCACCTGGACTGCCCAGGTACTGGGACTTTCCAAGACCAAACGCCAGAGTGTGCGAGAGCCACGGAATTTGCTCTTCGATTTCTCCGCGCGAGGCTATGATTTTCAAGTCAGCAGCGTGTTTTTCTCGCCTTAAACTGGCCACGAGCGCAAGAAGTTTTGAACGTATCAAATCATCTTTCGCCAGTCCGTGAAGGAAAAGAAACGGGTGAATCGGCGGGAGTCGCCCTGCCGCAACCGCTCTTTCGAGCCAGCCGTCTGGCAAAAGTTCGTGGAGGCGAGTCACGTTCGCCGCATCAAAATTCAACCAATCTTTGTCGAGCTGGTTTCCAGCCACCGAAGCAACCAACCTTGCAGCATCCAAAAGCACTTCGTCATTTGCAGGACTCACGGGATCGAGGTCATCGGTGCCTCGAAACCCATACCGGAGCCACATCACACCACCACCGCAGAGCACAAGGGTCCGTGGAGACGCCCGCATTTCCAGTTCGGCGGCCAATGCGAGCAACGCGTTTTCCGTGACTGGATTGTGAGACATCTTAAACTCCATGCTGCACAAATTGACGCGTGCAAACAGCGCATTCAGCCTCTGTCACCAGCTTTTTCTCATCGCTTCGGCCTGGGCAGCTCCGTCCTCAATTCATAGCAGGAAATTTTCGGGCATTTCTCGAAGGTGTCCATAGGATGCGGAGAGTCAACAACTCGTTATCGAAGACTGGAAAACCGTGGATGCATCCGAAAATAGCAGTCCACGGTCATTGTCTCAAGCTCGCAAGCCACTGTCGTTCGAAACGCAAGCGACCTTTTAGGACTCCTCAAGTAGCCGACGGATCTCTTCGCGCACCACCTCTTTGGCAAGTGAAACAGCCTCGAGTGCGAGCCAGCCACGCATCTCACGGCGCACTTCGCTTTCGAGCACACTGCGCAGCGAGGCGCCCAGATCAGCTTGCAGCTCGCGTGCAACCTCGGGCTTGATGCGTTGCGCGATGTCGCCCGCGAGACGCTGCCATTCGCTCTCGAGTTTCATTTCTATTTTCACGGGAACGGCGCGTTCGAGTGCACGCATGAGGGCGTCGTCGATCATCGCCTCCACATCCGCGCGCACCGGTGCGGCCTCGTGCGAGACCGCGGCCATCTGCGTCTGCGAACCCTGAGGCAGCGGGCGGTTCCGCGAGCTGCCCGGGATGGCTGAACGACGCGGAGTGTTGAGCACCACGTTTTCCAACTCAAGCGGCTCGGAAGGGGCCGGACCTATGTCGATGCCTGCGCTTGGCCCTGCTTTTCCACGCCTGCCTGCGCTATCGAACAGGCCCGCGAACGGATTGATTTCGTCGGGCTTCGGGACCATCGGATTGACGACTTCGTCGCGCGCGGCGGCGAAGGTGAGCGTGGGTTCGTTGGAACCGAACGCTGCGCTTTCCGGAGCTGCCTGCAGAGGGTCCAGTGTGAGTGTGAACTTGGGCTCAGCGACATTTGAAGTGCTTGATTCGGATCTGGCTAAGCTTGCCATAGGCGCAACCACGGCCGTCGGAGCGGTTGCCCTCGGAGGAGCCGCCGCTGGCGCCACAGGAGCCGGAGCTATGGGCGCCACTGCCACGGGAACCGGTGCCTCTACGGGAACCGGTGCTACAGGAGCCGGTGCTACAGGAGCCGGCGCTACGGGAGCCGGTGCTACGGGTGCTGACGCCTGGGGGGCAGGAGCCGGGGGCGCTGCACTCACAGGCGCAGCCTCACGGGCACTGCGTTGCGAGAGTGTCGCACGGTACGAGCGCTCGAGGGACTCCACATCCATGGTGATTTCAGGAATGCCTCCAGCGGCCGGCATCGGAATGACCGGCAGTGGCGGCATCGCGGAAATGGCCTGAACGGCCGAGGGCGGCGGCACTGGCGGGGGTGAAGTCAGCGTCGATATGACCGGTGGTGCTTCCCTGTTTTCAGAAAAGGGAGGCACTGCGCAAATAATGGTGCGATCTTCTTCGAAGGCCGATGGCTGCATGCGCATCGTCATAGGGGGTGGCGGCGGCGGAGGCGCCGAGCGCGTTCCTGGCTTCACCGAGCGCGTGGGTTCATCGGTGGCAGTTGAAAATTCACTCCCGCCAAATTCACCCGTGCCATCCTGGAAATCGGGCGAGCCCACGAACTCCGCCACCGCTTTGCGGAGCTCCTCGGAGTGGAAAGGCTTCTTGAGAAAGCGCCGGAACCCTGCGCTCTCGAACGCGCCGGTGTTTTCGTTGCTTTCGGTGAGCACGAGCACATGCGGACACCGCTTGCGGATCTCCTCAAAAAAATGCGGCGTGCGCTCCTGGCAGAACCGCGCGTAGCCCACCACCACGTCGGGTGGGGCTCGTTCGAGCTGCGTTCGCGCGTCCGCCTCGGTCTTTGCAACGTCCACCTCGTAACCGGGCGTACTCGCGAACGTGAGACGCACCACCTTCAGGATGGTGAGACTGTCATCGAGTAGGAGAACCCTCGTCATGTCATCTTCTCCAGCGCGCTTGGTTCGTTGCTCTAGTCATTCTTCGAGTTTAGCGGGAAGACCCGCAGCCCCGTAGGCAAAAGGCGGCAGCATCGGAGGCGTGACGGACACTCTCTGCACTCCTTGCACCGCGTCTTGCGCGCGACTAGGCTCCGTCTCATGAAGAACGCTGTCTACGCGGGTTCATTTGACCCCTGGAGTTTCGGTCACCAGTACGTCCTCGACGCGGGCCTTGCCGTGTTCGATTGCGTGCACGTTCTCGCGGCCATCAATCCGGCCAAGCAAGGCTCACTGTCACCGGAAACGCGCGCGCGCCTCATCGCGCATTCCATCGATCCCTTTGAGGACTGGAGTCTGCAGGCGCCGCCCTTTCGCATCGGCCGCCAGGTCGTGGTGTCGTTCACCAGTGGCCTGGTGGTCGACTACGCACGCGACGCGGGCATCGATCATCTTCTGCGCGGATTGCGTTCCACGTCCGATTTCGAAGCGGAGTTCAACCTCTACTTTTCCAATCGCGCCATACTCCCTCGCATTCAAACGTGGGCCATTATGTGCCCGCCGGAACTGCTGCACTGCTCGTCCACCTATGTTCGCACGGTGGTGGGCAGACCAGGCGTAGATTTCGTCGGCGCCTCTTTTCTCGCGCAGTGCCACATGCTCGGCCGCCCGCCTTTTTTGGGCGAGGTCTTCGACCTTGTGCAGGCATGCAGCCTGGAGCGATTCGAGCGCGAACCGGCCGACCTGGAACGGCGCGATCTCAACGCGGGTCTGCAGGGGTTTTTCACACGGATCATGGCCGAACCGGGCCTGCTTTCACAGCTTGATTCCAGTGCCGCAAGCTTTTCACTGCGCGAATATCTGCGCGCAGGCGGCGCACAATTGCGTGCACGTGTGGCGCTTCAGGAGTATCCGGCCGATGGCGTGGCCATGCTTTGGGCACTTTTGGTGAAGGCGCTCTCGGGCCCATTGGCAGATGCGCGAACCCATTGGAATGTCCTTGGCGAACTCGAACGTCACGCAGGACAGCTTGGCAAGACGGCGCTGCCGCTTCTCTCACGCAAAGGCATCGAGGACGCGCTGCGAGGCTGACCTGGCGTGGATTTCGGTGTACCATCGGCGCCGTTCGCCTTGAAGTGCCGATTGAGAGGACATCATGAAAGCGGAAAAGTTGACCGGCCTTGAAATCGAAAATTTCACGGCCTTCGAAAACATTCGATTGAACTTCTCCCCTGGGCTAAATGTTTTCATTGGCGAAAACAGCACGGGCAAAACACATGCACTGAAATTGCTCTATTGCGCCGCGACAGTTGACTCCACAAACGATTTCGATCATCTGATCATCAAAAACTTCTTACCTGTTGGCGACGCAATCGGACGTCTCGTCAGGCGCTCAAAGGTCAGTACGATGGCGAGAGTGCAGGTCTTCTCAACCTCAGGGGTGCTCCAGACGAGTTTTTCGAACCATTCCAAACCAGGCCGAGCCAAACCCACGGTGAGTAAGTCGAATTGGACTCCAAACCCCTCCACCACCGTTTTTATCCCAGTTCGAGAGAGTCTCGCACAGGCACCTGGATTCCGCTCGCTTTACACTCATCGCGAGATCCACGTAGAGAAGTCTCAGTACGACTTGATCGACAAGTGCTTTCTGCCCGTAACGAAAGGCAACCCGTCCAAGCATACGAAAGACTTGCTCGATTCCATCGAAAAGGCCGTTGATGGCAAAGTCATTCATAAAGAAGAGACTTTTTACCTTAAGAACAAGGCAGGTGAACTTGAGTTCACACTGTTGTCCGAGGGATTGCGTAAGCTCGCCCTCCTAAGCATTCTTGCGCAAAATGAAGTCTTGTCCAAAGGCTCCATACTTTTTTGGGATGAGCCAGAAGCAAATCTTAATCCAAACAGGATGGAGTTTTTGGCTACGTTGCTGCGTAAGCTCGTGCTGCAGGGCGTTCAGATCTTCATCTGCACTCATAATTACGTCCTCCTGAAAGAACTGGAACTTCAGTCGAAGACGTCGGACGATTTCAACGTCCGCTACTTTTCATTCCACCGCGATGGAGAGGCTTCGACAATTCAGGTGGAAAATGCAGAGCAGCTCAGTGATCTGACCTACAATCCGATTCTTTCGAGTTACCTCGATCTCACTGACCGTGAACTCGATGTAGCAATGGGAAATACATGATTCCTTTGACTGAATCCGGCCTCGTTTTTGATCGTCCTCGCATGATGACTTTTCGCTTCAGCGAGTTGCCCTCGTACGCAAAAGTTTCATCACATGGCATCAAGGAATGCGACCTCTCAGTGCTTGAAGAAGATAGCAATATGCTCTGGCACATCGAGCTGAAAAGCGGTGATGGGTTGGCGCACGAGAAACCGATATCTTATTCGCGCCGACTTGCGAATGAATCCGTCATCAAGATCAATTCGACTGTCGCGCTCTGCGCTTCAGCCCTCCTGAAAAAGGGCATCGGACAAGAATTGTTCGATGGATTTCCGCCGGCGTTTCAACATCGGTTGAAGCTAGCTCGTATGAGGTTTTTGGTTCTTGTTGATCTTTCCAAACTTGGCAAGGAACAAAGAGTTTCTTCTCAGATCCTACGCAGTGGTCTTCAAAGCCAAACACGTGCCGCAAGAATGCTGTTCGGACTTCGTGATGAAGATGTTCTTTTCTTGACCTATGACGAATTCCTCGAGAAATTTTCTAAAAGATTCCATTGCCATCGCGCCAACAAGCCGGCCGACGGTCGAAAAGGAAGTTAAATGGATCCCAGGCCCGACGACTTTCTCGCGCTCGCGAGCCAACTGACAGACGAAGAACGCCTGGTGGAGAGCACAACACGACAGTTCGTGCGAGAGGAGTTTCTGCCGCGCGTGCAGGAGTGCTACGAAGCAGGCACCTTTCCCTTTGAACTTGTACCCCGCCTTGGCGCGCTCGGCCTGCTCGGCGCACAATTGCAGGGCTATGGCTGCGCGGGCGTCGGCTCCACGGCATATGGCCTCATCATGAAAGAACTCGAGCGCGGCGATTCCGGCCTGCGCAGTTTCGCGAGCGTGCAGGGTGCGCTCGTCATGTATCCTATCCATGCCTTCGGCAGCGAAGAGCAAAAACAAAAATGGCTGCCCCGCCTCGCGTGCGGAGAAGCCATCGGGTGCTTCGGCCTCACAGAGCCTGATTTCGGATCGAACCCCGCAGGCATGAAAACCAATGCCGTGCGCAAAGGGAACACGTGGGTGCTCAACGGCAGCAAGACGTGGATCACGAACGCGCCGCTCGCTCACGTCGCTGTCGTGTGGGCACGCACGGAGGCAGGCATCCGCGGTTTCCTGGTGGAAAAAGGAACCAAGGGTTTCACGGCACCCGAGATAAAGCATAAACTCTCGCTGCGCGCGTCGGTCACCGGCTCGCTTTATTTCGACGACGTGGTGGTGCCCGAAGAGAACCTGCTGCCACACGTCACCGGATTGAAGAGCGCGCTCATGTGCCTGTCGCAGGCACGTTACGGAATCGCATGGGGCGCTCTCGGAGCGGCAGAAGATTGTCTCGACGAAGCGTTGAACTACAGCCGCAACAGAGTGATGTTTGATAAGCCGCTCGCGGGATTTCAACTCGTGCAGGCGAAACTCGCGCACATGTCCACGCAGATTTCTTTGGGCCAACTTCTCGCGGCGCGGCTCGCGGCTCTCAAAGATTTGGGCGAACTGCACCCATCGCAGATCAGCATGGGCAAGCAGAACAATGTGAAGGTGGCTCTCGAGTGCGCGCGCACGGCACGCGACATCCTGGGGGCAAACGGCATCAGCCTGGAGCACCGCGCGATGCGTCATGCCTGCAACCTCGAATCGGTGTCCACTTATGAGGGAACCAACGACGTGCACATCCTCATCATCGGCCAACAGCTCACCGGAATATCGGCATTCTCATGACATCTAGTTACGTTGGCAAACCAATCGTGGATACGCACTGCCACCTCGTGTCGGAGAGACTGCGCGATCGTGTGGGCGATCTCGTGGCGGGCGCGCACGCGGCGGGCGTGGTGAAGATCGTCAACATCGCCTATGACCCCGAGACCATCGATCTCGCTCTTGCCCAGGCGCGTTCGCATGCAGGCGTGTTCTGTGCCCTGGGCATTCAACCGCACGACGCCGACACCTTTTCGGAAGACCAGGCACAGCGCGTCGTGCGGTTGAATGCCCAGGGC
>Ga0163152_10008906_pt1 | contig 10605 bp, 7 predicted proteins | sample OliLakLV19MP8IB2_FD_148635 | JGI IMG/M metagenome (GOLD analysis project Ga0163152, IMG submission 148635) | Freshwater microbial mat bacterial communities from Lake Vanda, McMurdo Dry Valleys, Antarctica - Oligotrophic Lake LV.19.MP8.IB-2 | ecosystem: Environmental > Aquatic > Freshwater > Lake...
CGAGCTGAATGAAAAGGGCGGGCTGATGCGGGCGAAAGACCCTTCGAAAAAGCCAGGCTTTACGACCACCGATAGGTGCCACGCCATGGATTTGAGAGGTCGCCACGGGCTCTCGAATTTCGATGGGTTGAGGATCGAGTGGAAAGTCGAACCTCAACCGGCGAAACCTTCCGGCCCCCGAGTTTCAGGGGTTTGCGAGGAATATTTCGACGCTGAAAAGGTGGGGAAAAAGGTCATTCTCAGGCACTGGCAAAAAGGTGACCGCTACCAGCCGCTGGGGATGCAAAAGCAGGTGAAACTCCAGGATTATTTTGTGAATAACAAGATTCCACAGGCCCGCAGACATGAACTCGCTGTTGCAACTACGGCAAAAGGTGAAATATTCTGGGTGGAAGACTGTCGCATTTCCGAGCTTTTCAAGCTCGACAAGTGCTCCAGCCAGAGGTTGAAATGGGCATGGTACCGCGACTAGGCGGTTGCGAGGCGAGATCTGCAACGATATTTATTGGACAAACTGAACATGGCTGACGAAAACCGATCCAACGACAACGGCGAGAAGAAAAACAACGACTTCAAAATTCCCTCCCGGACTTTGCTGGTCTGGGTTTCCATCGTCGCCTTCATTTTTGTCCTCATGTTCTTCCGCGATCAGAAGGACACGCGACCCGAGGAGCTCACCTACCCCCAGTTGTTGAATAAAATCACCAACGATTTGGTGGCAGCCGGGACCATCACTTTCAGTCAGCAATCCGAGTTCCGCAAAATCACGGGAACATATTACAAAACCGACGCCGACGGAAAAAAGGAGATTGATTCCACCACACGCAAACCGAAGGAGGTCGCTTTCCGCTGCGAACTGCCAAGAATTGAGAAGTTTACCGAGATCATTCTTGCGACGGGAAAGTTTAAAGCCATCGAACCAAGCACCGTTCTGGTTCAAATTCTATACGCGCTAGGTCCAATCTTGCTGATTGTCGTCCTCATCTATTTCATCCGGCAGATCAAGATGGCGGGGAAAGGGGCGATGAGCTTCGGTAAAAGCAAGGCCCGGATGCTGGCCAAAGATAAAAACAAAATCACCTTCAAAGATGTGGCGGGAGTTGAGGAGGCTAAGGAAGAAGTTTCCGAGCTGGTGGAATTTCTCAAAGACCCCAAAAAATTTCAAAAACTGGGTGGAAGAATTCCCAAGGGTATTCTGATGGTTGGTTCTCCCGGCACAGGCAAAACATTGTTGGCCAGGGCTATTGCGGGGGAGGCCGACGCCGCTTTCTTCAGCATCAGCGGTTCTGATTTCGTGGAAATGTTTGTCGGCGTGGGTGCCAGCAGGGTGCGTGACATGTTCGACCAGGCCCGCAAGAACACCCCATGCCTCATCTTTATTGATGAAATCGATGCAGTGGGACGGAGCCGAGGTCACGGTTACGGTGGCGGGAATGACGAACGTGAGCAGACCTTGAACGCGTTGTTGGTGGAAATGGACGGTTTTGACACACAGGAAGGAATCATCATCATCGCGGCGACCAATCGTCCGGACGTATTGGACCCCGCCCTGTTGAGGCCGGGGCGATTTGACCGACAGATCATTGTCAATCTGCCTGATATCCGGGGGCGTGAAGCCATCCTCAAGGTGCATGCTCGAAACTTCAAACTGGATCCAATTGTGGATCTCGCGATCATAGCCCGAGGCACTCCAGGATTCTCCGGTGCCGACCTTGCTAATTTGTTGAACGAAGCCGCGCTTCTCGCTGTTCGTACCAATAAAAAAGCCATTGGAATGATCGAGCTTGAAGAATCCCGGGTGAAGGTTCGCTGGGGCCGGGAACGCAGAAGCATGGCGATGTCGGACGAAGACAAGAAATACACTGCGTGGCACGAGGCTGGCCACGCCCTTGTCAATGTCACTTTAAAGCACACACATCCGCTGCACAAGGTCACGATCATTCCTCGGGGACAAGCTCTTGGTTCCACCATGTCGCTGCCGAAAGAAGACGTCTTGAATCATCGACGCAAAGAAATGCTCGACATGATTGCTGTCACCATGGCTGGCAGAATTGCAGAAGAAATTGTTTCGGGTGACATTTCAACCGGAGCCAGTGGTGACATTCAACAGGCAACAAACCTCGCACGTTCCATGGTATGCCAGTGGGGGATGAGCGACCGGCTTGGCATGGTGCAATACGGCGGGGATGAAGATACGATGGTGATGGGGCGCGAAATCGTCCGTAAAAATTACAGCGAACATACGGCCAAGGAAATTGATACGGAAGTTAAGAGGATTATTTCCGAGTCTTACCAGATTGCGAAAGATGTCATCGATAACGGACGTGATAAACTGGAACTGATCGCCAACTCGCTGCTGGAGCATGAAACCCTGGATGGCAGCCAGGTTCAGGAGATTGTCAGCACCGGTAAATTCACTGCACCGCCAACGCCGCCTCCACTCGAACCACCCACAGGCGCCATAGCCGTGACGCCTTTGCCTGAAATACCAAAACCGGCTCCGCCCAAACTTCCCGGCCTGGGGGGGACTCCTGCACCCGCTGCGGCTTGATCCATCAATCACCTGGGTTGCGCAATACTTTGCAAACGGGGAATCAGATGATTATTGCACCTTCTCTATTGGCTGCTGATTTTTCGAATTTTGGCAGGGAAGTCAAACGCGTGAACAGTTCCGGGGCTGAGTGGCTCCACATGGACATCATGGATGGACATTTTGTTCCGAACATTTCGTTCGGTCCCCAAGTGGTCAAAGTGGTGCGGCCATTGACCAAACTTGTGCTGGACGTCCATCTGATGTGTTCCAAGCCGCACATTCTGCTGGAACCTTTTGCCAATGCAGGGGCTGATCGCATCACCATTCATGCGGAGCTGGATTCAGCGGTCCAGGAATTGATCTGGAAAATCCGATCTTTGGAAAAAAAAGTGGGTTTGGCCGTCAACCCATCCACTTCCATGGCATCGGTCAAACCGCATCTTAAAAATGTCGATTTGTTGTTGATCATGACGGTGAATCCCGGTTTTGGTGGTCAACCGTTCATTCGCGAGACGCTTACGAAAGTCCAGCAGGCCGCCGAATGGAAAAGGCAGTTGAACCTGCCATTTCTCATTGAAGTGGATGGAGGAATCAATTTTGAAACGGCGGAGGAATGCGCCGATGCCGGCGCGGAGGTCTTCGTCAGCGGCACCGGCATTTTTGGTCAATTTTCCATAAAAAGGGCCGTTGGAAAAATGCGGAAGCTTTGCGAAGCGAAAAGCTTCAAGGCCGTGGGAAAGCATTAGGGCGTGTTTTCAATATCAAGAGTCTCTGTTTATGGCTGAAGTAAAGTTTGGAACTGATGGATGGCGGGCCGTGATCGCGGAGGATTTTACCTTCTCAAATCTGGATCGTGTGACGCAGGCCACGGCCGATTATTGGAAACAAAAAGCAGCCATAGGGGCGGAAAAACTTGTGGTGATCGGCTATGACCGTCGTTTTCTGTCCGACCAATTTGGCAGACGCGTTGCGGAGGTGCTGGCCGGCAATGGTTTCAAAGTAGTCCTCAACGAATCACCCTCACCGACCCCGGCGATTTCTCTGGCGGTCAAACAAATGGGGGCGATGGGCGGGGTGATGATCACCGCCAGCCACAACCCTGCGGCGTTCAACGGATTTAAGCTGAAAGCGGATTTTGGCGGTTCGGCTGAACCGGCCATGTGCCAGGAAGTGGAAAAAAATCTGGAAAAAAATCCGGTTTTGTCGATTCCTTTTGAGCAGGCGGTCAAATCCAAACAGATCCGCGTTCGGGATTTGCGGCAGGCCCATTTTAAGGCGATCAAAAAGCTGGCGGATTTCAAATTGATCGCGGCTTCCAGACTCAAGTTTGCGCACGAAGCCCTTTTTGGGGTCGGGGCAGGATGTTTTGATGAAATTCTGGCCGGAACAAGTTGCAAAGTCACGACGCTCAACAAGGAGCACGATCCCAATTTTGGAGGGATCAATCCCGAACCCGTTTACAAGAATTACGCCAAATCCGCAGCCTTTCTCAAAAAACACCCCCACGACATATGCCTGGTTACGGACGGGGACGCAGACAGGGTGGGTGGGATGGACGGGAAGGGGAATCCGCTCACCACACACCAGTTGATTTGCCTCCTGCTCCATCATTACATCGTCAACCGCAAAGCCACCGGACGTGTGGTCAAGGCCCTGACCACAACCTCCATGGTTGACAAGATGTGCAGTCATTATGGACTGGAACTGACCGAAACCGGGGTTGGGTTCAAATATATCTGCGCCGAGGTGCTCAAGGGCGGCGTCCTGCTCGGGTTCGAAGAAAGTGGAGGAATCGCCTTCCCCGGCCATATTCCAGAGCGGGATGGAATTCTCTCAGGTTTGATGTTGCTTGAAATGCTGGCCACAGAAAAAGTTTCCATCAACAAACTGCTGGCCCGGCTTGAAAAACAGTTTGGTTCCTATCATTACGACAGGATCGATGCTCATTTCCCGTTGGAAAAACGCGCCGCATTGATGGAGTATTGCAAATCGAATCCTCCCGCCAAACTACTAGGTTCGCCGGTGAAAGAGGTTAAATCTTTTGATGGAGTCAAATTTATCGCCGCAGATGAGAGCTGGCTGATGTTGCGTGGTTCCGGAACCGAACCGATCCTGCGGATTTATGCCGAGGCAAAAACACCCGAAGCAGTGCAAAAACTTCTGAAGCTTGGGATTCTCCTCACCCGCAAAGTGTGAGAATTGCAATCTGCCGCTTCAGGAACTAGTCTTATCCAATGGAGTCGGGCCTTTACACCATTTTAATCCTGGAAGATGACCCCAACGATGTCATTCTCCTGAAAAGAGCCCTCCAGAAAAACAACATCCGAAACCCGATCCAGGTTCTCAGCGACGGAGCGGAAGGGGTGAAATACCTGAGCGGTAAGGAAGAATATGCGGACCGCACCCTGCATCCTTTTCCCAAGTTTATCATCATGGATCTAAAAATGCCCCGGATGGGAGGTTTGGAAGTCCTTGAGTGGCTGAGGGAACATCCCCAATATCGGGTGATACCGACTTTGGTCCTCAGCTCGTCCAAACTTCCGGTCGATATTTTAACCGCCTACAAACTCGGAGCGAACTCGTATATGGTGAAGCCCGGGAATTTTGAAGAACTTCAAACAATGATTCGCAACGTTTACGAATATTGGTCGCTCTGCACCAAACCGGAGCCAGGAGATTTGCCGGGCAGCCGGTGACGACCTAAAATTCCCCTTTTCTTCACACGATTCCCAAGTATCTTTCCGCCACAAATCGCCGGATTGGATTAGATTGTCGGACATTTTGGTCAGAAATCATTGGAAATTCAGATGGACGCAGCACATATTCGCAATTTCAGCATCATAGCCCATATCGATCATGGGAAAACCACCCTCTCTGATCGACTCTTGCAGACGACCGGAACCGTTTCTGACCGCCAGATCGAGGCGCAGCACCTGGATTCCATGGACCTGGAGAGGGAACGTGGAATCACAATCAAAGCGCACCCGGTGACCATGCTTTACAAGGCCAAGAACGGGGAGACTTACGAACTGAATCTCATCGATACTCCTGGACACGTCGATTTTTCCTACGAAGTGTCCCGAAGTTTGAGCGCATGCGAAGGGGCCTTGTTGATCATTGATGCCGCCCAAGGTGTCGAGGCCCAGACCGTGGCCAACGTCCATCTGGCGATGAAACAGGATCTGTTCATTATTCCTGTGATCAACAAAATCGACCTGCCGCACGCCGACATTCCTCTGACCAAGACCCAGTTGGAAGATATCCTGGCCATTCCTGCTGATTCAGCAATCCTAGCCAGCGCCAAGGAAGGCATCGGCATTGAGGATATTCTCGAAGCCATTGTCTCCAGGGTCCCACCGCCGAAACCAACCGGTGCCGACTCCATGCAAGCCCTTGTTTTTGATTCTTATTTCGACACTTACAAGGGGGTGGTTTCCCACGTCCGCGTTTTTAACGGAGAATTGAAGGCCGGGATGTATGTGAAGCTTTTGCACTCTGGAAAATCGGTCGAGATCAAGGAGGTCGGGAGTTTTAATCCGAAACCTTATATTCGTGAGAAACTTGAGGTGGGAGAAACTGGCTACATCACCGCGAACATCAAATCCCCAAAAGATGTGAAGATGGGTGATACTCTCACTGATTCCCGCAATCCTTCGCCGGCCCTGCCCGGATTCAAGGAAATCCATCCGATGGTTTTCAGCGGCATTTATCCGATCAATACAGCCGATTACGAACATTTGAAGATCAACCTCTCGAAACTACAGCTAAACGATTCCGCATTCGTTTATCAGTCCGAAAGCTCGGTCGCCCTCGGATTCGGCTTTCGTTGCGGATTCCTCGGTCTGCTTCACCTGGAAATCGTCCAGGAACGACTGCGGCGGGAATACGACATGGACATCATCGCCACCTATCCGAGCGTGGTTTATCGCGTGACACTGACTGACGGTTCGGTCAAAGAAGTGGATAATCCTGCCCATTTTCCCGAGGTCAATTACATTCAAAAAATCGAGGAACCGATGGTCAAAGTTTTCGTCATTTGCCCGAATGAATACATCGGCGACATGATGGCGTTGATTTCAGAAAAACGGGGAATCGTGGATCATACCGAAACACTCGATAGCAAACGAGTCATGCTGACCGGTCTCACACCTTTGAATGAAATTCTCATCGATTTCCATGATCGCATCAAAAGCAACACCCGCGGTTACGGTTCCATGGATTATGAGCATACTGACTATCGCGAAGCGGACATGGTAAAGCTGGACATGCTTGTCAACGGCGAGTTTGTGGATGCTTTTTCCTGCATCGTCCATCGCGATAAAGCAGAGGGCAGGGGACGCGCCCTCGCTGCGAAATTGAAGGAGGTCATCCCACAGCAACAATTTCAAGTCGCGATCCAGGCTGCTATCGGAGGTAAATTCGTTGCGCGTGAGACGGTCAGCGCCATGAGAAAAGATGTCACAGCCAAATGTTATGGCGGCGATATCAGCCGGAAACGCAAACTGCTGGAGAAACAAAAAGAAGGCAAAAAAAGAATGAAAGCGTTCGGGTCGGTGAACATACCGCAGGAAGCTTTTATTGAAGTTTTGAAGGCCTGATCTTTATGACCCTCCACTGGTTCCTCTCGAAGACCGCGCGCCAAGCTCTGGAAATGGTCAAGCATGTCCAGAAGCTGCTGAACTCACAAAGGGACATTCTTTCCCAGGAGGCCATCGAAAAAACTCAGGCTGGCATTTCGGTTCTCGAATCCGAAATCAAGGCCAAAGGGTCCAAGACCAGCCTGGAGGAAAAGATGAAAAATCTGGAAACGGTCGGGAACAAAAACCTGAAGCCGTACCCCAACCCGGGCTGGCGGGAAAATGTGGAAGTCTTGCTCGTCGCGATAGCCGTGGCCATGGGAATTCGCACGTTTTTTCTCCAACCGTTCAAGATACCGACGGGTTCCATGCAACCGACCCTTTATGGCGTTGAATATGAGCCTTTCAATCAATACCCAAGCTTTGGAAAACGGGTCTGGGACGCGATCGTTGAAGGCGGTTTTTACCACTACAAAGTGGCTGAGCATGACGGTGTGATTGAGCAGTTTGGCCAGGTGAAACCATTTCTGCGCGCGATCAACCGCCAGAGTTATGTGCTGGCCTACAATGTGGACGGCCAGGTGGTTCGTAAAACCGAGACGCTCTGGTTTGGCCCGGACGATGACGCAAAACTTCGGGATCGGATGCAGCTTTTTGAATCACGTCAGGTGCGCAAAGGCGAACCGTATATCAAGATCAAGGAGTATTGCGGCGACCATTTGTTCGTAAACCGCCTGACCTATAATTTTCGTCATCCCAGGCGTGGAGAAATCATAGTTTTTAAAACCAAAGGGATCAATCCAGCCATCATGCGACAAGACCAGTTTTACATCAAACGATTGGTGGTCTTGGGAGGTGAAAAAGTGATCATTGGCGACGATCAACACACCCGCATCAATGGTCAGCGTCTGACCGCCGCCACACCGCATTTTGAGAATGTTTTCACCTTTGGACCTGTTCCGAAGGAGAATTATTATTTCGGACATGTAAATCAGGCAACAGCGATGAAACTGCCGGACCGATACGGAAACCTCTCTCCATTGTTTCCTGGCGAAAACATGGAACCAGTCGAGGTTCGTCCGAATCACTACATGGTTTTTGGAGACAACACACTCCACAGTTTTGATTCACGGGGCTGGGGAGATTTTCCACGCGAGAACGTGATAGGAAAATCCTTTTTCGTTTACTGGCCAATATCCAATCACCGCCAAAGCCGTTTCGGTTGGAGCCACCGATGATCCGTTGAGATTCCTGCGGGAACCAAGCAGGGCAGCTTTTAACTTCTGGAAATAGTGTTTCGCACAATATTTGTTATAACTTTCAAGCGAGCCCGGGAAGGTGCTGTTGTACGGATTCGTGTCGGGAATTTTTTACACCCCTTTTCGGTACCAGGCTTCGTATTCTTGCGCGGTTCTGTCCCAGGAAAAATCCCGGCGCATCCCGTTGACGCGGTAAAATTCCAAAAGATCCGGTTCTTCAAAGATCACCAGTGCCTTTCGCATCGCTTTGGCCAGTGCTCGCGCCGAATACTGCATGAACTTGATTCCGTTGGCCTCATCCACATTTTCGGAAATGTCGGTCACTGAATCATCCAGTCCGCCGGTGATCCTGACTATCGGCACGGTTCCGTACCGAAGGCTGTACATTTGATTCAGACCGCATGGTTCAAATTTCGACGGCATCAAGTAAAAATCCGCGCCCGCCTCGATTCGATGACTCAATCCCTGATCGAAACCGAGCCGGACGGAAACTTTCTCCGGATGCCTGGCGGCTAGTTTTTTGTAAGCGTTTTCAAATTTTGTTGAACCGCTTCCCAACAGCATGAACTGAATGTCAGCCGACAACATTTCTTCGAGAGCCGAAAGCTGGATATCGACTCCTTTTTGGTCCGCCAGCCGGGTGATGTTGGCAAATATCGGAACTTTGGCCGCCACCGGAAGTCCCATTTCACGCTGTAAACTGCATTTTTCGTCCTGTTTGCCATCAAGGTTTTCGACCGAAAAAGAATGCTTCAGATAAGGATTCTCCGAAGTGTTCCATTCGTAGTAATCGACTCCGTTTAAGATCCCGGCCAAAACTGGTTGCCGTTTCCTGAGGATGCCGTCCAAGCCGCATCCAAATTGTTCCGTGGTGATTTCCCGGGCATACCGGGGGCTGACCGTGGTCAGGATGTCCGCGTAGATGATTCCGCCTTTGAGGCAGTTCAGGTGATTGTAAAATTCAACCCCGTGCGGATTAAAATAGTCGTGAGGCAGGTTGGTGAGTTCGTAAGCGGACCTGGGAAACAGCCCCTGGTAAGCCAGATTGTGAATGGTGAGACAGGTTCTGGGCGCTTGTGACCATCCAGATGCAAGTTTTTGATGCAAAATCATCAACGGCACCAAGCCTACCTGCCAGTCGTGGACATGAACCAGTTCAGGAGGGTCTGGAAGAAAACGTGCCAGATGAACAACGGCTTTGGAGAAAAATAGAAATCGTTCCGCGTTGTCCGGATAATCGACCCCTCGATCTTGGTAGAGTGCTTTCCTTTGAAAAAAAGCCGGTTGATGAACGAAATAATATATTAGGTTTTTCTCCACCTCGCGCCGATAGATCTCGCCCCGAAAATATTCTGCTCCCAGTGGAAGATTGAGTTCCCACTCAAAGAGGGTGATGTCGTTGAATCGCTCCAAAATCCCCTGATACAGCGGTGTCACAACAGAAACCTCATGGCCTGCACGGGCTAGCGAACCGGCCAGGGCACCAACCATGTCAGCCAGTCCGCCTGTCTTCGAATAAGGATGGATCTCGCTGGAAGCGAGAAGGATTTTCATGAGCGGGAATTTTAGGCTATGCGATCGGTTTTTAAATAGGGTTGGAGAGGAGGAGGAATCAGAATGGAACCATCTTCCTGCTGGTAAGTTTCAACCAGGGCGACAAACAGTCGTGCGAGCGCAGTGCCGCTACCGTTCAAAATATGAGGAAATCGATTTTCACCGTCGGAAGTCTTGTAACGCATGTTCATCCTCCGCGACTGGAAATCTTCGCAATTGGAACAGCTCGAAACCTCCAGGTACTGCCCCTGCCCCGGTGCCCAGACTTCGATGTCGTAAGTTTTTGCGCTGGCAAATCCCATATCTCCGGTGCAGAGCAGGATTGTCCGGTAATGAAGACCCAATAATTTTAAGACCGTCTCCGCGTTCGCCACCATCGATTCGAGTTCAGCGCCGGAATCTTCCGGTCGCACAATCTTGATCAGCTCTACCTTGTCGAATTGGTGAACCCGTATCATTCCACGCGTGCCGAGTCCCGCGGCACCGGCTTCGCCGCGGAAGCACGGACTGTAGGCGCAATACTTGATCGGCAATTGTTGTTCAGCGAGAATTTCCTCCCGGTGAATGTTCGCCACCGGGGTTTCGGCGGTCGGCAGCAGGAAGAGTTTGCCGAGCGTGGAGGAATCGCCTCCCTCCTGGACCGCATAATACTGATCGGCAAATTTTGGGAATTGTCCCACCC
>Ga0163152_10008908_pt1 | contig 10603 bp, 8 predicted proteins | sample OliLakLV19MP8IB2_FD_148635 | JGI IMG/M metagenome (GOLD analysis project Ga0163152, IMG submission 148635) | Freshwater microbial mat bacterial communities from Lake Vanda, McMurdo Dry Valleys, Antarctica - Oligotrophic Lake LV.19.MP8.IB-2 | ecosystem: Environmental > Aquatic > Freshwater > Lake...
GGTGCATCGCGGCCTCTTGGAAAAATGTCGCCGTGCCGTTCGGCAAACGCAGACCCCAGACCGCGATCGGTCGACCGGCCCATTCGCCGCGCAAGCCGAGCTGGCCCCACGTCGTGATGTTTCCCTCCTTCGCATAAATCTGCTCGACCTGCGCGAGCGTGAGTTCGTCGAGCGGGTTGTCGCGATGAACAAAAAGCACGATCGGCGGCGATAGGCCGAAAGAATCGTAGGTGCCGAGCGACACGCGAATCTCCGTCGGCGGATAGCCGAATTTTTTCACGAACGCCTCCACTTCTTTCGTGGTGGCGCCGCGCGACAAAGGCGCGAGCTGGCCATCGCCCGCGATGAGTCCGGGAAACGCCGTGCTGGCTCCGCGCGCTGCCATCGTCGCTTCGACTTGCGGATGCGCTTTGCGGAAAATCTCGAACCACGCGAGCGTCACCGTGTCCATCACGTCGGTGCCTACGCTGTGCAACTCGCCGTTGAGGTTTCCCTGCGGCTCATAGCGGGGATAATCCGATTCGGCCGCCGCGAGGACCGCGGCGGGGACGAGGACCAAAATGAACGGAAGGAAACGAATTTTCACGACTCAATCGAGTTTGCGCAGTTCCTGCGCGACGAGCCGCGCGGGCAGCGGCAGGAACAAGCCCTCATGTTCGACGCCTCGCTGGCCCTCCAGGCTCAGCACATAGCGGAGAAACCCCCCGATGCGCGGCTCAAGGGGTGTGCCCGGCGGGCGATTGACGTAGAGATAAACGAAACGTGTGAGCGGATATTCGGCGGCAGCCACTTCCTCGAACGTGCCTTCGTAAGCGGGTCCGCCCTCGGCCGCGGCGATGGCGATTTTTTTTGTGCCGGTATTTTCGTAGAGCAGCGACACGTAACCGATCGCGCCGGGATCGGCGGCGATGGCGGCGAGGATGCGGACGGATGCTTTGACCGGCAGCCCGGCTTTTTCGGTTTTGAGCCGGTGCGTAAACTCCGCGTCGCCACACACGAAATGCCGAATGAAGTTCGCCGTGCCGTCGGGCATCGCGATTCCGACCGGATGGACTTCGCGGGTTCCCCACTCGCCCTTCAAACCGAGTTGGCCCCAAGTCGTGATCGGCGCGCGGCCGGGGGCGTCGCTGTAGATTGCGGCGAGCTGCGCCATGGTGAGCTGCGTGATGGGATTCGTTTTGTGGACGAAGAACACGCTGATGCCTGTGCGGTCGGGCGCGCGATAGCCGCCGAGCGCGACGCGGATCGCGAGCGGCGCGTGGCCGTGCTTCGCCGTAAACGCCGCCATCTCGTGTGGAAACATCTCTCGCGAAAACGTCGCGAGGTCCGACCGGCCCTCGGTGAGCGGCGCGGCGCCGGTGAGCGAGCCATTCGCTTCCAAATCGATTTTCACGCGCGGCTGGAGCGAGTTGAATCCGGCGATCCAGATTCTCATGAGGTCGGCCATCGTGTCGGTGCCCTTCACGATCAAGTCGCCGGAAAGTTGTGCCGCCGGGCGATAGGCCGGAATATTGCCGTCCGCTTTCGCGTGCAGCGTCTCGCGAAACTCCGCGCGCGAACCGCCCTGCACGGTGCGGTTCGGATCGACTTCGGCGGCGAGCGAACCGGTCGCGAGCGCGGCGCAGAGAAAGGATATTTTCAACGCCATGGCTCAGAATTTCACGTTGGCCGAAACGAAAACAAGGCGGCCGACCAAGCCGTAGTAGCCGGGATCGACAAACGAGTCGGTGAACGCCTGGGGCGCGAGCGGCGGCATGCGATTGAAGACGTTGTTCACGCCGATCGTCAGCCGGGTGCCACGCGGAAGGTTCCACCAGCGCGGCGAAATCTTCCGATCCAAACTGTAGCCGAGCTGCAAATCCCACGAGGTGTAGGAATTCACCGGCGTCGGCTTGATGGTCGTGCTGTTCGCAAACGTGTCGCCGCCGACGCCGATGTCGGTCACGGCCGGGACGTGCGTGCTGCCCACCATCACGCGCCACTGGCGCAGGCTCCAATCGACCACCGAGTAGGTGCGGTAGCGCGGGATGGTGCCCTGCTGGCCGGTGCCACCGTTCGTGGCGTAGCCGACATATTGGTAGAACGGTTGCTCGGGCAGAGCCTTGAACTGGTAGCTCTGGAAAAACGTCGCCGCCGCGCTGAACGAAAATTTCCCGAGCGACTGCGTGCGCAGCTCATACTCCGCGTTCATGTCGAACGAGCGCACCTTCACGCCGCTGAGGTTGATGAAATTGCTCGTGAGATAAATGTTCGAGGCGAGCCCGCCGTTCCTGAGGAAATCGCTCAACTGCCTGGGCTGCGTGACAGAGGTAGCGCCCGCGCGGCCGGGGAAATTGTTGAAGGCGACGCTGTTCACGTAGGGCGACGCCGCGCCGAGCCGGTCGGTCGCACTCAGAATCACCCCGGCACCGGGCCCGCCGATCACGCCCTTTTGATCGGCGCTGAGATAGTCGACCGACAGGGTGAAATTCTTGAGCGCCTTGGGCGAAAATACAAAGCCCACCGAGCGCGTGATGGCGGTGGTGGGCTTAAGGCCGGGATTGTTAGTCGTAAAATTCTGCGCCTGGCCGGGAAAACCGAGCGCGGTTTGCACGGTCGCGGCGGTGGTCACGCTTTGATTCGACGGGCCGAACAAGAAATACAGCGCGGGCGCGGAGAACGATTCGCCATACGTGTAACGCGCGGTCAACTGCTCATCGAGCGGCTGCCAGCGCAGGCTGTATTTCGGCACGCGGGAATTGCCGACGTCGTCGTATTTCTCCGCCCGGTAGGCGAGGGACAGATCGAGCGCATGCGCGCCCGGGAAATTCCACGAGGCGCTCGTAATCGGCACTCTCACCTCGGCAAAACCGGAATTGACGCGCCGCCCCTTGTTGAACGGATCGAACGTCGAAGCTCCGGTCCACCGCCTAGCTGTCGGGCCGCTCACGTAGGAATTTTCGTCGGGCTGGCCGCCGACCTTTTCCGTGCGGGACGCACCGCCGACCGCGAGGCCGAGCCGGCCCGCCGGCAGCGCGAACGGCTGTCCGACGAGCTTGAAATCGAGCGAGCTCAGCTCGCTGAAAACCGCGACCGAAGCCGTGCCCAGCACATTCGTGAGCGCAGCGGGATTCACTGCGGCGGCCCGTGCGAAAGGATCGAGCGCAGGCTGGATGACGAACTTGCCCGTCACCTCGGAAAAATCGGCGATGACCCGGCTGAACGCACCGCCGGCGACGGCGTTGCCCGAGGCGTCAAAGCCACCCGCGATCGCGCGGGTAAGGTTCGGCGTATAGAAGACGTTCTTTTGAAATTGGGTGATGCTATTTCTATTATAGGTATAGGACGCCTCCCAGTTCCAGTTGGCGTTGAGCTCGCCCCGCAGTCCGCCCGCGATCCACGTGGATTTGCTGTCCTCCGTGAATTGGATCGGTGCCGGCAAATAGGAAAACGCGACCCGCGGAAACGCGACCGTCAGCGGATTGAACGGAGACCCCGCCGGCGCGGTGAACGTGAAGGTTTGCGCCGGCAATTGAAACAAACTCTTTGCCTTGCCGAGCACGGCGTCGCCGAAGAAGACGAGTTTCTTGCCGAAGAGGTCGGCGGAGGAACTGACGATGGCGGATTTTTGCTCCTGCCCGAGCAGCAGGGTCGTGTAGCGCGCCGAGTCGAACGTCTTCGCGATCGTTGCGAAGTTCGAGACGGGGTAGGTGCCGTTCGCGATGAGCGCATTAAGGGTCGTCGCGGTGGCGGCGGTGCCGACGGGATTGCGCTCGCGCGGAGAATTGAGTGCGGGATCGAGAAAATTTGTGGGAAACGTCGCGCCCGAACCGATCGCGCCGGCGATGGTGGCGCTGCGGCCCGTAATCGAACGGCTGAAAGGCCGGTCCTTTTGGAAGAGCGGCGTGTTCTTCGTCCAGTTGCCCGACACGGTGGCGCGCACGCCGCTCCGCGCCGCCCCGGCCACAACGTAGGCGGAGCGCTCCGTGTAGTCGCCCGCGCCCGTGGCCCAGGCGAAACGTGTGCCGACTTCCGCGCCCTGGTAATTCGACTTCAGAATGAAATTTACGACCCCGCCGACCGCATCCGCGCCGTAAATGGCCGAGGCGCCGTCGGTGATGATCTCGACGCGCTCGATCGCGGCGGCGGGAATCATGTTAACGTCCACAAAGTTTCGGCCCCGAATCCCGTTGGCCCCGTTGGTCGCGACGCGCCGGCCGTTAATCAAGACGAGCGTGTCGAGATTGCGCAGCGCGATCTGCGAGCCGCCGAGGGTGATTTGGTTCACATTGTTGGCATTGGACGACCCGATGTTGCTGCGGCCGGTGATCGAGGGCAGCCGCTTGCGGAGCAGCTCGAGCATGTTGGCATTAACGCCCGCCTGCTCGATTTGTTGCGTGGCGAGGATCGTCACGGGCGAGGCGGTCGCATCTGCGGAGGTCGGGATGTTCGAGCCGGTGACGACGAACGCGCCGAGCGCGATCGTATCGTCTTTCTCCGATTGTTTGATGCCGGATTGGGCGCGCAGCGCGGGCGGCGCAGAGACGGAAAAGGCGAGCAAAAGCAAACTCGCGCGGAGCGGAATCGAGTTCATGGGTGCGACGTGGGGTTTGGTGGCGGAAATTATCTGAGGTTCGCGAGCTCCTCGCGGGCGACCGCGGGCGAGAGCGGGAGCAGCGGGCTGCGGCGCGAGACGACGTCCTGCCCCTGCCGGCTGAGGACGACGCGGAGAAATTCCAGCAAGTTCGGCTCGATCGGATTTCCCGGCGGGCGGTTGATATAGATGTAGAGGTAGCGTGCGAGCGGGTAGGTGTGATCGGAGGCGGTCTCGCGCGTGAGCTTGATCGCGGGTGCGCCGGACCGCGGCACGATCGCCAGGATCTTGGTGCCGGGCTGCGCGTTGTTCGCTCCGGCATAGCAAAGACCGTAGCGATCCGCCGCGACGCCCGAGACCATGCCGCTCAACGCGCGAACGACGACTTTTCCGGTGCGATCGGTCGCGCGCGTCGCGATGTCGGCGCGGAATTCCCGCGAACGCATCGCGGCTTCCGAAAAAAAGGTCGCGATACCGTTCGGCAGATTCAGGCCGAAGAGCGCGATGCGTCGGTCGGCCCATTCGCCGGTGAGGCCGAGCTGGCCCCACGTTGTGAGCTTGCCGTCCTTTGCCCAAATTTCCTCGAGTTGCGCGAGCGTGAGTTCGGTCAGCGGGTTGTCCTCGTGAACGAAAATCGCGAGCGCCGGCGAGTAGCCGACGCGGTCGTAGGCGCCGCCGCAGACGCGAATCTGCGTGGGCGGATAGCCGAATTTTTTCACAAACGCCGCAGTCTCGTCTGGAAACAACGAGCGCGAGGCCGGGCCCGCGTGGCTCTGGCCGCTGATCAGACCGGTGACGACCGTCGTGTTGGCCCGCGCCTCCATCGTCGTGACATCTTCGATTTCAGGGTGTGCTTCGCGGAAGAGTTCGATCCACCCGAGCGTGATCGTGTCCATGGTGGGCGAGCCCATGGTGTGAAATTCTCCGCTCAGTTTGCCGCCGGGCTTGTATTCGGGATACGTGGATTCAGCCCTGGCGGCGGACGCGATGACCGCGACCAACATTGCGGTGCGGAAGAGGTGCATGACGATCCTTGTTCCGAGTTCAGATTGGGTCTGAGGAGAGCGGGCGCAGCGTGCGTCGCGACTATTCCAGTTTCGCGAGCTCTTCCTTCACGACAGAAGGCAGCAAGGGCATGAACACGCCTTCGGCCGCGACCACGCGCTGGCCTTGTTGCGACAGGACGCACCGGAGGAACTCTTTTGTCTTCGGCTCAAGGGCGGTGCCGGGCGGACGGTTGAGGTAGATGTAGACGTAACGCGAAAGCGGGTAGGTGTGATTATAGACCGTATCGATCGTCGGCATGATGAAGGGCTGGCCTTCCTCCTTGGCGAGCGGGACGACGCGCACATCGGGCGTGACGTTGGCGAGAAGCCCGTAGGTGAGGCCGCCGAGCTGCGTCTTCATGTCGTTCGAAGCGACGGTGAACGCATGGATGAAGCCCTGGCCCTTGACGTGTTGGATATTGTCACGCCACTCGCCGTTCTGGAGCACCTTCCATTTCACGAATTGCTCGATCCCGTTCGGCGGACGCAGACCGTAGAGGTGAATCGGCCGCGCGGCCCACTCGGCGCCGAGGCCGAGCTGGCCCCAGGTGGTGATGTCGCCGCCGCCGAGCTTGTGCGATTTCGAGTAGATCTGGTCGAGCTGCTTGAACGTCAGCCCCTTGATCGGGTTGGCCTTGGCGACGAGTATCACGCTCGTCGCGGTTTTCCCGAGGGAGCCGAGCGAGCCGGTGGCGACTTTGATCCGGAACGGCTCGTAGCCGAATTTCTTCACGAACGCATCGAACTCGGCGGGGAGCGCTTCACGCCCGACCGGAGCGGCGTGGGCTTTGCCTTCGGTGAGCGCGGGCACGCCGCTGCCCGAGGCGCGCGCCTCCATGGTCACGCTCAACCTGGGGTAAGCCTCGCGAAAAAGTTTCACCCAACCGAGGGTGATCTCGTCCATGATGTCGGCGCCCACGAGGTTGAACTCCTCCTCGGGCACAGACGCGACGGGCGCGGGCTTCCAAGCCGGGATCGCTGGATCGGCCTTCAGTTGGTGTTCGACCGGGGCGTGCTTGAGCGCAAACGCGGGCGCGACGAGCACGAGCATGGCGCAGAGGAACGAGAGCGGACGGGGATAAATCACGGGTGTATTCATGGGGAAACTTGCTCCGAAGGGGGATCGGAGGGGTATGAGGCAGGATGACCTGACAAACTGAAAGTCGAATGAACCCTGCGTGAATTTCTCTTAATGAACCGCGCCGGCACGTCCAACGTGAACGGATTTTCGTTCGCGATCATGCGCTGCCGACTTATGTTTCGGGGCAAACATTGACCGGCCAATTGAACAGCGTCGGCGACGATAACATGGCGCCTCTGGTCGACGCCTTATTCGCCGCCGCACGCCTCCTGGTTTCAGGAATTTGTCCTGCGCGACGGGCCGTGGAGCCGCCGAATTCGCGCGGGTTCTCCGGCCAAGATCGCCGCGGCCACCGACCCGGGGGCGATCGCGTTGACCTTCTTCGAGGACCTCACTCCCGCCGTCCGCGCCGTGCCGCTCGCAGCCCGCGACGACGCCGGGGCCTTCGCCGGCACGCACGAAAAAATCGCCGCGCGCCGCTACCCGCTCATTCGCTCGATGTTCATCCGGCTCCACCGCGAGGCGAACGCCCCGCTCCTTCCGCCCGTGCGCGAGTTTCTCCGCTTCGGGTTGAGCCGCGAAGGGCAGGACATGGTTCGCACCTCCGGCTATTTTCCACTCACTGAAGACGAGGCCGCTGCCGAGCGGGTGAAACTCAACTGAAGCGGCCGGCAATCACCCGTTCAACGTCCGAGCAAATCACGGCTGCCGGCCGCCTGAGCGGCGCGCAAGGGCAGGAAAATCTTCTGGTCGAGAACGACCTGCTGGCCCTCGCGGCTCACCATGAACCGCACGAACTCATCCAAGGCCGGGTTCAGTTTCTCGCCCGGCTTCTTGTTGAGGTTGATATAGCAGAGCCGGCTCAACGGATAATCCGCCCGCGCCACCTCCTCGTAGCCTGCACCGATCGCCGACGCAGCGGCGCTCGCGGCCAACGGCAGCAACTTCACACCCGGGCCGACATACGCGAGCCCGGCGTAACCGAGAGCATAACGGTCTTTCGCGACGTTGCCGGAAACCGGAAACACCGTCGGCACGAAGTTGATATCGTCACGCCACTCGCCGCGGGAGGCGCCGACACTGAGCACCCGCTGTCGCACGAATTCCTCAAAGCCGTTCCAAGGCTTGATCCCCCAGATCGTAATCGGCCGGTCCGCCCATTCGCCTTTCAGCCCGAGCTGGCCCCAAGTGCGGATCGCGGCGCCACCACGGTGGCGGGTCGACGAGAGCAGGGCGTCGAGTTGATCGTAGCTCAACGCCTTGAGCGGATTGTCCTCGTGCACGATAAAGACGACCGCGTCGAGAAACCCGAAGTGCCGCCACGTGCCGCCGGCAATCGCCGCGCTCAGCGGGTCGTAGCCGAAGCGGCGGCGAAAATCGGTGACGTCCGTCGGCTTCAACTCGCGCGAGACCAGCGCGAAATCGAGATCGCCCTTGATCAGCTCGATGGCGCCGAGACTCCCCGCGTAGGGCGGCGGCAGGTCCATGACGACGTTGGGATAGTGTTTTTTGAACGCCTCAAACCACCGGCGCGCGAGCGCGGTCAATATGTCGGACGAAGCCCCCTTGAAGCGGCCCGAAAGTTCGCGGCCGTGCCGTGGCACGAACGCGGGCAGCCCTTCGTCGAGTGTCGGTTGGAGCACCTCCGGCGCAGGCAGATCGCGCCCATGTTCCCTCCAGGCTTCTTTCTGCGCCTCGGTCGGCGGGGCAGGCAACGGCGCCGCTGCGGCGGCGCAGGCCGCGAGCACACTGGCGAGAAGGACGGTGCGGAACAAACGAACGGAAGCGTGGGGTTTCATGGACGGGGAAGTCGGTTAAGACGCAAAACAAGACTCAACGGAAAACCATGGCGGCTTACGCTAAAGTCCGCCTGAAACAAAGCTGAATTTCCCTTCAGACGGCGTCGATCCGACCCTTCAGCCCATCGGCTCGATATGCACCGTCACGTCGCTGATCGCGTGCGGCGTGGAGGCGAGCAGCGCGTCCTTCACCGCGTGGGCGATGACGTGCCCGGCGCGCACGGTCAGGTCGCCGTCCACGCGAACTTGGATGTCGACGAGATGACTCAGCCCGCTCTTGCGCACGCGACACTTGTCGAGCGCGCCCACGCCGGTCACAGCAAGCGCGATCGCGCGGACCTCGTGCTCAAACGCCGTCGACACCGCGGTGTCCATCACGTCGGCGAGCGCCCGGTTGAACATGATCACGCCGTTGAAGGCGATGACCGCGCACGCCAGAAGCGCCGCCCAATCGCCGGCCGTCTCGCAGCCCGTCCCGCCCCACACCGCGACCGCGATGCCTGCAAACGCCGCCGCCGAGGTGGTCGCATCCGAGTAATGGTGGAGAGCCTCCACGCCGAGCGCCGTGCTCCCCGCCGCCTCGGCCGCCGCCCGCATCCGCTGCGAGAACCACAGCTTCACCGCCACCACGCCGGCCCGCAGCGGCAGTGTCGCCCAATGCGGGCCCAGGTGCGGCGTGAGGATCTCGTGGATCGCGCTCCAACCGATCCAACCCGCGACGCCGAAGATGAAGACCGCCACCGCCAGCGCCGCCAACGGCTCCGCCTTGCCGTGGCCGTAGGGATGGTTCTCGTCGGGCAGGGTCCCGAAAGTCAGACTGGAACTTGCAACCCTACGCCTACGAACTCGGACATGGGTGCAAGTTTCAGCCTGCTTTCAAGCCGGGCCTGACCCGCTTTCAAGCCGGCGCTTCAATCCTGCTTCCCCTGCCCAATCAGGGGCGCGGCCGTGTGACCCCATGGCGGCCCCCCCGGCGAGCGGCTCCGAACCCGAAGCAAAACGCCGCGCCGGGCAAGGCCCGATGCGGCGTAGAAGGCGGCTAATGAGGAAGCGGCCTTAGCGGTGGGCGAGTTCGCGGCGCTTGGGCGCTTGCGCAAAAAACTCCTCGGTGGTGCGGCGCAGAAGTTCCTGCTGCTGCCCGAAGGTCAGGCCGCGCAGCTTGCGCCCGGTCGCAATCCGCCAGCGTCGGGATTCCGCGACGGCGTCAAAGGTCTTTTTCTTGGTCGTGGCCATGGATGAGGAAGGTTGGAACTACGATGCGCATGGAGGGATAGCCCTGCAAGAGATTCACCGCATTGAAGCCGGATTCCCGGCGCACGTTGGCCAGGTGCTTAAAATTCCAGCTCACGAGGTATTCGATCCGGGCGACCGTGCAGACGGCGACATGCCGCGCGTCGTCTTCAAAGGCCGATGGCACGACTTTTTGCGCGAGATAGGCTTGCGCCAGTTCCTCCACCTCGGCCGTGCGCTCCAGCACGTCTTCGGGCGTGAAGGTGGCCCTCATCAGCTCGCGCACCCGCTTCGGTGCACTCGCGATCTCCTGGAACACGAGTTGGGAGGTGATGAACCGGTAACGGCCCGCCTCGCGCAAGCGCCACAGGGCGCGCGTGTCGGCCAAAAATTCGGCGTCGAAGTAACCGCCGATGACCGACGTATCGAGATAGAGCGAAAGCGCGTGCATCGCCGGATTTATGACGAACCCTCCGCGGTCGGTCGAGGCGACAGTTTCGCGGCCGGGTGCGTGGCGGCGTGGACCTCCTTCGGCTTCCGGATCGAGACGTGGTTGTAAATCTGGGTCGTCCGCAAGCAGGTGTGGCGAGATTTTCCTGAGCAGATCAGATGTCCGCACCGAGCTCCTCTCCAGCAGAGTCGCGCCGTTACAAGCGGAGTCGTTGACCCCGAGAAGGGACCGATCGGCCCCGCTTTTAAATGTGGCCGCGCCAACGGGGTCGGCCGCGCCAACGGAGGCCGCGCCAACGGGCCGCGCCAACGGGGTCAGTCCGTGAATTGCTAGTCCCCGCGCACCACCACTAGTCCGGCGGAATGTACATATGCTCGGACGGAGCCCGGCTTGCCCATACACAGTTTCTCCGCAAGCCAACGG
>Ga0163152_10008914_pt1 | contig 10599 bp, 7 predicted proteins | sample OliLakLV19MP8IB2_FD_148635 | JGI IMG/M metagenome (GOLD analysis project Ga0163152, IMG submission 148635) | Freshwater microbial mat bacterial communities from Lake Vanda, McMurdo Dry Valleys, Antarctica - Oligotrophic Lake LV.19.MP8.IB-2 | ecosystem: Environmental > Aquatic > Freshwater > Lake...
CGGATCTCGTGCGCCCTTCGCGCGCACCGGCGTCACCGCCGGCGTCGGCGGAAACGACGATCGCGCCCGACGAAGCTCCGGCGCTCAAGCGATCGGAAGAGACGGTCTTCGCACCGCTCGCGGCAACCGGCGATCCGCCGCGCAATCCGCGTCCGAACGATCGGGACACGCTGCCCAGGGATCGATCGGCTCCGATGGACGCGGCGACGACGCTGCCGGTCGATCCATCGACGCTGAAATCCGATCCGACGCTCCCACCGGACTCGACGACGCCCGATCTCGGACGCGCGAGCTTGCGTCGCGGCTCCGCGGTCAGCCGCATACAGCCTGGCCGGGATGCGGTAGGCAACGACGACAGCCGCTCGCGCGACGAGGCGCTCTTTCCCGCGAGCGCGCCCCGCTCGCGCGCGCCGCTGTTCGCCGGCGGCGCGCTCGTGCTCGTGCTGCTGCTCGCGCTGGCCGGTTGGGGCGCGGGGCTCTTCGCGGGCGATCCCGGGACGACGTCTGTCGCGACGCCGCTCGCCGTGCTCACGCCGCCGCCGACTCGCGTTCCCACGCGCCGCCCCCCCGATCGCACGCCGACTCCAACCGCGACCGCGCGCGTTTCGCCGACTCCCGAGCGGACGGCCACGCCCGCGAAAACCGCGACGCCGGCGAAGACGAAGGTCGCCGTTCTCGCGACGCCGACACCGTCGAAAACGTTCGGCACGCTCGTCGTGAACGCGAAACCGTGGGCGCGCGTCACGCTCGACGGCAAGGACCTCGGACAGACGCCGATCAAGGGGCTGCGCGTGGCGGCAGGAACGCATCGCCTCGTGCTCGAACATCCGACGCTCGGACGCGTGGAGCGTCAGATCCGCGTGCAGAGCGACGAGACCGAAAAGGTCATCGTCGACTTCAAGAATCTTCCGGGGGAGCCGGGGCCAGGATCACCTTGAAGCCGGGACCCTCGTCCTTCTTCTGCTGCGAGCTGTAGACGCCGAAGCCCGCGCCGGCGCCCGCGACGGCCGCCGCGCCGAGCCAGATCCACGGGTTCTTCCACAGCGGCCGCTCGCCGGGACGGCCCGGCCGGCGGATCGGCGGCGGCGTGCGCACGGGATTCGGGCGACCGTTCCCGATGTCGTCGCGAGTCGCGATCGGCGTGCCGCGGCCCGCGAGCGAATCCACCATCGAGTCGATACGCTCCATGCCGCCGTCGCCGACGCCGGGGAGCACGCCGCGCGCGGTCTTCGGCTTGTCGGAAAGGCGCACGGCGAAGACCGCGAGCTCGACGCCGACGCCCTCTTCGATGCGGTCGCCGCGCTCCGCCCGCGTAACGCCGACCGACGCGGTTCCGAGGGCGGCGCCGAGCGCTGCGAGCAACCGCGGATCGTCGGCGCGGAACGAGTCCTTCGCGCGATCCGCGCGTGCCGCTTCGTGAGCCTCGACGACCTTCGGCGGGAAGTCGTCGATCGAGGGCGTGCGATCCGGCGCGATCGTCACCGCTTCGAAGAGGTCGGCCCGCGCGGATGCGGGATCCGTGTCCATCCGCTCGGCTGCGCGCCGCACGTAGGCCTCGGCCATGTTCACCGGATCGACGAACTCTCCGAAGTTCTCGCGCCAGATCGCGATCGCGCGGTCGTAGGCGCTCATCGCGGCCGCGTTCTCCAGGTTGAGCGATTTTTCGGCGCCTTCCGCGACGAGCTTCTTGGCCTCTTCGAGAGCACCGCGACGGTTCGCGTCGCGCGAGAGCCGCGCCGCGAGATCCTCCGGCGCGATCACGTCCTGGCGTGACTGCCGGTAGGACGCCGCGACGCGCATCGCGATGCGGCGGTGTTCCGTCTGCGAGAGTCCGCGCGAACGCAGCGGGAGGAGAGCTATGCCACTTCCTCCTTCCGCCGGCTGCGCAACCGCCGCGTGTGACGCGCTCGCAACGACGACGACGGCGGCGATCGCGAGGAACCGGCGGAACGGCGTCACGAGAAGAGTGTAGCGCGTCCCCGCCTCACCCTGAGCGAGGCCGCGGCAGTTTGCGGCCGAGTCGAAGGGCGGTCTGACCGGACCGCCCTTCGACTCGCTTCGCTCGCTCAGGGTGAGGATGGACGCTCGCTCAGGGTGAGGGGTGGCGCTCGCTCAGGGTGAAGCGGGCGGCGGCTCTTCCTTTTTCTTGCCGATCGCGGTCACGTCGATTCCGGCGGACTTGGCGACCTCGATGACCTGCGCGAACGCCTTCGCCACGAAGGTCAGCGGATCGTTACCGTCGGCGCCCGAGCCGCCGAAGTTCGTGAAGCGCATCTCGCCGAAGTTCTGCGAGAACGCCGCCGCGATCTGCGGGAGCGACGTCTGCACGAACTCGCGCCGGATCGCCTCCTCGGAGACCGTGTTGTCCACGTGGCGTGCGCCGAGCGCGATGGCGTTTGCGGTATCCCCGGCGAGCCGCTCGAGCGCCAGGTCCCGCTCGCGAAGTGCGATGCGCACGTCGGCGTTCTGCCGCTCCATCTCCAGGCGCGCGACCTGCTCCGTGCGTTCCATCTCGATCTTCGCGTGCGACGCCCACTGCGCCAGTTCCGCCTCGTGCTCGGCGCGCTCGCGCTCGGTCGTGTATTTCGTCGCCTCGAGCGCGCGCATGCCTTCCGACACCGCCTGCTCACGTGCGATCTCGGCGAGCCGCGCCTCGCGCTCCTTCTCCTGCAGCGCGAGCGACACGCGCCGCTCCTTCTCGACCTCCGCGAGCAGCCGCGCCTGTTCCTCCGCGCGCTTGTCCGCGGCGAGCGTCGCCGCCGCCGCGAGCGCCGCCTGCTGCACGGCGTTCTGTTCCTCGATCTTCGAGCGCTCGGCGGCCGCGCGCGTCTTCTCGCGTTTGATCGCCTCGGCGTTCTCGATCTCCGTCGTCTTGCTCTCGGCCTTCGCCTTCTGCTCGCGCATGGCGGCTTCCGCGACGATGCGGGCCTCGGTGATCTGCCGCTGGTTCGTCGTCTCCTTCTCGGCGATCTGCTTCACCGTCTCGAGAGCCGCCGTGCGAGCGCGCAGCGAGAGCTCGTTGCGGAAGAGCGCCTGCATGTTCTCGAACACCGCCGCCGAGAGCACGCGCACGTCCTGGATCTCGATGGTGTCGATGACGACGCCCCAGCCCTTGTTCGTGGTGTCGTTCGCGCGGCCACGACCGGAGACGATCGGCGCGATCTCGCGCAGGATCTCCTCGGCGAGACCTTCCTTGCGCTTCGTGAAGCAGTCCTCGACGGCCATCCCCGCGACGATGCGGCGCACGGAGCCGACGAACATCTCGTTGAGGATCGACTGCAGCTTCTCCGTGGCGCGCTCGCCGTACGAGAAGTTCAGCATCATGTAGGCGGTCTGCGGATCGACGATGCGATAGACCGCGAGGCCGGTGATCTCGACGCCTACCTTCTCGCGCGTGACCTGGTCCGCATGGAACTGCAGACGCGCGATCGTGGTGGGGATGACGGCGACCGAATCCCACGGCCACTTGAAACACGTCGCGCCCTGGCCCGACGAGCGCAGCACGCGGCCGCGCCGCATGTGGATCAGGTACTCCGACGGCTTCGCCGTGATGAACCCCCACGTCTTCGTCTTCTCCGGGTCCTCGACGGGGCGCCCGGCGCGCCAGCCGTTGTTGTAGCGAGGACGACTCGGGTGATCCGCGACCATCTCCGCCGATTGCTTCACTTCGGTCAGGACCGGACGTGCGCTCATGGTGTGACCTCCGCGCCGAGAAGGAGCAGGTGACGTGCCCCCGCGGATCCCCTGGAATTCCGCCGGTTTGGCCTCCCTACCCGGGATGCACCTGATCGGACTTGGCGCATGCACGCATCGCTTCGGAGCAGCATTTCTCGCGGCTATAGTGGCCGACCGTGCGCCCCGCTCTCCTCGTAACCCTGCTGCTGTGCCTCTGGCTCGTGGCCACCAAATCCGCGTTCGCGGCGAAGCCGGTCGTCGTGATCCGCGAGGACGACGGCTTCCGCATCACGCTCGCGAAGACGTGGGCTCCTCTTCCCGAGATCGAGACGCCGATGACGGCCGCGCTGCCGCCCGACGTGACCGGCGGCGTCCTCGCGTGGGGAGACACCGCGGCCGGCGCCGCCCTGCAGGTGATGTGGGTGCAGGCGAAGGAGCCGACGGCGAAGCCCGTGCGTGAGGAGCTCGAGAGCTTCCACGCGACGCTGCGCGCCTATCTCGAGAACAGCGGCTCGAAGACGGTCGACTTCGAGCTGACCGAGCGCGGCAATCGCATGACCTCCCGGCATTTCTTCGAGAGCGAAGCAGCGCCTCGAATGTCGACGCTGAACGTGTCGTCGGCCGGCGTGCCGAAGGACGGGCGCACACGGAGCTGGAGCGTGCAGTGCGTCTGGGCGAGCGCGCCCGGCAAGACCGCGTGCGAAACGGCGATCGCGTCATTCACCGTCACCGCGCTGCCGAAGAGTTTCCAGGTCCTGCCGCCGAAAAAGCCCGAGAAGAAAGAGGGAAAGAAGTGATCCGACTGGCTCTCGTGTTGCTCGCTGCCGGCGCTCTCGCACCCGTCTCGCGCGACGGATTCAAGGTGACGCTCTCCGACGGCTGGAAGGAGAGCTCCGACATCACCACCGCTTCGAAGGAGCGCGTCTCGCCGCTCGCCGACGGAAGCGCGGTCGGCTGGGAGAAGAAGGACAGCCGGTCGATGGCGCGCGTGATCTGGCTGCGCTCGAAGCTCGTGAGCAAGTTCGCGGTGCGCGACGAGCTCGACGCGTTTCACGAAGGCGCGAAGAGCGAGGCCGAAGAGGGCCGCGTGAAAGCGTGGGAAGTCACCGAGACGAAGGTGCTGATGACGTCGAGGCTCACCTACGAGCTCGGCGATCCACTCGAGGGAAAGGGCTCCGTCGTGCGGCAGGTCGCGATCGCGGGCATGGACAAGGACGGGAAGATCCGCGGCTGGACGCTGGAGTGCGGCTATCCGAAGAGCGGCGCGGCGAAAGCCGAGAAGGAGTGCGACGCGCTCGCGGCGAGCTTCGCGGTGACGGTGCCGGCGAAGGAGTTCCGGGCGATCGAGCCCAAAAAGACGGACAAGACGGAGAAGGCGCCGTGAAGGCGCGCGTCCTCGCTCTGGCGATCGCGGTCTGCTTCGCGGCGGGTTGTGGTCGCAGCGTGCTCATCGACAGCGAGCCGACCGGCGCGGTCGTGCGCGTGAACGGAGTGGCGCGCGGCACGACGCCCTTCCGCACCAAGCTCGAATACACCGCGTTCACGAACTTCGAAGTGCTGCTCGAGAAGGAAGGCTATCGCACCGCGACGGCTCGTCTCCCGATGGAGCTGAACCCGGGCGCGCTGATTTGCGGGGTGATGTGCCTGCCGGCGCTTCTCTGGGTGCAGCAGCCCGCGAGCACGGTGTTCGTGCTCGAGCGGGGCGCGACCGCCGGAACCGAGGCGCCGCTTCCCGACGCCAGCCCGTCCGCGACGCCGGACACGAGCACGGACACGACGACCGGCGCGAGCGCCATGTCGACGCCGACTCGTTAGAGCCCGAACTCCTTCAGCTTCCGCAGGAGCGTGTTGCGACCGATGCCCATGCGCCTCGCCGCTTCCGCGCGATTGCCGCCGGTCGACGCGAGCACGGCCTCGATGTAGCGCTTCTCCATCTGGTTCCAGGAGAGCGACGAGAGATCCGCCGCGGCGCCGCCTCCGGCGCCGCCCGCCGCCCGCGGCGCCAGCGCGAGATCCGCGGTCTCCAGCACCTTGCCGCTCGCCATGACGACAGCGCCCTCGATGCAGTTCTCCAGCTCGCGGATGTTGCCGGGCCACGTGTGCGCCATGAGGCGCTGCAGCGCGTCCGCCGCGAGCTCGCGCACGTCCTTGCGATGACGGCGAGAGAACTCCTCGAGGAAGTGCCGCACGAGGCGCAGCAGGTCCTCGGATCCGCGCGAGCGTAGCGGCGGCATCTCGAACGTGACGACGCGGATGCGGTAGTAGAGATCCTCGCGGAAGAGGCCTTTCGACACCGCCTCCTCGAGGTTGCGGTGCGTCGCCGCGACGATGCGCACGTCGACCTTCTTGGTTTCTGTTCCGCCGACGCGCTCGAACTCCTTGTCCTGGATGACGCGCAGGAGCTTTCCCTGCAGCGAGAGCGGGAGATCGCCGATCTCGTCGAGGAAGACCGTGCCGCTGTCCGCGATCTCGAACTTGCCGGGCATCTTGCGATCGGCGCCCGTGAACGCGCCGCGCTCGTGCCCGAAGAGCTCGTTCTCGACGAGCGTCTCGGGGATCGCCGCGCAGTCCACCGCGACGAACGGCTTGTCGCGGCGCGTGCCGTTGAAGTGGATCGCGCGCGCGATGAGTCCCTTGCCCGTGCCCGTTTCGCCGGTGAGCAGCACCGTCGCGTCCGTCTGCGCCGCCTTCGCGACGCGGTCGTAGACCTTCCGCATGAGCGGGCTGTCGCCGACGATCCGGTTGTAGTGATACGCGACCGGCGTCGGCGCACGCAGCTGTGCGTAGAGGCTCGTCGACTCGAGGACCGTGCCGATCTGGGCCGCGAGGCCGACCAGCAGCTCCTCGTCGCTGGTGTCGAACGTGCCGACTTTCTTGTTGAGCACCTGGATGACGCCGAGGATCTCGCCGCGCTTGTCCTTGATCGGGCCGCACACCATCGAACGCGTCGTGAAGCCGGTGGCCTTGTCGATCTCGCGGTAGATGCGCGGGTCGTCGGACGTGCGCGGCAGATTGAAGAGCTCGCCGCTCTTCGCGACGAGACCGGCGACGCCCTGTCCGATCTTGAGGCGGATCTCCTTGATCTCGAGCAGCCGGGCCGCCTTCGAGAAGATCTCGCCACGCGCGCGGTCCACAAGATAGATCGTGCAGCGCTCCGCTTCCATCGCGCGCGTGACCGCGTCGATGACGCGCTCCAGAAGCTCGGAGAGATCGACCTCGCGGCGGACCCAATCGCCGACGGCGCGGAGGACGGTGCTCTTGTCGAGAGGTAGCGTCGGATCGATCACGGGAGGCTCGGGCGCAGCGGACTTCATTCTCCCATCATGAGCCGTCTGCGCAGCAATCAAGTGATGCGGAGCACCCTCGACGTTCTCGTGATCGCGGCCACGCCTGCGCTCGGTGTAGCATTCGCGCCATGCGGAATGGCCGCGGCAGTGCCCTCTTGTTCCTCTTCGCCGCGTGCTTTTCCCTGCTTTCGTCGAGGACGGCGAGCGCCGCGTCGCTCGATCCCAAGCTGAAGTGGCACACGACGGACACCGAGCACTTCGTCATCTATTGGTACGACGGCGAGGAGCTCGCGGCAAAGCGCCTGCTCGAGATCGCCGAGCTCGTGCATGACGACGTGAAGAAGGCCGTCGGCTGGGCGCCCAAGCCGAAGACGCACGTCGTGCTCACCGACGTCACCGACAGCGCGAACGGGTTTGCCGTCTCTGTCCCGTTCAACACCATCCGCCTCTTCGTGACCGCGCCGCAGGAGGGCAGCAGCCTCGACTACTACGACGACTGGCTGCGGATGCTCTTCACGCACGAGTACACGCACATCTGCCACATCGACAAGATCAGCGGGATGCCGCGCGCAATGCGCGCCGTGTTCGGCACGATCATCGACCCGAACCAGATCCAGCCGCGCTGGATCGTCGAGGGCTACGCGACGTACCAGGAGACGATGCTCTCGGAGGCGGGACGCGGTCGCTCGACGTTCGCCGACATGATCGTGCGCACCACGATCCTCGAGGATTCGTTCCCGAAGATCTCGCGTGCAGGCGGCGAGACCGAGAAGTGGCCGACCGGCTACATCCCCTACATCTTCGGGGTGAAGTTCCTCCTGTTCCTCTCGGAGACGTACGGCGAAGAGAGCGTGAAGGAGTTCACCCGCCTCACCGGCCGCGAACGGATCCCGTTCTATCCGTTCGCGCCGCGCTTCAACTCGAAGGCGAAGAAGGTGTTCGGCGGGAAGAGCTTCTACAAGCTCTGGGACGACTGGCAGGCGAGCCTCGTGCGCGACTACGGCGACGAGAAGGCGCGTCTCACGGAGCAGGGGCTCACGCCGATCGAGCGCCTCACGAATCACGGCAGCTCGACGACGTCGCCGCGCGTGTCGCCCGACGGCAAGAAGGTCGTCTACTCGATGTACAACGGGAAGGGTCCGTCCTCGATCCGCCTGATCGAGATCGACGGCAAGAAGGACAAATCCGTCATCTCCAAGTTCACGGCGGACGGCTTCGGATGGACGCCGGACTCGCAGGTGTTCGCGTTCGGCACCGAGAAACTGTGGAGCGACTACTACGTCTGGAGCGACGTCTACTCCTGGCACGTGGAGGAGAAACGGCTCACGCGCCTCACGCGCGGCGCCCGCGCCCGCACGCCGGACTACAAGCCCGACGGCACCGAGATCCTCTTCGTCACGAACGACACGTCGAACAACGACCTCGCGACGCTGAAGGTCGACCAGTCGCTCAAGTGGTGGACGAACGAGAAGACGTTCACGCAGTACTCGACGCCGCGCTGGAATCCCGAAGGCACGATCGTCGCCGTCTCCGCGTGGTTGCCGGGCGGTTACCGCGAGATCCTCCTGCTCGACGCGGCCGGCAAGCTCGTGCAGCGCGTGACGGCGGACCGCTTCATCGATCGCGATCCCACCTGGAGCGCGAAGGGCGACCACCTGCTCTTCTCGTCGGACCGCACGGGCATCGCGAACCTGTTCGCGTACGAGCTCGCGACCGGCAACTACTACCAGGTCACCAACGTGCTCGGCGCCGCGTTCTCGCCGTCGGTCGACGCGACGGATTCGTGGATCGTGTTCCAGGGTTACACCGGCGAGGGCTACGACATCTTCCGCACGAAATACGACAAGAAGACGTGGCGCGAGATCGGCTGGACGTTCGACGCCGAGATCTTCGACGCGACGTGCAAGCCGCCGAAGGACTGGCCGGGCGTCGATCGCACAGACGAGAAGAAGGACGGCGAGAAGACGGAAGCGCCCTTGCTCGAGGGAACGTCGATCGCGATGGCCGTCGACTCGCGCGCATGGACCGAAGGCTGGGGCGACATGCCCGACGCCGACGGAGGCACGCGCGGCGCCGGAACCGGATTCTTCTTCGGCACCATGCCGCCCGCGACGGCGATCGCGATGCACGGCGGCGATTTCCCGGCGGCCGTACGTGCCGCGATGGTCGACCGCGCGGAGGAACCCGCGCCCGACTCGCGCGATGCCGCGGAGAAGGTGACGAGCGGAGGCATCCGGCCTTCGGCGCGTCCCGAGAAGAACAAGGACGTCGATCTCAGCGCTGTGAAGAAGCGGCCGTTCAGCCCCTGGCGCACGCTCGCGCCTCGCTATTGGCTGCCCGCGCAGGTCTGGTTCAACGAAGGCGGGTCGACGTTCGGCGCGTTCACCAGCGGCACGGATCCGCTGTTCCGTCACAGCTGGTCCGCGTGGGCGAACTACAACACCGGCGCGTCGGCGCAGCGCTACGCGGAGCAGCGCGAAGTCACCGGCCAGCTTCGCCCGACGGGCGGCGGCGCGGGTTACGTCAACGACCGCTATCGCTGGACCTTCTACTCGAGCATCGACACCTACGTCCTCAACTACGGCGAGAGCCTCTACACGTTGCCCGAGCTCGATCGCCCCGGCAGCCACTTCATCGACATCTCCAATACCGGCAAGGACTACTACGAGCAGCACATCGCCGCTCAGGCCGGCGCGTGGTGGGTGTGGCGGTCGCGGTATTTCGTCTCCGCCCGATATCGCTACGACTACCGTACGAACTGGACGGAGCTGGATGATTTTTCCTACCAGCCGTTCCTCCCCGAGCGCGGAGCCTTCGCGGGACCGAGTCTCGCGCTCTCGCTCGACAAGACCGAATACTTCCGGTACTCGATCTCGCCCCAGGCGGGATACCGGCTCACGGCGACGGTAGAAGCGCAGGAAGAGATCTTCGGCAGCGACTTCCGCAAGGAGATCGGAACGCTCGACGCCCGCGCCTATCTCAAGGTGCCGCTTCTGCCCTACACGGTGCTCGGCTTCCGCGGCGTCGCGGGCCTCGCCACCGGCGACGACATCCGCCCTTCGACGTTCCGTCTCGGCGGCGCGCTCGGCGAGAGCGTCTTCGTCGCCAGCACGCAGAACTACTATTCCCTTCGTGGCTATCCGTTCTTCGCGTTCGGCGGCGAGCGGCTCCTGATGGGCTCCGCGGAGCTTCGCTTCCCGATCTGGCGCGCGAACCGCGGCCTCGGCACCGGGCCGATCTTCCTGCGCACGCTCCACGGCGGCCTGTTCGCGGACACCGGACTCGCCTGGGACTCCGAAGAGGCGAGCGCGTTCGACGCGACGCTCAACGGCAAGGACGAGAGCCTCGGCGACCGCCTCCGTACCGACTACGAGGCCTTCCACACGGGCGTCGGCGGTGAGCTCCGCATGGACACGGTCTGGTACTACTACTTCCCGCTGACGATCCGCCTCGGCTACGCCTTCGCGCTGAACGACGACCCCGCCGGCTACGAGCCGGGCGATTTCTACGGGCTCATCTTCACGCTCGGAACCAGCTTCTAGCTAGAGCGTGTCGGGTAATTCTGCGCCGCGAAAACCTCTCGCGGCGAGCACGCGCGCGCCACGTCGGATCCGCTCGCCATCGGCCGCCGCTCCGA
>Ga0163152_10008917_pt1 | contig 10596 bp, 8 predicted proteins | sample OliLakLV19MP8IB2_FD_148635 | JGI IMG/M metagenome (GOLD analysis project Ga0163152, IMG submission 148635) | Freshwater microbial mat bacterial communities from Lake Vanda, McMurdo Dry Valleys, Antarctica - Oligotrophic Lake LV.19.MP8.IB-2 | ecosystem: Environmental > Aquatic > Freshwater > Lake...
CGTGAGGAGATTCCCTTGTTGGTAGCGCCGGAAGGGATTCTTTGGGTCGTGGGCATGCGGCAGGATGAACGATTCGTCGTCCGTCGCGAGACGACCAACTGTTTGGTGGTCTCGTTGAGCAATAGAGCCTCAGAGAAGGAGTAAGGGGAGCATGGAACGGATTTTCGGTCGACCGATCGTGACGCAGGAAGAGATGCGTGCACGGATTCGTGAGTTGGGTAAGCAGATTACGGCTGATTATACGGGGAATGATCTTGTCTTGGTCGGCGTGTTGAAGGGGGCGTACGCCTTCTATGCCGATTTGGCTCGCGCAATCAGGGTTCCCCTGCGGGTGGATTTTCTTATGGTGGCGAGTTACGGGTCTCGGGCAAAAACATCCGGCAAGGTGAAGATGGTCACCGAATTGACCGAGGATATCAAAGGCAAAGATGTCTTGTTGGTTGAGGATATCGTCGATTCCGGACTGACGGTTCAATGCTTGGTCAAGGCCTTGGCGAAGAAGAAACCCCGGTCGATCAAAGTCTGCACCCTGTTGAGTAAGCCGGATCGACGGACCATTGATGTCGTCATCGATTACGTGGGGTTCAATATCCCGAACAAGTATGTGGTGGGGTATGGCCTCGATTACCAACAGAAGTATCGAAATCTTCCCTATCTGGCCGTATTGGATGTGGCGGATGATCAAGCGTAAGCTTCTAGCTGTACGGTTGTCAGTATGAATAGGCATGTGGTAGCATCATGAAAGTGCGTGGTTTTCCTCACCGGTTAAGCGTGCCATCCACAAGGAGATCCGGATGAATTCCAGGGCGAAGAATTTACTGTTCTGGGTCGTCGTCGGCCTCTTCATGATTTTGCTGTTCAACTTGTTTAGCGTGCCAACGCATGCGCCGGAAGAAGATGTGATTTTCAGTGAGTTTATGGCCAAGCTCGACAAGGGCGAGGTCGAGCGAGTCATCATTAAATCCAGCCACATCAGCGCGGTCCTGAAAGACAAGACCCGTATTCGCACCTACTCGGTGGAATATCCTGAATTGGTCAAGGTCTTGCGAGAGCGGGGCGTGCAGATTGAGGCAAAGCCACCGGATGAAAGCCCTTGGTATATTACGTTCCTTGTAACCTGGGGGCCGTTTGTGCTGTTCCTGGGCCTGTGGTTTTTTCTGATGCGGCAAATGCAGATGGGGGGGAACAAGGCGCTCTCATTCGGGAAGAGTCGCGCTCGTCTGCTGACGGAAGAGCGGAAGAAGGTGATGTTCTCCGATGTCGCAGGCGTCGATGAAGCCAAGGAAGAAGTGCTTGAGATCGTCGAGTTTCTCAAGGACCCACGCCGATTCCAAAAGCTCGGCGGTCGTATTCCCAAGGGCGTCTTGATCGTCGGCCCTCCCGGCACGGGAAAGACACTGTTGGCCAAGGCCATTGCCGGTGAAGCCAGTGTGCCATTTTTTAGCATCAGTGGATCGGACTTCGTTGAAATGTTCGTCGGCGTTGGAGCGTCCCGTGTTCGAGATCTCTTCGAACAGGGGAAGAAACACGCGCCCTGCATCATCTTCATTGATGAAATCGATGCCGTCGGTCGATTACGCGGAGCAGGGCTGGGCGGAGGCCATGACGAGCGTGAACAGACGCTCAACCAATTACTTGTCGAGATGGATGGGTTCGATACGACAGAAGGTGTGATTTTGGTCGCGGCGACCAACCGCCCAGATGTCCTCGACCCTGCTTTGCTCAGGCCGGGGCGTTTTGATCGGCAAGTTATTGTCAATCGACCGGACTTGCGGGGCCGTACCGCAATTCTCAAGGTGCACACGAAGAAAGTTCCGATTGCGACGAATGTGGAGTTGGAAAAGATTGCACGTGGCACGCCTGGATTTTCAGGGGCCGACCTGGAAAACTTGGTCAACGAAGCGGCGCTCTGGGCTGCGAGACAAAACAAAACAGAAGTGGAAGTCGTCGACTTTGAGATGGCTAAAGACAAAGTGCTGATGGGGGCTGAACGGAAAAGTCTGATCTTGAGCGATGAAGAGAAACGGACGACGGCCTACCATGAAGCCGGGCATGCGCTGATCGCCAAGCTGATTCCTGGAACGGATCCTGTTCATAAAGTCACGATCATTCCACGTGGCCGTGCCTTGGGTGTGACAATGCAGCTCCCGACCGATGACCGACACAACTATTCGAAGGAGTTTTTGTATAACAACCTCGCCATTCTCATGGGTGGGCGTGTGGCGGAAGAGTTGGTCTTGAAGCACATTACGACCGGAGCTGGGAACGATCTCGAGCGGGCGACTGATCTTGCGCGGAAGATGGTCTGTGAATGGGGGATGAGTGAAAAGTTGGGTCCTCTGACATTCGGCAAAAAAGAAGAAGAGGTATTTCTCGGGAGAGAGTTTGGGAGTCGGCGTGATTTCAGCGAACAAATAGCGTTGGAGATCGACCAGGAAGTCAAAAGGCTCGTGACTGAAAACTATGAGCGGGCAAAGCGGCTGCTCACTGAGCACATGGTCAGCCTCAAGGGTTTGGCGGAGGCACTTTTGGAGAAAGAAGTGCTCGACGCAACCGATATCGACCAGATTATCATGCAGTCCACATCTCAAACAGTTCCTGCCTAATTGTTCACTCACTGACTCCTGGACTCCATTTCATGGCGTTGGAGTCCCGGGCAGTACATCTGCAAGACGATAGGCGAGAGGGAGTCCCTTCTCGCAATGACGTGCTGTGACGTGTATCCTAATATGCGGTCACGATGTGTGGCTGTCTGGGGCCGCGTGGTCAATTCTACGTGAGTGGAGGCGCGGTTGTGTGGTGTTAGACCTCAAGGTATTGACGCGACAGGCGAAGGATCGGCTGATCAAATTTCCTGATCGACCCTTAATTATGGGCGTAGTGAACGTGACGCCGGATTCGTTCTCAGACGGTGGTCGCTATTTGGATGCAGAAGCCGCCGTGGCCCATGCCATTCGATTAGTAGAAGAAGGGGCCGATCTGCTGGATATCGGCGGAGAGTCGACGCGTCCTGGTGCCGATACCGTTGATGAGGCAGAAGAACTTCGTCGTACGATTCCAGTTGTGACCGCTGTGGCAAGAGCCGTGACGGTTCCAATTTCTATCGATACGTCGAAGGCCGCCGTTGCACAGGCGGCTCTCGATGCAGGGGCCGCGCTTGTGAACGATGTGACAGCCTTACGGGGCGACCCTGCGATGGTCGAGGTCATTGCCCGCACGGGAGCCGGAATCGTCTTGATGCACATGCAAGGTACACCGCGTAAGATGCAGCAGGCGCCCTGCTACGAGGATGTGGTCGGCGAGGTCTCTGCATTTTTCGAAGAGCGAATTCGTTTCGCGATGGCTCATGGGATTGTGCAAAGACAAATCGTGCTTGATCCAGGCATCGGATTTGGTAAGCTGCTCGTACATAACCTTACGTTGTTAGCTCGATTGCACTGCTTTGGATGTTTTGGCTGTCCCTTGCTGGTTGGTGTGTCGCGAAAGGCATTTCTTGGACAACTTGTGGATCGACCGGTTCAGGAGCGTCAATGGGCGGCGGCGGCGGCGGTGGCGATGGCGGTTGAACGTGGGGTAGGGATTCTTCGCGTGCATGATGTGCGTGCCATGAAAGACGTGATGCAGGTGACCGTGGCAATTAGTCGTGAAACGATCGTATCCATGAAAGCTCAACATGCGTAAATTGTTCGGCACAGACGGGGTTCGAGGGGTCGCCAACCTCGATCCAATGACCAGCGAAATGGCGATGCAGCTGGGGCGAGCCGCGGCGCATTTGTTTATGCGCCGAGCTGGCCGTCATCAGATCGTGATCGGGAAGGATACCCGCATCTCCGGTTATATGTTGGAATCGGCGTTGATCTCCGGGATTTGCTCGATGGGTGTCGATGTTTTGGTGGTTGGTCCGATGCCGACCCCGGCGATTGCGTTCTTAACAAGGAGTCTTCGTGCCGATGCGGGGGTGATGATCTCGGCTTCGCACAATCCGTATCAGGATAATGGCATCAAGTTTTTTTCCAACGATGGATTGAAGTTACCCGATGAGATGGAAGCTCGTATTGAGGAACTAATCGTCTCGAACGAGATCGCCCATCTTCGCCCGACGGCCGATGCCATTGGGAAGGCCTATCGAATCGATGATGCCGAGGGGCGGTATATTGAGTTTGTCAAGCGTTCCTTGCCAAAAGACATCGACTTTCAGGGGATCAAAGTGGTAGTCGATTGTGCAAATGGTGCAGCCTACAAGGTTGCACCAAAGGTGTTGCGTGAACTCGGAGCGAAGGTCGAGGTGATTGGCGATACACCAGACGGGATGAACATCAATGCCGGCTGCGGAGCCGTCCATCCGCAACTGCTGCAGCAGGCAGTCCGTGAGCAGGGAGCCGATATTGGAGTCGCTTTAGACGGGGACGCCGATCGCGCCATTTTTGTCTGCGAGCAAGGGACTGTCGTGGATGGCGATCACATCATGGCGATGCTGGCGCTTGACCTTCATCGCCAGGGGCAATTGGCGAAGAAGACGGTGGTTGGGACCGTCATGAGCAATTTCGGACTGGAACTGGCTATGACGAAGGCAGGCATCGCCCTCGTGCGGACCGCCGTTGGCGATAGATACTTGCTCGAACGGATGTCGGCCAATGGGTATAACTTCGGAGGGGAGCAGTCGGGGCACTTCATCTTTCTGGATCATAATACAACTGGAGATGGGTTGTTGTCGGGGTTACAAGTGTTGTCGCTGATGAAGCGCACGGGCAAGCCACTATCAGAGTTGGCACGAGCCATGACGGCGGTACCGCAAGTATTGCTTAACGTGAAGGTGATAAAGAAACCGAAGCTCGACGCGGTTCCAGAATTGCAGCAGGCCATTCGTGAAAGTGAGCAGCGCCTTAACGGCAGCGGACGTGTGTTGGTGCGTTATTCCGGGACCGAATCACTTTTGCGGGTAATGGTCGAGGGAGAGTGTGATGACACGATTCGCGAGGTGGCCAATCGTCTTGTCGACGTCGTCAAGATTCATCTTGGTTAGCGCTGTCGCCCTCCATTAAGGGAGGCTCATGCTACCGTTCCTCACCGTTGGTTTTATTGCCGGGCTTCTCATCGGATCACAGTTCCCCTATTTCCCTCTTTCTGCCTCGTGTCTGCTTTTCCTTGCTGCGTTGGGCGCCTTCCTCCTTGAGCAATTGAATCAGATCTCTTTTCGCCAGGCGACTTGGCTTTACGGAGCAGTGATGGTGGGAGTCGTCTATTGGAGCGTGGCCGTCAACTTGGCTGCCCAGGACCCGCTGGCCGGTCACTCATCCGATACTGTGATCGAGGTGTCAGGTCGCATCGTGGCACCAGTGCAACAGTCGCCAGATCGGTTGGTCATGATCATCAGGTCGGATGATCCACCCGGCCCGTCGAGCGCGTTCAGATATGTTCGGCTAACCTGGCGCACCTCGGAGGGAATATTCTATCAAGGCGATCGGGTCCGTTTTCGGGCTTTGTTGCGGCGTCCGAGCGGGTCATTGAATCCTAGTGGATTCAGCTACGCGGTCTATCTTGAGCACCAAGGGATCGATGTCATTGCCACGGTGACGGGATCTGAGGCGGTGGAACTTCTTGAGTCCGGGCGTGCGCATGCCTGGTGGGCGATCTGGAATCAATTTGATCGGTGGCGAGGTAGTATCCGGCTCGCTGCGTTGCACACCCTTCCCCAGCCTGCACTTGGACTCTATCTGGGCATCATCATCGGTGATCGAGGGTATTTGGACCCAGGCCTGCGTGATCAGTTCATGGTAACCGGGACAGTCCATCTTCTGTCTATTTCAGGGAGCCACTTGGGCCTCGTCGCGGTGCTCATTTTTGCAGTTGTCAGATGGGCGATGATTGTGTTGCCTGCCGATTGGCTGCTTGCGCTGTCTCGGAGAATCACACCGACTCGCATAGCTGCTGTCTGTACGTTCTTTCCTGTCGCAGGCTACGCCTGCCTGGCCGGGGCAGAGCTCGCGACGATGCGGTCGCTGTTGATGGTGGCTGTGGGGCTTAGTGCGATCTGGCTTGGACAGGAGCGCCGTCTGTTCCATGCCCTCTCTGCCGCCGCAGTGGGGATCCTCCTCCACGACCCTCAGGCGCTGTTCGATATCTCCTTTCAGCTCTCCTTCTTATCTGTCCTTGCCATTGCGGGGTGGCTCTCCTGGCCGACTGCTGTTGACGTGGAGGAGTTACCGAACGAGCCGTCTTTTCTGAAAACCTGCACTCGCTGGGGGAGAGACTCGGTGGTCATGAGCGGAGTGGTTACCGTGGTGACCATTCCTCTTGTGGCGTACTATTTCAATCAATTGCCTTGGCTCGGTCTGTTTACCAATGTGGTGGCCGTTCCTGTGATGGGAGTCCTGTTGGTTCCACTCGGACTTAGTGCCGGAATTTGGCAAATCATGATAGGGGGAACGTTGCTGCCCCTGGCGTCGCTGAATCAATGGTGCCTCGAACATTTTGTGGCAGCGGTCCGTTTCGTGTCGATGCTACCGGGAGGGGAATGGCATGTTGCGGCTCCTTTGGTACTTACCATATTGGTGTTCTATGGTTGTCTCGGATTGCTGTGGCAACGAGTGGGCAGCGCAGCATTTCGTTTAGCAGCAGGCATCGGAGCGCTGTTGATTGTGTTGTGGTGGGCCTGGTCTCCACGGATGTTTTCTGATGGGGATCACTTCCGGGTCACGTTTCTGGACGTCGGACAAGGTGATAGCGCGGTCGTTGAGCTGCCTGATGGGCAGGTGGTGTTGATCGATGGAGGAGCGACCTATGAAAGATTCGACATGGGCCGTGGGGTCGTAGCCCCTTATCTCTGGAACAGGGGAATCCGCACCATCGACCAGGTTATCGGCACCCATGCCCAGCTTGATCATGTCGGAGGACTGGCTTGGGTGATCGGCCATTTCAAAGTGAAGAACTATTGGGGGTCGGGAGAGACTCGTGAAGAACCGTTCTATCGGCGGCTGCAGCAGTCGCTGGCTTTCCGAGGACTACAAGAGAGGGTAGCCAGAGAGGGACAGGAGATCCTGTCATCAGGCCCCTGTCGAATGGTAGCCCTCAACCCGCCAGCGGAGGAGCCTCTTGATGTGGCGCTCCGCGAGAGCCATGTGGGCGGGCACGGATTGAATAATCGCTCGGTGGTGACGCGTCTGACTTGTGGTCTTCATACCATGCTCTTTGCCGCGGATGTCGAGCGAGATGGCTTGTCGAGGATGACGAGATCGACGCCTCATGATCCGATTGAGGTTCTCAAGGTGCCTCATCACGGGGCGGTGAGTTCGTTGAATCGTGATTGGTTGGCCTCGTTGCATCCCCAGTATGCTGTATTCTCAGCTGGTCGCCATAATTCGTACAGGCACCCGGCTGCGGCCGTTCTCGATGCGTATGCGGACGAAGGGAGTATGGTGTTGCGAACTGATCGCGACGGCGGGGTGTGGTTTGACGGAGGGATCTCCGAGGCGGTACTTCATGTGCATCGAACACGCGACTTGGTGTGGCAGTCGACGAATAGCGCCTCGTGCCTGTGGGCTTGCGAGCAGGCGAATTGGGCTCGGGTGTGGACTCAGTGGCATGATCGTTAATGAGCGCCGTTCTGGCTACATGGCGTTAAATGATCCCCGATAATCACTGTTGCTGATTTTCAGACCAGCCCTAACGAATGAAAGACTGCACATTTCACGTCTTGGCAAGACGAATTTGGTCCGCCCATTCCCATTCAGTGAAGACTTAATAGCATAAGTACTCAATTTTGTTCATCTCTCATCATGTGCTAGCAAGGCATAGCATGTGCTTACACTCGTGGTGGGTTAGCAAGTGTGTGTTTATTTTTAAGGGAGCCAGGGTATGCCAAAACTTGTACGCATTGTCATTCAGTTACCGCTCGATCTCAAAACCCAGCTCGATAACCTGAAGCAGCAGGGATACACCACCAGTGGCTTCATCAGGGCTATGTTGGAACGAGAGTTTGCCAAAATGGAAGAGAAGACAGTCACGCCTTTTCCTGTCGGGAGACGGGCGAATAGCCGCTAGCTGCATATGGTGCATCTGAGCATGAGAGAGAGGCCGGGGATAAAGTGACGCGGTTAACCGATCTTCTTCGAGGGCAGTCAAGTCAGGAGGCGCTTGGCCCTGATCCAAATAGTGCAATTCGCTCGCCTGCGTCGACCGGCCTCCCTCTTGCGCCTTCCACACCCACACTGTCTGTTGCAGAGATCAATTGGTATCAATGTGCATGCCTTGAGCTTTTAGGAATCAAGCGTGCGGTTCAGGCAAGGCAGCCGTGGACAGTCGATGAGTTAGTCAGGATCGCATCCGGCATTGTGGCGTCTATCGGCGCTCATGACAAGCTGATTCAGACGGTTTTACAGCAAGATGCCGGTGATTATCTCGTCAAGAATGCCGTGAACGTCGCCATTGTGAGTGTGAAGATTGCGGAAGCGCTCCGTTATGAGCCGGCGAAGCTCGAACGGGTTGCCTTGGCTGGATTGCTGCACGACCTCGGTATGTTCCTCCTTTCGGATTCTGTATTGTACAAGCCTGGGACATTGACAGAGGCAGAACGCAAGCAGATGAGGGAGCACCCACAGCATGGGGCCCGCCTATTCAAGAATGTCGGAGAAGTCTACCCATGGGTAGGAACGGTCATCCTTCAAGAACATGAGCGATGGGACGGCAGCGGATATCCAAGTCAGTTAACGGGGAACCAGATCGATGAGGTCGCGCTCATCATCGGGGTGGCAGACGTCTTTGACGCGTTAATGAGTGCGAGGCCTCATCGAAGTGGCGGATCGCCCCACAGGGCGATTCGTACATTGCTCGTCGAAGGCAAGACAGTATTTCCCCATCATCTTCTGAAGGCCTTAATCGATCAACTCTCGATCTATCCATTAGGTACAGCCGTTCGCTTGAATACCGGGGAAACCGGGGTCGTGTTTCAGCTGAATCGGAAGTACCCACTGCGTCCAATTTTACAGATCTCGCAACAGGCTCTCTCTGGTCAGTCACCGTTATCAAAGACAGTGGATTTGCGGGCCGACACGTCCCTTCATATTGTGGAAGTGATGCCCCTCGGTTCCTTGTCGGTTGAGTCGCAATAGAACAAGAGGAGATGAGATGGTGCGACAGCTTATACCCCGGCATTTCATAGGTCTTCTAGGGGCCAGCTCGATCCTCGTGGTGGCATTCATCGGATGCCACAATCCGGCGAGTTCCTCGTTGCCTCCATCGGCCATCAGTCCGCCGGGAACGGTGGTCGCGCCGTTGCCGAAGGGAGATGTCTACGCCGATGAAACCGTCCCGACTGCAGAAACGCCAGTTGAAACCGGTGACACGCTCGAGGTGGTGATTCGCCGCGGCGCCGGCGAGGAAAAGTTCTCTAGCGTGGTTCGGGAGAACGGAAAGATTTCTGTGGGATTCATGGAAGTGGATGTCGGAGGCATGACCGCGGCCGTGGCGGAAGCCCGCGTCCAGGAAGCGGCGATTCCCTACATGAAACAGCCGCGTGTGCAAGTGTTGCTGAAGAAAAAAGTATTGAAGGTCAAGCGTGTCTTCGTATTCGGGGATGTGAAAAAACCCGGGATGGTGCCCATGTCGAGACATATGACCGTGTTACAGGCCCTTGCCGCGGTCGACATGTATCATGAGACCGCATTGATGGAAGAAGTTCGGGTGATTCGAGGCGGCGACCTCTCGAAACCGAATATGTTGATGGCCGATCTCGCGCGCGCGTTTACCTATGGTGATATGACGAGGAATCTCGCGTTGGAGGAAAACGATATCGTCTTTGTGCCGCGCCAACATCTGGGCGACGCCTCCGAAGCTGGAAAAATGATTATGCCGATCATTTCGGCAGGGATTGCGCCATTCTACCCGATATTTATTATCCCCACATTGCTGGGACGATGATCGTCGCAAGCGAAACGAGAGAAAGACGCTGATTCTATGGCCCAATACGAACTCAACGTCATCGACTACTGGCTAATCGTCAAGAAGCGGAAATATCTCATTCTGCTCGCGGCGGGCCTGGTTGTGTTGTTCACGTTTCTGTTTTCGGAAATATTCAAGCCGAGTCCTTTGTACGAGGCCTCCGCACGGGTGAAGTTCGACCGAACGAGTACGGTAGCTCAACAACTGATCGAGACCATGTCGTTCTCTAATGCCAACGACCTCAACTCCCAGACCGAGTTTATCCGGGGGTTCCCGGTCATGGAGCGCGTGGCATTGGAATTGGGACGGGTGCCAGCAAACGTGACGCTTGAAGAGAAGCGATCGGCTGCCTACCTCAACACGGTGTACAACCTTGGGCAGGAGATTAAGACGCAACGGGAAGGCGATACAAACATCATCCGCATCACGGCGACCTCGGATCAACCGGAGACCTCAGAGAAGACGGCCAATTCTGTGGCGAATGCCTATCGGCTGGAAAACATCATGACCCGGAATCGGCTCGTGATGGAATCGAGGCGGTTTGTCGAGGAACAGCTGGCTGGGCTTGAAAAACAGTTGAACAATGCTGAAGACGCGCTTCGGGATTTTCGGGAACGCGAGGGCCAGGTCTTTCTGACCGATGAGGCACATGCTGCGCTG
>Ga0163152_10008918_pt1 | contig 10594 bp, 12 predicted proteins | sample OliLakLV19MP8IB2_FD_148635 | JGI IMG/M metagenome (GOLD analysis project Ga0163152, IMG submission 148635) | Freshwater microbial mat bacterial communities from Lake Vanda, McMurdo Dry Valleys, Antarctica - Oligotrophic Lake LV.19.MP8.IB-2 | ecosystem: Environmental > Aquatic > Freshwater >...
GGCGGTAATCGTACTGTCGCAAGCTCTGCAAATACAGATTCAGACATTTAAGATCTAGTGACATTCAGCGACAGTCAAGCGGCAAATCTGTCTGACGCCAAGCGGCAAAAACCATTGTCGCTGATCAGTGGCCCATTTTGTGGCCCCTTGTGTGTCCATTCGGGACCATTAGCGCCACTTCGCGCAGCCGACAAAAATCCCGAAACCCGCACCATCAAACAAAATCAATTGACCAGTCTTAATGAGAATGGCTGCCCAGGCGATTCTCGCCGCCTCCACCATTTTTTTATTTTGACTTCGGAAAAGCTGATCGTGTATCACTTGCCGTGAGCTTGTGTGTGAGTTAGCTGATTTTGTGCGCATTGAATTTTTAGTTACAGGAATTGATCAAGCGACCATCTCATTAAGACAAGATTGTTGTGAGGCACTATATACGGTGCCCTAATGATGGCAGGCTTATGCAGTGTTGTCCTGAAATTAATACATCGGGCATTCAAATGCTCAGGATGACATCACGATGTGCTCAAAATCTTAGGCGCGCGTTTCATCGATCCAATCGAACTTTATCCACGTAGGACTAAGGCACTTAAAATCCTTGTCTGTAGAAATTACATGTGCATCGAGGCACGATGCTGTTGCGGCGATCCACATGTCGTTTTGTCCGATGGTGACGGCCGGCTTCAAGGTCGAGAGGTAATGGCTGATTTGCGCATATCTACCGATCACAGCATCGGAGTTGATATTTGCGATCACCAGATTACTTAGAAGTTCAATAATCACCTGCTTCTTTTCCGCACCCCAATTGAATTTGTTGGAGAGTGCCAATATTTCTCCTTTAGAAACCACAGATATGATTGGCTTTGATACACGCTGAAGGAGTCTGTGTTCTTGCTCTATGTGTCCGGCAAGTTTGTTGCCTCTGGTGTAATGCACCAAGATATTTGTATCCAGAACAATAGGTTCGTCTTGAGGAATCACAACGTTTGCAGAGCTTCCCTAACCTGTTCGTCGGTTTCTTCACCAGGCCACTGTCCCCATAGCTTGTTGAGTCCAGTCTTAGGCCCTTGTGATTGATTTAGTTCCCTCAATTCGTTTTTGAAAGATGGCGTCGGTACTTCAGACCAAATCTCCAGATCGATGTCGCGAGCTGGAGTAATCGTGGAAGCTTCAAGCCGTAGCAGACAGCCTGAAGGACGAAATATGGCCGTCCCATCGACAGTAACCTTGGTTCCCCACAATTTGGCGATGTCATCTACGTTCCAATGTGCTGGAGCAACGCCCCGGAGTTTTTCACCTGACTGCGTAACAAGTTCAAACATTTTGTCGCTGTAGCGAATAGTCTCCAGTCGTCCAGACAATTTCACCGCCTGAGGATGCGGGGTTGATGTACGAAGTGCCTTGACTTTTTCCAACCCAAACGAGCTAATAATGACTGGTACAGCGTTTTTCCGTCCGTTCCTAATTTCGATGGACTCAACATCTGAGCCCAAAATATTACTAAACCGATAATAAGTGCGCAACAGGTAGTCGTCAAAGAGGTCACTATCTTCCTGACCACTCACAGCTTCGACCAAACTTTGTTCGAACATTTTGAATGCGCTGGTGGTGTGATCGAGGAGTAAGCTCAGCTGCTGAAACTTTTCTGGAACTGCTTGGGACAATGGCGCTGCATCAATAGTTAAGACAGTAGATCCCTCTTCCAGCCCAGTTACCAAAAAGTCGGAGGCATCTTCAAGCCACCGAGGATCGTTTCCCGGCGCAGAGCTGCGCCCATCCAACCGAAGCCGGAGAGCGCCTTTTGTGCCATCACACAAGATTTGAAGAAGCTCTTTTAGTAAGAACCCTGAAATCTGACCGCCTTGTGCGCCTGGACCCTTCAGTGATACTCGGTGTTTAATCATCGGAAGCACCTACCACTACCTGTCATATTGAGATTAGATCACGTCCTCAAACATCCTACCCTTAAGAGTGTTTAACATATCTGCCTGTCATTTGCGGTTCGTTCCACAAAGCTCAGATATCGGACATCGAGTTAATTCAGACTCTTCAAGGTTTGGCTGTCCTCTTTCATAATCTCAGTTCAGGCTGCAACATATCCGCACTCCCCTGAAAAGGTGTGGGATCTTCAAATTGCATTTTTAAGGTCGTTCGTTCCAGTTCCACTAACGCAGAATGAGTTCCGACGAATCTTATCTGATTGCTGAAGGTGTTCACCCCTGATGTTTGCTTGGGCAAAATTCGGACAAGTGACAACCATTCAAGCATGTTTGGGTGCCGCTATATTTGGTGCCGAAGGTTTCTATTCAGATTTCCTCGCAATCTCGTTATGATTTTTGAATTAGGCGCTCTCGATTTGCGGTCACCGCTTTCTGGATTATCTCCAGTGTTTGTTCGCGGATGGGCAGCTCACTGACAAGCTCTCGGAAGGTTTCCGACACATTTGCAATTCGATCGATTTGTTCTGCAGCGACGCTTGGTTTGATACCCATTTTAGTTGCTAGGTCCAGTAGCTGCTTGCGGCCTGGCATGCGTGCTTCGCCGCAAATGTCCATTTGATGTTCGCCGTTTAGTCCTGTGCTGTACGTTAGGTCGTAAGCGGGTGAGAACGTCCACTGACCGTTCTTGTCCATTAGGAATGAAAAGTTTTTCGAGTGATCGTCGCGGTTGTTGAAGACAACGTTGAATAGGCAGCGGTCGAATGCGTGAAGAACCTCACTGGTGTCATTCGTCATCAACCTGGTCAATCGCAAAAGCGATAAATAGTCAAGCTGTGGGATTCGGAAATCCACATGCATGGCACCAGCGGCGGTGTGCATTGGTACACGCATTCCGTCAAAGCGATCGAAACGTTCACTGCCAAAGGCAGACATTTTTTTGCCTAAATCGAAATAGTGACAAGCAGGAACGCGAAGGCCGCAAGCATGCGCAAGTCGACAATATAGCGCCTCGATCGCGCACACTTCTTTGTGTTCGTTTTGGGCGGGAAATTTCACTAGCATTGGTGTTCCGCGACCAGACGTTGCCGTGGAAATGAGATTCGAATTTTTCTCGAAATTTACCAATACTTTCGGTCTCGCACCATGCGGTGATCCGCCCATCAAGACTAGCTTCCGAAGCTGCGCTTCGCTTTCATCCTCTTCGAATACATGGCGAACGTCTTCAGCAAGATCTAATAGCTGCAGATCTTCTGGTGGCAAAGCTTCGATTTCAGAGGGCTCGAATATGAGCGCCCCCATCGCATTCTCGCCGATGAACCCCAATCGGTCGAGCGGAGAAACATCAGATGGATTCCGCCCTAGCTTGCGGAAGAGTCTATCCATCACCAGCATGCCCCAGCCATCCGGCAAAGCGTCGCTAATAAAGCCAGGCAATCTAAACTGATGGTCAGGATGGTTGCTATAGGTTTGGCTGCTGAGCGGCATCTTGTAGGGCGAAACATTTAACCCGCGTTTGAGTGCTTCCGGCGTGTACTCAAATACAATATCTCTGCCGTTGTCAGCCAGGACGCCCAGGACAAAGCGCTCTCCCCAGCCTGCATAGATAACATTCAGCTTTTTCATGTCTGCCTTCGTGAAGCTCGCTTTCTGCGAACCTCAGCCAGTTCCATCTCTCTGATCGATTTTTGTCTTAGCTCAAACAATGTCGACAGCGAGTCAGAAAGCCCAAGGGCTGCGACTATACGCAAAAATACATCGAGTGAAACTTTTCCCGATTTCTCGAATGTGGTTAGTGTTTTTCGAGAAATTCCTGCTCTAGCCGCCAGTTCACTCTGCTGAAGATTTTGTGCGAGCCTATGCGCGCGCAGCCTCGATGCGAGTTCTTCGGCGATTTCGTCAGTACTGGCTAACCCGAAATGGAGCATTTCTTCCTTTGAGGCAATGAGTAAAATACCGCACATTGTTTTGGTAATGATGTGTTAATGCGTAATATTTTACTACTTGGGCGTTGCAAAAAGTAAGATATTTGACTGTATGGTTCGTGTTCTCTGAACGTATTAGAATCAATCGCACCGTCGCTAGAGAAGTGTCCTTCCGGAGGCTGCTCATGCGTTAGCTGTGCACAAATCTGTGCACCGACTGTGCAAGACGTTGCGTTGAGCGGTGCTCAATCAAGGTTGGCAACTGCAGCTTAAGTTATGATCCCATGCCTAAATGCGTATACAATCGATCCGAAATCTATCGCAGCATTGGAAGCAAGGTCGAGAATATGCCTAAATCGCAATTAGCACAATCAGCTCATGAGTTGGCTAGCCACTCGTGGACTTCGCGCCGCCAGGAAAAGGAGCGGCGATTGAATGAAGTGGCGCCCTGGATGCATGACCACGTGCTGCCGAAAGAGAAGATCATTGATGCGCTCGAAATTCTCATCGCTGCTGGCGATCGAGTCGTGCTCGAAGGTGACAATCAAAAGCAGGCAGATTTCTTATCTAGAAACTTAGCAAAGGTAGATCCAAAAAAGATTCACGATCTCCACCTGATCATCTCGAGCATAAGCAGACCGGAACATTTAACCTTGTTCGACCAGGGAATTGCCAATAAGGTTGATTTTGCTTTCGCTGGTCCGCAAAGTCTTCGCGTTGCGCAATTGCTAGAAGACGGCAAGTTGAACATCGGCGCTATACACACTTATGTTGAACTTTATTCCCGACTTTTTGTTGACCTTATTCCCAACGTAGTTCTAATTTGCGCCGAAGAGGGCGATGCTCAGGGCAATCTCTATACCGGGCCTAATACAGAAGATACACCAGTAATCGCGGAAGCCGCAGCTTTCCGAGATGGTATCGTCATTGCCCAGGTCAACCGAATCACAGATAAATTGCCGCGGGTTGATATTCCTGGTTCTTGGGTTGATGTAGTGGTCGAAGCTGATCGACCGTTTGCTGTAGAGCCACTCTTCACACGTGATCCGCGCCAGATCAATGAGTTGCAGATTCTTATGGGGATGATGGTTATTCGTGGCATTTATGAACGTCACGAAGTCGTATCGCTCAATCACGGAATTGGTTTTGCTACTGCAGCCATCGAGCTTCTTCTGCCAACCTATGCTCAATCGCTCGGACTAAAGGGTAAGATTTGCCAGAATTGGGCGTTGAATCCTCATCCGACGTTGATTCCAGCAATCGAAAGTGGCTGGGTGAAGAGTGTTTACTGTTTCGGCAGCGAAGTTGGAATGGACAGGTATGTTTCCGCCCGATCAGATATTTTCCCTATTGGCTCTGATGGCACCTTGCGTTCAAACCGCGTGCTCTGTCAACTTGCCGGTCAATATGCCGTTGATGCCTTTGTTGGTTCTACGCTCCAGATCGATGGTGATGCAAATTCATCGACTGTTACTCTGAATCGGCTGTCTGGTTTTGGAGGGGCACCAAATATGGGGCACGATCCCGCCGGACGCCGCCACAGTTCGCCCGCTTGGCTTAGCCTGATCACCGAGGACAAGCCTGTTGTTCGCGGCCGTAAGCTGGTAGTACAAATAGTTGAGACTTTCCATGAAGGCGGAGTGCCCGCCTTCGTTGAAACGCTGGATGCTGTAACGGTCGGCAAACAATCTAACATGCCGATCGCTCCGGTAATGATATACGGCAACGATGTCAGCCATTTGGTGACGGAAGAGGGCATAGCTTATCTCTATAAAACCGACAGCTTGGAAGAGCGCCGCACTGCTATTGCAGCCGTGGCAGGCGTAAGTCCTATAGGCTTAAAATCGGAACCGGAAGATGTCATCCGATTGAGGGAACGCGGTATAGTGGCATACCCTGAGGATCTCGGTGTGCGGCGCATGGATGCCAAACGCTCTTTGCTGGCGGCAAGATGCGTGGAAGATCTGGTTGCCTGGTCTGGTGGGCTATACGACCCACCACCGAAGTTTAGGAGTTGGTAATGACTGCATTTGCAACTCCTAAATTGGCAAGCTTTAACGACCGTAGACAACTGTTTGAGCCGTTGCAAGAAGATGAGCGCTCCATGCTCTTAGCCAGGCTCGGGCGGCAGGCGTTGATCGCTGAATTAGCATTAACACCAAAGCCTGCCCTGGTAGATGGTCGCGGATCTGGTCGGCATAGTGATTTATCTTACGAAACAATGTCCAGCTCTGCTTATGCAATTGAGCCTTTCCTGAAGCGTATGGCTCAGATTGCTTGCGGTCGTCAGCCAAGCCAATGCTTACGCGAGGAGCTTGCCAGTATTGGCCGCCTCGCGGAGGCAGCAATGTTCAGGGCAACTGCCGGCAGTAATTCGCACAAAGGAGCAATCTGGTCTCTGGGATTGCTCTGCGCAGCCTCTGCTATGCAGCCCTTCGATGATCAACAGTCCGGTGCCATAGCTGCCACTGCCGGCAGTATCGCATCTTTTGCGGACAGGTGCAGAGAGTCGAGTGTGCCGAGCGAACGCAACGGACTACATAAGTGCTCAAATTTGGAATTGGTCACGCATGGACATATTGTGCAAATGGAATATGGTGCTCCGGGCGCAAGGGGCGAAGCACAGCAGGGATTTCCGCATATCACTAAGATTGGCTTGCCCGCTTTGCATAAGCGGCGGCAAGAAGGGGCGGTCGAGAGGGTGGCTCGCCTTGACTGTTTGTTGAGCATCATGAGTCAACTCGATGATACATGTGTGCTTTATCGTGGTGGCAGAGCAGCACTAGATACGGTGCAAATCGGTGCAGCCACTGTGCTCGCTCGGGGTGGCGCCGGGAGCAAAGAGGGAATGATCAACCTGCTTGCTTTGGATCAGAAGCTCCTTGAGCTTCGTTGCTCTCCTGGTGGCAGCGCAGATCTTCTGTCTGCAACACTTTTCTTGGATGCACTGGAGAATGGACAAAACGAGATTACTTAAGGCCATATTGGGGGTTGCAGACTTTGGAAGTTATTGAGTTCACCTATCCGGCGAAGAGCAAGATTACACGCCAGGCTCATGTCGGCATTGTTGGTTCAGGAAGTCTTGAGGTACTCATGGAGTCATCAAATACTGATTCAGCTAGTGTTCGCATTCGTACAACTGTGGCTGGATATCAGGACACATGGAAGGCCGTGCTGGATAGGTTCTTCAGCAATTTTGACGGCGCCGTGCGCATTGAGATCAATGATGCTGGAGCGACGCCTGGCAATGTCTTACTGCGTCTGCAACAGGCAGTGGAGCTGGTCAAACAATGAATAAAATCGACAATAAATCGACAGAACAAAACTCAACTCTTGATCCTAGCAATCCGTTGTTTGCGCAACGTCAGAGCTTCATTGAATTGAACGCGCGCCAAAGAGCGCTCTGTTTTTTCGACGGGCAGGAAGCGCGCGAATTGCTCGGTCCTTTCGATCGCATTGAATCACCATGGTTAGCTATGCAGGATGTGACTCCGCAAGCGGATGATGGATGCGTTGTGATGAAGGGAAAGATTGCTGGCGAAAATGCAGTTGTTGTAGCGCTGGAAGGCGCTTTCCAGGGTGGCAGCCTGGGTGAGGTTTCTGGTGCTAAATTATCAACTGCCCTTGATCTGGCGCGCGCCGACAACCAGAAAGGCATAAAAACCAATGCCATATTGTTGCTTGAAACCGGTGGCGTTCGTCTGCAGGAAGCAAATCTTGGTTTGGATGCTACTGCAGAAATTATGGCTTCGATCATCGAGCTGCGAAACTATGTTCCTGTGGTCTGTGTAGTCGCTGGGACCGTTGGTTGCTTTGGTGGTATGTCGCTGGCTGTAGGATTGGCCAGCTACGTTGTGATGACTCGTGAAGCGCGATTGGGCATGAATGGACCAGAGGTAATCGAACAAGAAGCTGGTGTCGATGAATTTGATTCGAAAGACAGAGCATTTATTTGGGCTGTTCATGGAGGCGTACAACGCTATCAAACTGGACTGATTGACATGCTCGTGGCAGACGATATTAATGAGATAGTTGCCGGGACACGTGAGTGCATACGAAGAGGCCTTCCGCCTCAGCATCGCAGCGCTCAGGTAAAATTGTTTCGCCAGCGAATAGCTGAATTGGATACCACCTCATCATGGGACGATCCATCGGCACTGCGCCAAACCTGGACTGCCGAGGAGCAAGCATGAACACATTAGTCAATGGTAGAGGAAGAAAGTGGTTTCAGGCACTAACCGGCGCCGATAGTGCAATGGATGGCGATCCAGCCTCTGTGCTCAGCGCTGATGCTAAGGTGGGTTCCGAGATCGCTCGGTTTCTTTGCGTGGTGCCAGATCCTAACGCACGGTTTGCCCGTGCCCGTCACGGCGAAGTTGGATTGGAGGAAGCATATGCTTTGGCAACGCGGGTGCGGGAAGTTATTGAAGAAGACAAAACTGGCGACAAAAGACCAATAGTTGCCATTGTCGATGTGAAGAGCCAAGCCTATGGTCGCCTGGAAGAAATCGCCGCTATATTCCTCGCTGGAGCCACCGCATGTGATGCCTATGCCACGGCCCGAATGGGAGGACATCCCGTGGTCAGTCTAATCGTCGGGCACGCCATTTCCGGAGGATTTTTGACTCATGGCTATCAGGCTAATCGAATTCTGGCATTCGACGATGCTGGTGTGATGATTCATGCCATGCACAAAGAAGCTGCAGCGCGCATTACGCGTCGCTCAGTCAAGGAATTGGAAGAGTTGGGCAAGAAGATAGCTCCTATGTCTTATGATGTGCGCGATTTTGCCAAACTTGGAATGCTGCACAAATTGATTCATGTCGAGAATGCCGATGAGCCGCAGATTGAAGAAATTGCAGCAGTCCAGCAAGAGCTTTGGGCTGCTATCGAGGATGCGCGCAAGGGCCCTTGCGACCTCAGCAACCGCCTTCACTCCAAAGAAGCCTTGCAGACTCGCAAAGCTTCCATACTGGTGCGCCGCAAACTAGAAGAGCAATGGCGGGAATGTTAAACCAGTCCAGTCAGTCACCAACCAGTTCCAGAGAAATCCGCCCTCATTACCTGCTTGAGCTGGTCAGTGACGAACTGGTATCGGCTGAGGCAGGTCATGCACCGCATTGGGTGCGTGATCAAATCGAGCAAACCCCGTTTGTTGTAGTAAGACGCGCGTGTACAAGCGTGGGTGAACTGGAGAATATGATTCCAGTTGGTGTGCGTGGTCAGGAGCGCAGTCAGCGTTTTGCTGCATTTGTGTCCAGGCATCAAGTCAAAAGAATCATCGCACCTTATGAGCTGTTAGGAGCACTGCCTTCTGCATCTAACCGCGAGCTTGGAGTCTTTGCTGCGCTCACCACCTTGCGGAATATTTGGCACGAGCTTTCTTCTCCCTGGGGACCTGGAGGTAGCGTTGGCTTTGAGCTTGCCACGGCAAAGAAGACAACACATAGTGCCAGCGATCTTGATATTGTCATTTATTCCGACAAGCCGCTTCCAATTGAACAGGTGCGCTTTCTCGGTTCTTCTCTCGCGAACCTGGATGTCAGAGTTGATGTTCAAGTGGAAGCGCCATCCTGTGCCTTTTTGCTGGCCGAATACGCGCGCGACTACCCTGGAGAGATTATTTTGCGCACCTTAAGTGGACCGATGCTGGGAGTCAATCCTTGGCAAAATTCTATCAACCCCTGGCGCACAGTGAGTATTTAATGGCTGTCGCCTTCTTATTTCCGGGGCAGGGGTCACAACATCCAGGCATGTTGCATACTCTTACGGATCACCCAGAGGTTGAGCGCACGCTGACTGAAGTAAGTGAGGCACTGAAAAGAGATGTAAAAGAGCTCGACTCGGAAAAGGCTCTGCAATCGACGGTGTCTGTTCAATTGGCGATCTTTACCGCAGGCGTCGCCGTTGCCCGCGCTTTGCAGTCAATGGGTATTCAACCAGAAGCGTTAGCCGGACTTTCAGTTGGGTCTTTTGCTGCGGCGGTGATCAGTGGTGCACTTCCTTTGGTTGATGCCATAACCCTTGTTAAACAGCGCTCGGAGCTTATGGAGCAACTCTTTGCTGAGGGATATGGCTTATCTGCCATCGTCGGTCTAGATGAGCGGAAAGTGAAGGCCTTGCTGGCAGAGGTTTGCTCATCAGAAGCACCCGTGTACATTGCCAATATAAATGCGCCCAGGCAGATTGTTATCGCCGGATCAAATGCAGGTATGCAGGCGGTTATTGACGGTGCTCGTGCAAGTGGTGCTCGCAAAGCAGAGAGGCTCCACGTATCTGTCCCGTCGCACTGTCCGTTGCTTAATCCGGTAGCGTTGGCATTAGAGGCCAGTTTGCTTTCTATGCACCTGGGAACGCCGCAAATTACCTATATTAGTAATACTCACGCTCGTCCTTTGCGCACCGCAGGTGCTATTTCTTGCGATTTGTCCACCAACATTGCCAGCTCCGTTCGTTGGCACGATACTACGGTGGTGCTGAAAGAACTAGGCTGCAAGCTGTTTCTTGAAATGAATCCTGGTCGTGTACTTAGCGATTTGGTCAATGAAAACATAGCGGACGTTCGCAGTGTTGCCCTCGAGTTTAGTTCGCTTAGTTAACTAGTTCGTACTGAAAATTGCACCGAAATTGGAATTGATTCTACTCTTTTTTCAAGAGTCGACGTGTGTTTTGAATAGTTTCCTCCTGAAGGAGTGTCAGCCTGCTGACACTCCTTCAGGAGGTTCAGGCTTTGAT
>Ga0163152_10008920_pt1 | contig 10589 bp, 13 predicted proteins | sample OliLakLV19MP8IB2_FD_148635 | JGI IMG/M metagenome (GOLD analysis project Ga0163152, IMG submission 148635) | Freshwater microbial mat bacterial communities from Lake Vanda, McMurdo Dry Valleys, Antarctica - Oligotrophic Lake LV.19.MP8.IB-2 | ecosystem: Environmental > Aquatic > Freshwater >...
ACCGATGGCGTCATCTGATCGAAAACTACTTCAGCAAAATCAAGGAGTTCAGAGGCGTGAACACGCGATACGACAAGACAGATTCAAGCTATGCAGCAACCTGGAACATCGCCGCCACCATCATCGCCTTGCGGTAATTGTCCACAGAGCCTAGATCGACCCGCGTCTGACCGGCATGGCTTGCAAAGCGCCTTTGCGCGGGTCTTCAGGTGAGCTACCTAACCGCCTCACGCAGCCCTAGCCGGCAAGCGGGCGTGGCGGAATTGGCAGACGCGCCAGACTCAAAATCTGGTTTCCTAGGAAGTGTCGGTTCGACCCCGACCGCCCGCACCACTTCTACTTTGCTCCTAAGGTTAATGCCGAGGGCTTCTTGTCTACTCGTGCGCGCGCCGGTTGCTGAATGCGCAGGCTTTCGCGCTTCGGCAGTAGAAGGCAGACTGTGCGTGCGACTTTTCAGTCGAGGAAGGCGATGATGCGCGTTTCTGATGTCTCGCCAGTCGTGGCGTTCGACTCGACCACGCGGCTCATCGAGCCCGTGCCCGGCGCAATACTGGCAGTCTCTGGCGCTTCGGCCGTAAGGAAAGTCAGTAAAGCGGCAAGAGAAGCTCCCCCTAGTAAAATAGCGTTCATTGGCTGGCTCCAGACTGGCGAACTATCTGCTGGCAGCTCGCATTGAGGTCCAGCGCACGCTAAGTAAATCCTTGATCGACGAGAGGGTTCCGGGGTTCTCCCAGTTCATGCGGTCAGCCTGTCCCCGCATCCAGCCAGTTCATGCAGCCAGCCAATTTACGCGGCGAGAAGGTCGCGCGTGACGCGCTCGCCGGCATCGACGGCGCCGTTCATGAAACCATAGCCATCCACGCTGGTGTGTTCGCCCGCGAACTGGAGGACGCCGCCAAACGCGGAGGAAGCCGCGTGCTCGAAAAGCCCTGTGTACTGTCCGACCCGGGCGGCGGAGTAACTGCCGAGCGTGTGCGGATGCCGCGGCCAGAAAAAGCTGGCGCGCGTATCGGGTGTCAGGGCCGCCGCGAGTTTGGGAGCGAGCGCGCGAAGCCCTGATTCGAGAGTCGCCAAGGCCTCGGCTTCTTCGCCTTTGGCCGCCTCGTCAGAGAGGAAATTGGTGATGACGCCGCCGGCGCCTTCCTGGGCGACACTGGTGTCCCAGATCTGCTGGAAACCCCGGTCGGAATAGATCGAGCCGGTGAGGGGCGCATTGAGATCGAGGATTGCAGCGTCGCGCCAGGGGCGGGAATTCGTCGCCACCATCAGCTTGGCGTTGGCTCCATAACCCAGCTCGTTGATGGCGCGCATCTTGTCGGCCGACAGCCCGAGCCCTCCGACGCCATCAATGGTCCTGAGGCGGGTGAAGGGCAGGGCCAGCACGACGCGGCTCGCCTCGGCGACGATGGGGCCTTCCGGGGACCTGAATTCCAGAGTGAAGCCCTCGCCGTCGCGGCTGATTCGAGCCAGCTCGTGGCGGAGGAAGATCCTGGCCGCTCGGGCGAGATCAGGCGCGGCGAGACGCGCCGTGAGCGTTTCGGGAAGAGTCGCGGAGCCGCCGGCAATGCGGTGCGCCTCGTCGCTCTCGCCGAAAACGGAAAACGGCGCGCCTGCATCAGTGGCGATGTAATCGACGAGGTTGAGCGAGGATTGCTGATTTGTGGGGAGCCCGAACTCGCCCTGATAGGCGCTGTCGAGGAAATCGATCACCCAGTCATCGGCCGAGCCGCGCAGGCTGGCGAGATATTGGGACAGCGGGAGGGCGTCCAGTTCCAGCGCGCGGGCGGTCCAGGCGCCGTCAGCATCGAGCAACGCCTGCTGGTCGAAGGCGATGCGGGTGGCAATGGGCAGGAATGCGCCTGTCCCTGACTGCGGGTCGATCAGGTCGCCGACCGTGTGCGTCTGGCCGCGGAAATCGTAGACATCCGAGGCCATGTCGCCCTCAGGACGGAGTCGCTGGAGGGGAAGACCAAGTTCGCCGCAAAGGCCAATCAGGGCCGCATGATTGGAATCAACAAGTTCGCCGCCGAGTTCACAGAACAGACCTTCGGCGGTGAAATCGCGCTGGGTGAACATCCGGCCCCCGGTGCGGCCGCTGGACTCATAGATCGTGGACGCGACGCCGGCCAACGCCAGCCGCCAGGCGACGACGAGGCCCGAGGTCCCACCGCCGACGATCGCGACGGGCCGGGTATCGGGGGCGACTGACGTGGAAGGGGCGCGGGGTCCGCAGGCCGCAGCGCTCGCCCCCAGCATCACAAGCGCGGCGCGGCGGCTGATGGCGCGAGCGGCTGGCGGAGCATCCGGCAGGGAGATACGGGCGCGGACAAGGGCGCGGCGGGCCAGGGCGAACAGGCGCGTGCGTGACATGAGCCCCCCCGAGGTCTTCGCCCCGGAATGGGACGCACTTCATGGATCACAAGAGATCGCCGAAAACAGAAAGGGCCGCAAGGCGATCCGCCCGCGGCCCATCCCGTCAGATTGAGCGGGGCATTGACCCCGGCTATCGTGCCTTATCGAATCGGACGGCGATCGAAGGTTGCTCCAGACGCCAGATCCATCGACAGGGTGCAACGCCCCCGGCTCATCGTGACTGACATCGGATCACCTCCTTTCGCTAAGTTGATACTGGGGGAGAGTGTGGGGACCATCGACCCGCTTCGCAAGGGGAAAAACGCGCAGCAGTGCTTTCAGTCAGGGCGCCCACGCGCGATCGGGGGCGGGGCAGGCGGAAGCGGCGGCGCCGGGACGTCAGCGCCGGAATCGGACGCCGCCACAGGGACGACCCTTACGACCAGTTCCGACATCGCGTCCACGAGCACAAAACGGCCGTCAATGCGAGCATAGTACTGGCCGGGCGGGGCTGGCGGCAGGGCGTGGCGGACGGGGTCGGCCACCACCAGCACGCTGGCGCGGGAGATGCGCCGGTTCGGCAGGGAGGCGACCGCGATGTCTCGTTGGCGAGCCGTCAAGGCGCGCGCCTGCTCGCCTTCGAGGCGGACCGAGTTCATCTCGCGGCCGATTTCCAGGTCGCGCAGCGCGGACCGGGCTGGCGAGATAGGCGCATTTGGGGTGATGCGAAGGTCGCGTGCGGTCGCCCGTTTCTGTTCAAGGGTGTCGAGCCGGTCCCGTTCAACGGAAAGCTGTTGCTGTTCCAGTCCCTCGAACCTCGGCGCCACGAATTCCTGGGCGCTGGACGCGGCGACCAGAAGTCCCGCAAGAGCCGGAAAGAGAAGCAGGCTTCGGTCCATGCGGGCGAGTTCCTGAACAATAAACGACAATGCTAGATGCTGACGAGAGATTTGGTGATGCGGGCAGTCGCCAGCAAGCGCTCGCCGCAGGTCGCACGGGCGTCAAGGAAGCACAGTGTGCGGCCGCGACGGACAATACCAGCGTCGACATCGACCCTCTCGCCTGACCGAGCCGTCCGCATCACGGATACGTGCAGGTCGTGGGTGACCGCGCCCTCAGTATCGGAAAGGGTCGTCATCAGCGCGGCATAGGCGGCGAGATCGCACACGGTGTAGATGAAGCCTGCGTGAAGCCCGCCCGAAGGGGTCAACATTGCGTCTGTCACCACGAACGTGAATCGGGCCGCGCCTTCGCGCGCATCGACGCAATCGACCCCGATGAACCGGTGAAGTGCGAAAGCCATCAGCGGCGGGAAATGCGGATGGTTGGGCGTCATTGTTTTTGTATCGTCCCGCTTCCTGCCAAAAGGGGCTCAGCCAAGACGCGGCCTGCATCCTGTCAGGAGCAGATCGTGTACGCGCCCATGTCGAGGTGGAAGTGGTCGGCGTGGAGGGCGTTGTAATCCGGGCTGAGTGTCGCTGAAAAGAGACCGCAGGCGCCATCGCGGATGTCGCGGAGGAAATCGCCCTCCGGCCCCGTAGCGTAGAAATCGGCCTTGACCGTGATACGGCGACCGTCGGCCAGGCGGAAACCCGAGATGTCGATGGCGTCGCCGGTCGAATGATTGCTCCACCTTCCGGTCCGGGCGCCATTCACGCGCCGGCATGAGTAGGCGCCGAACGTCTCGATGCGTTCAACTTCAGCGCCGAGAAAACGTTCCGCCGCCGGTCGAACGACATGGCGCTCCCACATGTAAAGGGTCGCTGCGGCCCGGCAGGACATGGACAGCGTTGCAGAGTAGGGCGTCATGGACCGGTCGAGCGTGAGGGCGTTGTCGATCCGGCACCCGCCATCCTCGTTTTGCCGCACGATGCTGGTGTAAGACACACCGGCGCTGTCGAGCGCATAGAGGCACTGCACGGGCTGCTGGCTGAGACGATCAAGTTTGAGGCCAGTCGCCAGACCCGGTTCGAGTGTGAGATCGAGCGGTTTGAACGGATTGTCCTGCGGCGGGGTGAAGCGGTCGAAAGCGAGCCATGCGAACCAGAGCATGGCTGCGGACACCACGAACATGGCGACAAGTCTGAGAAGGGCGGCTGAGCGGGCGACAGGCGAGGGCATGTCAGATGAACGCGCGGCCGTCCCGGGAGGCGCCAAACCGGCGCTGGCGGCGCAGACGCGAATTGTCGTAAGTTCGACCAACCTGCGTCCGCCTGGACGCATACAGATTGCTCGAGTCGGCGGACCGCCGGGCTCAAGAGCGGACGAGGGAGAGACATACTATGGCGCCACTCCATCCGGGCCGGCTTCTTGCTGGCGCCGCTGCAAGCATCGCGCTGGCGGCGTGCGCGTCCACTGCGCAGCCGCGCACCGAGATCGCCGGTTCGCCTTGCTTTGCGCCGCCGCGATACGAATGTCCGGACGCCATAAATTGTCCGGCGGACGCGCGCGTGTTTCTCGGTGCTTCCACGGAGACGAAGAGCGGGCGGAAGTTTTTCCTCGACTATCCCTGCGACATCAAGCCTGGCGAGAAGGTGGCGTTCATTCTCAACCTGCACGGCGCCGGTTCGATTGGAAGCTGGCAACGCTTGTATTTTCCGGCCGTGGACCAGAAGGACACGTATCGGCTGGTGGTGGCGACGCCAACGGCCCTGACGGATCAGCCGACTCGGCGATGGACGCCAGAGGCGGATGACGAATACCTGCATGGAATTGTCGATCAGGTGATCTCTGAATTCGGGCGCGAGAACATCGAGACGTTCTGGCTGGCGGGGCACAGTCAGGGCGGGATGACGTCCCGGCGGATTGTCTGCTCGGATTACTTCCGCGACAAGGTGGACGGCTTCCTGTCGCTGTCGGGAGGCCGGGTGGGAACTCCGCCTCGTGCGCCCGTCGCCGGCGCAGCGCCGGCGGCCCTGCCTGTTCCGCTGACCTGCGACTTCTCGCACATCTTTGCCATTGGCGAACTGGAGGCGTCGAGCGCGAGCGCCACGGACACATCGGAGTGGGCGACGCGGTATGGCTGCGGCGCGCGCGTTCGCGAGGACGACGTGATCGATGCGACGCGCGGTTATGTGACGGCGACCGACCAGTCGCGAGGACCTTCGTGGGGAACCACGGCCCGTCCGGGTACTGCCCGGGTCTACAAGTTCGAAGGGTGCAGGGAGGGCAAGGTTGTGGTCGATGTGGTCAGGGAGAACAAGGGTCACACCGAGGGACTGGAGCCCAAGATCACCGAGACGATCGTGCGGCACATGCTGTCGGCGACGGGTGGCAAGCTGCAGAAGGGTTGATGTTGTTCGGCGCTCAATCGAATGCCATCAAGGCGGGTCGATCGAGGCGCCTTCATTTTTTTCGGCAAGCCATCGGCCCAGGCTGAGCTAGGGTTCGATCGACCAGTAGGAAGTCGCAAGGCCCGACGGAGAGGGCAGCACGAATACCTCGGGCCCGAAGGGCGCGCCTTGGACCAACGCTGGCCCGCGCGGCGCCTGGCGGCCCGGCTTGATGCATCCGGTCGGACGGTTCAGCCAGAGGCCGGCAGCCGTCTTGCTGGTGAACGCCAGGGCGCGGGGGTGCAGTCGCTCGACCTTCTCTCGAAAGCCCGCCACGTCGAACTGGTCGCGGGGCAGTTGCGCATCGACGCCCGAGGCCGTCTTGCAGACATCGGTGAGACCGAAGCCAAGGCCGAGCATCAGCGGATAATCCTGCGGCGCGAAAAGGCGCGGTGTGATCCCGGCCTCATGAAGCGCGCGCCAGAAGCGGTTGCCGGGATGGGCGTAATAGGCGCCGACCGCCGCCGATCGTGGACCCGCCGCAGTGCCGACGAACCAGCAATCGAGGTCGGGCGCGAGCCGATCAGGGAGGATGTGGGCGCCGTCCGGCATTGCCGTCATCCGCGTCCGCCAAGGACGCCGGCATTCGCCGGGCTGAAAAGCGCATCGCGCTGGTCTGGCGTCAGGGCCGAGCGCGGCACAACGGAAGTATGAATGCTGAATACCACAGCCCCTGTTACAGGCAGGCGCAGCAGGGTCTGGCGTTCGACTCGCACAAAAATCGGCCCTGACGCGTCGAACGGCCGACGTTCGGATTCGCGGCGCGGCTGATAGAGCGCCGGATTGTTGTAGAGCAGGTAGTTGGCGCGCCAGAGCGGCGCCTCGGGGCGAAGATGCTGCAGGACATTTTCGACCCGCGCCGCGAGTGCTTCCGTGTAACGCTCCACTGTCCCGTGGATGGCGGCAAGCGGACGGCCGATCTTCTCGGACAGGGTCCAGCTCGCTGGGAACGTCACCAGCGCGGAGGCGAACATGTGGCCGTCGATCTCCGGCCGCAGGATGAGAAGGTCTTCCTGGACGAGGCGGGAGGCGGTCACAACTGGATCCCCATCTGGGGCAATCGTGACGCCGTCGGGCCGCGCTATCCCGCTCGCAGTCTGGGTGTAGGCCGGGTCATGTCGCAGATGTTCGAGCACACAGGTGAGCAGTTCGCGCTCGGCTGCGAGGATTTCTGGATCGCCCGCCGGCCGCGAGCAGCGCACGCGGGAAAGGTTGATTGCGATCTGATGGTCGCGCTCGGCCATCTGGCCGGAGAACGCGTCGTCCCGCAGCAGCCATTCGCCTGGCGCCACAGGCTGGAGGCCGGGCAGCCGGTTGGCCATCGCATCCATCCAGGGGGCGAAGGGCAGACGCAATTGAAAGACCGGTTCCGGCATTACTCGATCGCCATCGGCTGTCAGCACTGCCGCCAGAGCCGCCGGACCGCCATCGCCATCGCGGGTCAGACCGTGACGTTGGGGGTCTTGAAGGTGTTGGCGGCGACGGCCGCCTGTGCCTTGCCGGGATCGTATTCCCAATGCCAGGGCTCCTTGCTGACCGTTCGCACAAAGCCAAGACGGGGGCATTGAGCGTCAGCCAGTCATAGCAGGGTCCGCGCTGAGGCAATGGGCGAAAATGATGGAGCTGCCAGCGCCCATTTGCTGGACGCGAAAGTCGTCGATCCTTACTTCCGCGTTCCGGGGAATAGTCTGGAAGGCTCCCGGCGGCGCATTGGCCTCGGTATTGGACAACAGCACATAAGCGGTCAGATTCTAGCCCCGGCGCATTCGCGCGTCCGGGTAGGATACGATGAACGTGCTCTGGCGGTAGGTTTCGGTGCGGCTCCTTTCCCCCCCGTCTGAAGGGGACAATCTCACCTTGCCGCAAAGGTCTCACGTCCAAGGCGGAGAGTTGCGACAACAAGCTCCGGCCCAGCCTTCAGATCATGCGGACGTCGTCGAAAATGATCTGACGGCCGCCGGCGTCCGCGATGCGCCGAATGTCGTGCGCGGTGAGGCCCTTGAGATTGTAGACGAACAGGAGGGCGTTGCGGCCCTTGGCTTCGGCGGCGGCAATTTCGAGATCGCGGCTGGAAAATTCGCCGGCATTGATCCGGATCGATCCCCGCGTCGCCAGGGCCCTGGTGCATTCCGATAGCGACACGCGATTACTTCCTCAGGCGGCTCGGGAACGAATCCGCCGCGCAGCCCTGCACAATCAATGCCTCGATTAAGGCGAAACCAGCGCTTTCCAGATTAACAAACAGTGAGTGAGGGCCAGTTAAGGGGGCGCGTCACTGTTGAGGCATACGACCCACTGATCCTGCGGGCCGATCCTCTTGGGCGATTCGCGCGTACAAGCGTCAGGGAGACCGCTCATGCCGCTCGAGCTAAAGGCCTATCTGGTCGCGGGACTGATTTTCGCCATCCTGGACGGCGTGTGGCTCGGACTGGTGGCGCGCGGGTTTTACGCGTCGCAGATGGGCGATCTGATGCGGGCCAAATTCTCGATCGTCCCAGCCGTCGCCTTCTATGTGATCTATGTCGCCGGGCTGGTGGTCTTCGCGGTGCTGCCAGGCGTGGAGGCTGGGAGCGTCGGGCGGGCGGCCCTGCTGGGCGGGCTTCTGGGGCTTGTCGCCTACGCCGCCTATGACCTCAGCAATCTCGCCACCCTGAAGAACTGGCCGGCGCCGCTTGCCATGCTGGACCTCGCCTGGGGGCCGGCGCTCTCGGCGGCGAGCGCAGCTGCGGCCGTGTGGGTTTTGCGGATGATCTGACGGCTCTCAGTCGCCCGCATCCGGGCCGTCGGGCGCGAAGGCCAGGAAGGCGGCGGGCAGGGTGACGGCAAGGATGACGGCGGCGCCCAGAACGGCGTTCCAGTGCTCGCCGGTGGTCGGTCGCCACAGATCGAATTTATCGGCTTCCGCGATGTCGGTCGCGATCATCACATAGAACACGGCGACCAGCACGATCCCTGAGAAGAGCGTAAAGGCGCGCTGGGTTGCACGGTTGCGCTCGAACACCTCGCGCTCGTCAAGGCGAAACTCCTCTTCGTGGACCTGGCGCTGCAGGCTGGATCCGCCCAGCCAGACGAGAATGAGAATGGACGCAACGATCATGGCGAAGCCGGAGATCGAAGCGGCGACGCCAAATCCGCCGCCGTCCGGCATGAGGCAAAAAAGGCAGCCCGCGACGTAAAGAGCGTACATGGCGGCCAGCAACAGGCGGACGAGGGGCCGCGACACGCTGCGGCCGAACGGGTGTCTTTGCGAGCGGTAGAACATTGTCAGTCTCCGTTGGAGGCCCTTGTGGAGCGAATGGTTTCGGCAAGAGGGGTGAAGGGGACAAGCGAGAACAGCGCCTCGACCGTGACGCCGAAGAGGGCGGACAGCTTCAGCGCCAGCTCGACCGAGGGGGCGTAATCACCACGTTCGAGATAGCCGATGGTCTGGGCGTTGACGCCGATTGCTTCGGCGACGTCGCGGCGGCTGAGCCCTTTGTCGACCCGGAAGACGGCGAGCCGGTTGTGAATGGCCATGGTTCGGCTCGGTCGTTTGCAATTTGTTGTGTTTGAACAATAAAGCGCGGGTTTGCAAGAAGAATCTTCGTGTGAGTTCGACTCGGCTGGCCAGATGTGTGCTGGACAATGCCTTGCGCGCTCCATGGCGCGGGAGCGCCTGGAGGGATGGGGTGGAGATGAAGGGCGCGGGGCGCGTCTTCAGTCCGTGTCAGCCGGTCGATCCGGCAAGGTAGCGAGCGGCCCGAAGGCGCGCCCCGCGCGGATGCTTTTACGGCTACAGGGACTTCCGTTTCCGGAATGATCGCGGGGACTTCTCATCCCTCTCCGCAACACACCTGCCGCCCGCCGCCGCCTGCAGGGTCGTTACCCCCACCACGTATCGACGGTGATCCGCGTCGCGTCCCCCGGCCGGTCGGTCCGGATCGCCCTTCTGAAGGACGCAACGGGAGGAGACTACCAGCGGCGCTGGAGGGGGCGGATAAGGTTTTTTGGTCTTTCGGTGAGTTCGATCTCGCCGCCCTTGATGAAGCGGCGCCCGCGTTTGACATGCGTCTCGCTGGGAGAGCCCTTACGCCGCTTGCTCATGGTCTGAGCGCGGGGCGCGAAAGGAAGCGTCGTCTTCGGGGTGTTTGCGCGCCATGTGCGTCTCCTGTGTTGAGGGGGCGGTGGGTAGCAGAGACACTGTTGTTGCGCCAGAACATCGCATTGAACGCGCAGACTGCATTGAGGAAACGCCAAATTTCACGATCATGCCACATCCAAGAAAGGCGCAATTCGCTCCGATCAATGCGCCCTACCCGGCGCGGAGCGCGGCTTACTCGCTATTGCGAACAAACCACTCGAAAAGTGGCGCCTGCTGCTAGCGCAGCAACCTGAACGCGGGATAGATGACGATCAGCGAGACGCGCTGACAACGTCACTCCTGCTGATTGGAGAAATTTTTCTAGCGTGGCGGCCGTGATCGCAAAATTTACATTCTGTGGAATATCGCCCGTGATATTGGCGATTGCAACCGAGTCGAGCTTCGACACGACCACGCCGATGACGCTTCCGGTGACATCAAGAACGGGACCCCCACTGTTTCCCGGTTGAATAGGTGCTGTGAGTTGGAAGAGTGAGCGCTTGTCATTCGGGCCTGCCAAAGCGGAGACCGTTCCCGCAGTCACCGTCAGTCCAGTCGTAACCAGTTCGGGCAGAGGAAATCCCGCCACCGTGAGGTCTTCACCGAGGGCTAAAGTTGGGTCACTTCTAACAACCAAAGGACTGCCGAGCGGCATGGCCTGCTGCCGGTCTCGTGGACACGCACCTAAGCTAACGCCGCCTGTTCTTCGAACGCAACCGGGCTGAAATAGCCAAGCGTTGAGTGGCGTCGTCGCGGGTTGTAGAACCGCTCGATGTAGTCGAACA
>Ga0163152_10008921_pt1 | contig 10589 bp, 7 predicted proteins | sample OliLakLV19MP8IB2_FD_148635 | JGI IMG/M metagenome (GOLD analysis project Ga0163152, IMG submission 148635) | Freshwater microbial mat bacterial communities from Lake Vanda, McMurdo Dry Valleys, Antarctica - Oligotrophic Lake LV.19.MP8.IB-2 | ecosystem: Environmental > Aquatic > Freshwater > Lake...
GACTGCTGGTAGCCTGTGGCGCGGCGTCCGGTCTGGCCGCCGCCTACAACGCTCCAATTGCCGGGGCGGTTTTTGCCGCGCAAATCGTTCTGGGAAATTTCTCGATGAACCTCTTCGCGCCGTTGATTTTTTCCTCGGTCATCGCGTCAATGCTTTCGCGCAATTTTTTTGGGATCAAGCCGTGGTACGCAATGCCACCTTACGAATTCACGAGCATCGCGGAATTGCCGTGGTTTCTGATCCTCGGCGCGTTGGCCGGCGTGCTGGGAGTTGTCTTCATGAAACTGCTGCGCCGCAGCGAAGAGGTCTTTGGCCGTTTCGGTTTGCCCATCTACCTGCGACTGGCGGTTGGCGGTGCGTTGGTAGGCGGAATTTCCATTGTCTATCCGCAGGTATGGGGCAATGGCTATTCGGTGGCCAACCAGATTCTTCAAGACGAATTTGCTTTGAAGATGCTGGCCGGAATTTTCCTGGCAAAATTGTTGGCGACCGTTTTGTCGATCGGCTCAGGAGCGGTGGGCGGGGTGTTCACACCGACGCTGTTCCTCGGGGCCGGCCTGGGCGCGCTGATGGGGAAACTTTTGCACATGGCACACCTTGGAGCGGAACTGCCCATCGGTATCTTCGCTTTGGTGGGAATGGGGAGCATGCTTGCCGCCACTACACGCTCCCCGCTGCTGGCCATGATCATGATTTTTGAGATGTCGCTCAATTACTCGCTGATGCCAGCCTTGATGCTCGCGAGCGTCATTTCAACCCTGGTCGCGCGCCATCTGCATCGTGACTCGATTTACACCGAGCCGCTGCGCAAGAAAGGCCTCGCGTTCGAAACCGAGTCCACCCGTTCCGGAGCTGCGACCGAGCAAACCGTCGGTGATGTGATGCGCACGCCTGTGCCGCCCGTCCACGAAACGGCGACATTGCGCGAAGTGGCCACCCGGTTTCTGACCAGCGCAAATAATTTTCTGCCCGTGGTCGATGACCAGCAGCGCCTGCTCGGTGTCGTCGCGCTCCAGGATTTGAAGGAATATCTCAATGCGGGCCGTGAATTAGACGCCATCATCGCCTACGACGTGATGCGGCCAACCCCGCCCTGCCTGACGCCGAGCCAGCGCTTGCTGGACGCGCTGCCTGTGCTGCTGGCGAGTGAGCAGCGAAACGTACCGGTCGTAAACACGTTCAAGGAGAACCGGCTGGTCGGAGCCGTCGTTCGGGCCGAGGCGCTGGGATTTCTATCCGAAGCGATCGCGTCGAGCGGCACCACGTCCAAAGCGTCCAAAACAGAAGGGGTCAAAGAAGGGCCAGACAACCCAAAACCGCCGCCAAAAACCAAATGAAAAGCACCGTGCGCACGCGACTCCAGCCGTGCCGGACGAGTCGATGGGAAAAGTGGTTGTTGTCCCCCACGTAAAACGGCTGGCCGAGACGCCAGCGCAAGATGACCACGCAAACGAGGTCGGCCAGCGGAACCGCCAGAATCAAGAGGGGCCTGAGCACCGCAAGAGTTTTCTGGTTTTCTGGCGTGTAGAAGTGGGGCAGAATGGCCAGCACCGCCAACAGAAACCCGACGAGATGACTTCCGGCATCGCCAAGGAAAGCGGTGGCTTTCGGAAAGTTGTAGGGCAGAAATCCGAGCAACGCTCCGGCTGCAACAAACGCGAGGATACCCACAAGATACTGGCCAGCCGCGGCCGCGCTCAACGCGAAGCAGCTCGCGGCAATGCCACCGACGCCGACGCAAAGTCCGTTCATGTTGTCGATGAAGTTGAAGGCGTTGGTCACGGTGAGTATCCACAGAACAGTGATGGCATAACTAAAGACGGGATTTGGGACGAACAGCGTAATGCGCACGCCTGCTGCCGCGACCAGTAACGCGATCAGGAATTGGCCGGCAAATTTCGCTTTCGCGGAGAGTTCATGCTTATCGTCCACCCAACCCAGCAGAAGCATCCCAATTGCGCCGAGAATAATCGCCACCAACTCGACGGCTCGTTTACCCAGGCCGTACTGCAACAATCCAAGCGAATGGGATTCGGAAGAATTCAGGCTAAGAACGAAAGCGCCGACTATGACCGGAAGCGCCAGGCCCGTCATCACGGCGAAGCCGCCCGCGAGAGGAATAGGACTCGCATGAATCTTCCTGTGGCCCGGATCATCCACCAAACCGGAACGAAGACACCAGTTGCGCCAAAAGGGAAGGGCGAGAAGTGTCGTCAAAAATGCGCTCAATGCGGCGACTCCATAAATGTAGGCCGGAAAGTTCATCGGGGTCGAAGAGCAGGGCCGTTGACGGAACGTTCGAAACGCAGCCGTCGAGGCGAAGAGCCGGAAAGGTGGCCACGATCTTCTGAGGAATCCGCCTCATCACGGCGGCGGCTACGTGTCGAATTCACGTTTTGCGAAGGGCTGTTGAGTCTGGCATGAAGCTTTCGGTAAAGCTCGTAAATGTTTTCCACCATTCGTTCGACAGAGAATTGTTCCTTGACGATTTCCTGGCCCCGTTTCCCCAATTGCGCTCCGAGGATCGAATCCTGCGCCAGCAGCAATAGTTTTTCCCGCAGGTCCACAGAGTCGCCCGGTTGAACCAAAAAACCGGTTTCATTCGTGACACAGATCTCACCCGCGCCGTCGCAGTCATAGGCCACCACGGGTTTGGCTGCGGCGAGCGCCTGCGGCAGGGCGCGCGGCAGACCCTCGCGGCTGGAAAGATGCACGAGCGTATCCATGATCCCGACATGCCGCGGAATCTCAGCCGGGGGAATCAGCCCGGTGAAGATAAAATGGCTTTTCAAACCGGAAGATTCCGCGAAGCTCTCAAACCGCCCACGCCACTCGCCGCCTCCGACCAGCAGAAACTTGATTCGGGGACAATGTTGGATTAACGCCGGAGCGACTTCGAACAAATCGTCATGGCCCTTTAACTTGAAGAGCCGTGCGATTTTTCCGATCACAAAATCGCCTGGCGAAATCCCGAGTTTTTTGCGCAGTGCCGGGTCGTTGGTTGCGGCCAGGAATGGATCGAGCGGGAAACCGCTGAAGACTCGCGTGTATTGATCGGCCTTGCCAATGCCCGCAGCCAGATATTGCCGTGTCATCGCGTCGGCAACGGAAATGAAATGAGTGGTGAAACGCGCGACGTATTGTTCCGCCGAACGGAAGACAAGGTTGGCGGGACGATTTTGAAACGGTCCGAAGGAAGGTCCGTGGATGGTGTGGACGATGACCGGGACGCGAGCGCGCCGGGCCGCCACGCGGCCAAGGATTCCCGCCTTGCCGCTGTGCGTGTGAACGATGTCTGGTTTTGTGTCCCGAAAAATTTTTGTGAGACTCCGGAGCGCGAGAAGGTCGTTTGCCGGATGGACAGGACGCACGAGGCGCGGAACGATCTTGAACAGGTGCGGTGCGGAAGCAAACGCGGACTCCAGCGAGCCTTCTGGCCCGGTGGTCGGGCCGGAAATCAGGTCGCATTGAAAATCCGGTTTTTGCTGGAGTCCAAGGACCGTTGCAACTGTGTTCTCCTGCGCTCCTCCGACAATCAGGCGCGTGATGACGTGCGTGACACGCATCGAATCAACCTTTGCCGCTCTCTAAGTTCTTGATGCGTTTCTGGACCTCTTCGAATTCCTTCGTCCCCTGTGGCGCATATTTTGAATAAGTCCGGTAATTCTTGAGAGCGGCGGATTGGTCGTTTTGCTTCTCCGCAATTTGCGCCAGGCCGTAATAGATCTGGAATGTTTCGACCGGAGCAGTGTCCAGCAGCGTTTCATAATCACGCTTGGCATCGGCGAGCTGTCCGCTCTGGAGGTTGGCGATGGCTCGATTGAACAGTGCGGTGGGATGTTGGGGTTCGATTTTCAAAAGCTCGTTGAAGGTGGCCACGGCCTGAGCAAACTGGCCCAGTTGCATTTGCAGAACGCCTTTCGTGAAGATGGCGCGCGTGTTTCGCGGGGCAATCGCCAGTTGCTTTTGGACGGAATCGAGCGCGTTTGTAAAGCGGCCCATGTCCAGATAAAACTGGGTGAGCAGCGCGAATTGGTTTTCGCTCCCTGGATTTTGCGCCGAGGATGCCAGCAGGATTTGCTCGGCGGTTTGAACATCGTTTTTGGCCAGATGCGCCAGGGACTCGACACGCAACAGCTCGAACTCCATGTTGGTGTTAATTAACGAACTCTTCGGTTCCTTCTGGAGTTGTTTCACCAATTGGAGAGCCTCCTCCGGGCGTCGTAGTTCGACATAGGTCTTGGCCAGGCCCAGACGCGCGGCAAAATCGCCCGGCACCAACTCGAGCAACCGAAGAAAGTTCTGGGCCGATTGGCGAAGATTTCCCCCGCGCGCGAAATTTTCCCCAAGTTGCAGGTTGATGGTCGGCTCGTCAAACGGGCCGTTCCAGGTCATGGCGCTTTGCAAATCGCGATATTGGCGGAGCGTCGCTGCCAGGCTTTCCTCCGATTCCATGCCGCGATTTTCGCCCTTGCTCAGGCTGGCGTTGTACTGCTGATTAATCAGCGCCACCGCGTTTTCCGGGTTCAGAGCGATCGCGCTCGAAAACGCCGCCGCAGCCTCGGGGAGCATTTTTGCTTTTTGCAATTCCACTCCCCAGTGATTCAAGGACCGGGAATAATAGGCTTTGATCAATCGGACATCGGAGCCTCTCTGCACGAGGTTGGTCAGCGACGGAAGTATTTCTTTGGTGAAGGCATTCCAAAACGCCTGATTCTCGGCGAGAACGGCGCTGGATATGGGGGGTGGCATGATGGCATTCGTTGGATAGGATTTCAGCTCGTAAACGAGCTTGTGCGACGTCGGATAATATCTTTCAAAATAATAGCCGAAGCTCGGATGTAAATAAAACACCCGATGGGTTTTGCTCAAAACGTCGATGCGCTGAAGTAATCCGTAATCGGTGATCTGGTTGGTCTCGCCCTGTTCCGGCCAATCGGAAGGATAATGCGCATGCAGCTTCCTATGATACGCTCGTGAGTTTAACGCCGCCGTATCCACCAGGATATTCGATGACGCCCTGCCGAGTTGGGCGTCGATGGCACGCAGGAAATGGAGCCGCGCCGCGTCATCACTCAGGACAAGAGCTCCGCTTGCTGGAAGTGATTCGGACACAGTTTTGAAGAACTGGTTTGCGTCGTCGCCATTCCCCGCCCGGATCATCGGGAAGTTTTTCACAGCCAGCGCCACAGGAACCGCGAGAGCCGCAATCCACGCGGCAATCACGACCACCGGGTCAATAATTTTCAATGCCCCTCGGGAACGCTCCCAGGCTTGCATCGGTTGTCGGCCAAACACCAGCAGGACGTAGCCAACAAAATAACCGACGCCAAGCGCGGTCAAAAAATAAAAGGTCAGATAGGGCGCCACGTCATAGCCAAGGGCACGGGCGCTGAATTGCGGATCAAAAAAGATCCAAAGCCCGATCCCCAGGAAAACGATGTGCATCAGCCGGAACATGAATGTGGTTGCAGACGTGCCCGCCGGACTGATATCACCGCGAAATGACGGCCAGCGAATGGCGATCATCAACAAAGGCAGAAGCGAGGTCAGGGCGATCATCAACAGCCGCGCCCGGATGGCCGGGAATTGGACGAAGGGCACCGCGTAAAGATAGTATTTCTGAAAGCGCAGATTTTCCTTTAGCGCCTGATAAAAGGACAAATCGGAGCTGCTGGAGAGAGCGGACAGCGCAGGCAACAAGAAATAAAAGGAGAGGCCAATCGCGCCAAACGCAGCGACGCGTGAAATGAAACGAAATTGGAAGAAACTCAATCCCTTTATCCAGATCAGGCCAACGAGGAAGAACGGGAAGAATCCAATCATCGCCCAGTTGTTGGTGATGGCCAGGCCGTAGGCCAAGGCAAACTTTGCAATCCACGGTTCCTGTTTGGACACTCGAAATTCGAGCAGGCAGCGAATCACGTAGGCGAAAAGGAGCAGATCGAAAATCTCTCCGGTGGATGCGATGGCGTGTTCCCAGAAGGTCAGTTGCAGTCCGCAAACCAGGACGCCGGCGACCGGAGCAAGCCACGCGTGCGGCAGGTTCAACAGCGCGAATTTACCGAGCTCGCGCTGACGTTGATCCCGGGTCCGGTCGTGAGGCAAAAGCTGGATGGAGCGAGCCAGCAGGGCCAGTGTGAACGCCGCGCAGAGTGCGGAGAACAGGTTGAGCGCAATGATTTGAGCATTGCCGGAAAACAAATAGAGCGGCAAGGTCGCAAGAAAGTGAATCGGTGTCGTGGTCTCAACCCGCCAATCCCAACCGGCCACCTTGGCCACGACAGGAAGGCTTCTGAAAGTGACCCAGTGGCTCAACGTGATGATGTAAATGAGAAATGTCCCGGCGGCAATCATCCATGGGAGAAAGCGAACCCCGACGGGGGGGCGAAGATTTTCTCGATGCGCACTTCCGGTTTTTTCTTGAGTCATAGCTGGTTGGATTTGAAACGATGGATTACGAGTTGGCAAGTCTTTGCAATGCGGTCAATTCGCCCGCGGTGATTTTTCGAGGAGGGAACGTGTGGCCGTATTGGTTCAGTTTGGCGGACGAGGCTACAGACGAGTCAACTTGCGAGGACGATCGTCCCAACGAAGTTCCCAATTTGTCCCGCTGGGCGTGATTAAAGCGAGTGAGGTTGCGCGGCTGTGTCGCAGACCAGCCACAGCGGTCAATCAATTCTCGTGCCTGTGAACCAGTCAACGTGCTGCGGTCGATGCTCCGCACACAGCCCGATTATCCCCGCTCCTCGCGTGACAAGTTTATTGACCCTCGGTGCAGAAATCGCTAGGGTAACTTCATATCCGGAAATTTTATGAAGACGCGCACGCCTATCTCTGCCCAGCCGCAAGCCTCTACCGGGGCTGCATTTACTTTGATCGAGCTTCTCGTCGTCATAGCGATTATTGCGATCCTGGCCGGGCTTTTGTTGCCCGCTTTGTCGAAAGCGAAAGCAAAGGCGCAAAGCATTTCCTGCCTCAGCAACACAAAACAGCTCACGCTGGCTTGGACGATGTATAGCGGTGACAATCGGGAGGAATTGGTGCCGAATTATTTGTTTGACCAAAAGCAGGCTTGGATTCTCGGCGATGTCAATTCGCGTCCGGGCGATACGAATTTTGCCAATATCCGAAACGGAAAACTTTTTACTTACAACGGCTCTCTCGGGATTTACGTTTGTCCGGCTGACGATTACAAGCGGGGCGGGACCACCAAAATTACTCGCGTGCGCAGTTTCTCGATGTCAGGCCAGATGAACGCGGATGTTAACGTCAACCCGACGTATCCCATGCGGAAGAAAACCTCGGACATTTTTAACCCCGGACCCAGCGGCGCCCTGGTTTTCATCGACGAGAGCTCGACCACGCTCGAAGATGGTTATTTCGCCATTCAGGTCGATAATCGCGTCTGGCAGAACAGTCCCTCCGATCGTCACAGTCGCGGGGCCAACGTGAGTTTTGCCGATGGCCATTCGGAAATTTACAGATGGCGGGAGCCGCTCACGGGGAAAACCTTCTACAACCAGCCGGCCCTGTCCCCGGTTGATCGGGATTTCGACAGGGTCGCCGCTGCCATCGCGACGAAAAAATAGCCGACTGGGCCGGTTGGCGAAGGGTTCATCTCTCCGGGATTGTCCGACTCGATCTCAATGCTTTTGTGGAACCCGGCGTTCTTGTCCTTTGGGCAAACGTCGAATTGCGTTTCCGAGACGCATTGGATGATCGACAGAGCGGCCCGGGGCGAGGCAGGGCGCGTCATTCCCTTGCGCGCCCTGAAAAATTCCGGGTTTCGAGTTGGTATTCGTTCAGGCGGGATCAGAATCAGATATTCTTCGGACGAACTTGCTGGAATTCTTGAAGAATAGTCTCGCGGGCCAGTCTTGTTCCTGAGCTCCGGCCATCCCCTCCCTGTGGTTTTACTCCGAGGAAAAACGTGTGCCAACGGCTGAGGGCCTGTCTGAAAAAGGTGGAACAGGCCACCGGCCTGTTCCGGTCGGCGACCCGCCGACCGGAAGGGGGAAGAGACCGCCACGGAAAAAGCCCGCATTCTTGGTTGAGGCGTTCTTTCCGTTGCGTCCGGCGAGTCGCCGGACGCCACAGGCCGGTGGCCTGTGCTACCCATTCCGAGTTTTCCGACAAGCTCTGAAGCTAAATGGGCCAGTCTTGCGACTGGCCCGTTCTCGACGATTCAAAATCGACGGAGACGGCGTGAACCGCCTCCATCGAATTTCTGGTTACGGCTGCCGCAGCCGGTAATACGCGGCTCCCGCGGCGGCATCAACGGTAACGGTGTTGTTGTTGCCTACAACCGTCCGCGCGGTCACAGGGACTGGCTGCCAATTGGCGGGCGACAATGTGCCGGTGGATTCCAGATTGAACCCGATGAATGACGTGGGCCACGACACGGTCACTTGCGACCCCGCCCGGCTGGTTTTCAGGGTCGGATAAACCAGAATCTGATCCAGTTGAGACTGCGTGTATTGATCCATCAGGTCCGGATTCGTGCTGAACAGAAAGAGGTCGATTGTCGTGCCACCTTCACGATAGGAGATCGTGAAATTCTGCGCGACTCCGACCATTTCGGGGGTGACGGTGTAGGTGAACCGAAGGTTCTGCTCGCCCTGTGTCAGGGGATTGTTAAACTGGCTGGATCTCAGCTCGTTCCAATGGAAATTGCCTTCCCAGTAGTTGGTGTCGGTCGGGTTTCCGTGATCGGTTCGGACTCCACCCGACCCTGGCTCGGCGATATGCAGGTAACCGGCAAGACCGCAGCAACCTTCTGTGTAACCGCCTCGGGGCAGAGGCCAGTCCGTTTGGGGATCCTTGTTAAAGTCCGGCGGAACGAAAAAGGAATCCTCATTCAGGTAGTGATTCAGATTCCCGCCATTTTCAAACATGGTAAATCGCATGTAGATGTAATAAGTGCCGGGCGTGGCGAACTGAACCTTGTAGGTGACCTTGTCCGCGTGTTCGCTGAAGATCGGGCTTGGCGTGTGGAGCGCGCCCCGTTGCGATGCCGTGGTGTTCGGTGCCAAAATCAGGCTGCCGTAAACATTCGAAATCGCTCCGTTGGCGCGAACTCGGGTGAATCCGGTAAGTTCATTCACTTCCGAGGCATAACTTTCGCCTTCCATCACGAGATAAGACCAGGGACTGCCGGGTCCGGTGCTGACCACGTCGGTCGGAGCCTGCACGGTCACTTTGTTGACTAGAAGCTGATCCAACTCGTTTTGCGTGTATTGGTCCATCAGGTCGGGATTTGTGCTGAACAGAAAGAGGTCGATTGTCGTGCCACCTTCACGATAGGAGATCGTGAAATTCTGCGCAACTCCGACCATTTCGGGGGTGACGGTGTAGGTGAACCGGAGGTTCGGCTCGCCTTGCGTCATTGGATTATTAAATTGGCTGGATTTCAACTCGTTCCAATGGAAATTGCCCTCAAAATAGTTCGTGTCGGATCGATGCTCGGTTCGAACGCCTTCCGAACCCGGTGATGCAAACGCCAAGTACCCTGAAGTATCGCAGCAGCCCTCGGTGTAACCACCGCGCGGCAGCGGCCAATCAAACTGGGGATCCTTGTTAAAATCCGGCGGAACGAAAAATGAATCCTCGCTGATGTAATGCGCCAGATTGCTGCCATTTTCAAACATGGTAAATCGCATGTAGAGGTAATAGGTGCCGGGCGTGGCGAATTGCACGGAATAGGTGGCTTTGTCCGCGTGTTCGCCGAAGGCCGGGCTTTGCGTAAAGAGCGCTCCGTTCCCTGACGCCGTCGTGTTCGAACTCAGAATTGGAACGCCGTAGAAGTCGGTCAGGGCTTCGTCGTTGAAGACTTTAACAAACCCGGCCCCGGGCGCGTCGTTTGCTTCGGCGTAGTAGCTTTCGCCTTCCACGACGAGGTAGGCCCACGGGTTCGTGGAACTGGTCACGACCACATCGGACAGTTTCTGCACCGTTGGCAAAGACCCGGCGCTGGCTTCAAACTGAGGAGACATGACGCCGATCGCACCCGCGACCAGCCCGGTTATTAATGGTAGAGAGAGTTTTTGCATAGGTGAGTTTAAGGATTCGGTTTTGGTTGTGACACAGCACGGTCCACAGCTATTTGCTTTCCGGCGGGGTCATGACCGCAACTCTGGCTTGGTGGATTTTTAAGTCAAGCCGTTTTTTCGAAATTGTTGCGGCTTTCTCAATTCAAGAGGCAGATGTGGAGCGTCATCGGGAGCGAGATTCAGATTTGTTTTGTGGATTTCCGTGGGGCGGGTTGGCGATCAATAGAACCTCGGTCCTGTGAACCGACCCGCGCGCTGGGGCTGATGTTTCGCACACAGCCGTATCTCCCGATCCTAATCCAAGCTCACCCGCTTTAAGTCACACCCGCGCGGCCCCCGAATCCTTACCGACCGGAGCGCCGACATGTTGTCGGCATTGCGTGTTCGCCGCATCCAAAGCCGGTCACAGACCGGCGCTCGTGCGCCTGAGATGGCGCGAAGACAGAACGGTGGAAGTCCGTTTCCCTGCGGTGAAGAGCCGTGCGGTATCGAACCGTAACTGCGTCGCCGCGAGGCGGGGTGGAGAGCAACGGAACG
>Ga0163152_10008930_pt1 | contig 10583 bp, 5 predicted proteins | sample OliLakLV19MP8IB2_FD_148635 | JGI IMG/M metagenome (GOLD analysis project Ga0163152, IMG submission 148635) | Freshwater microbial mat bacterial communities from Lake Vanda, McMurdo Dry Valleys, Antarctica - Oligotrophic Lake LV.19.MP8.IB-2 | ecosystem: Environmental > Aquatic > Freshwater > Lake...
GAATATTGTATCTAAAATATCAGCTTATTTAATTTTGATTCTCAAGAAACATAACTGAAAATATTTCTACTATAAAATCTTTAAAAGTACATTGAAACAGGGTGCAATCTAGTTTTCTCCCCACCTTGTAAAAGGCATTTAGAGGCGGTTTATGCGTAAATAAGGCGTTATGGCAGTTTATGGAGATTGGCAACATGTGTAAAAATCCTTGCCTGCATTGAAAATTTGCAAGTTTATAAGAAAACCGACTTGTTTACCCGCTTAAATGCCCCTACAACGCTCCTAAAAGGGGACAAAACTAGATTTCGCCCATTGAAATACTCGTTTTTCAGCTCGATTTTTAATAAATGCTTCTTTTGAAAAACACGCTGGGAAATGTCGGTTGATAAGTAATGGAAATTAAATGACATGGTATTTTAGGACTTACGCAATGTAGCACACGTGGCTCGCGTGTGGTACAAATAGGCGCACTGTTTGTTTATTCTTGAACATTGCGTAAGTCCTCAAACTATCACCGTATTTAACTTTTGTTCCTAATCAATAAACTGGGTTTTTTAAAGTGCTTAAATCATTGCAAATACAGGGCTTATCCTATAAAAAAGCAATTCAGGAAAATTAGATTTCCTGAATTGCTAAGAGATGTGGAGTCGGAGGGATTCGAACCCTCGTCCAGACAAGGCAAACATAAAGCCTTCTACACGCTTAGTTGTTCTTTATTTTTTCGTACTATTGTATGCGAGCAACGGCGTTCAATAGCCTTATCCATGTTGGGTTTCGGAAGAGGCGCGTGGCACACTTTCTTCCTAGTTTTGCGTTACGACACCGCTGTTATTCACCCCACAAAACGGAAGATGAACGCGATGTTGGCAAGTTAGTCCACCCTACGGATGAGCCTAACCCAGTACTTATTCCTTATGGAATTAAGCAGCCAAAGCGAAGTTGTTTTCGCCGATTGTTTTTTGAAAGCAATTGATTACGGAAGGCACTTTCAACTCCCGACGTGCTTATACTTTTGCTTACTCATGCTGTCAAGTCCAGTCGACCCCATGTAGTGTATTGTATTGAACTGCAAACATACATACAAAGTTTCATATTTCCAAAAAATACTCCAAAAAAATGTTTTTGCAAACGTTGTAGTGGGAATCCACAGTTTTTAAATTTGCGCTTTCACTTTTTTTTATTGTTCTTTGCAAAAAATAAAGACCTCTCTTCATGTTCGATTTAGAAACAGGCGCACTTATTATATTATTGTTATGTCTTGCGTGTGTATGCGCATTTGAGTTCATCAATGGCTTTCATGATACAGCCAATGCTGTAGCAACGGTAATTTATACCAATTCCTTACAACCACAAATAGCGGTTGTCTTTTCAGGAATATTAAACTTCACAGGTGTCTTGCTTGGTGGTATAACTGTAGCTATGGGTATAGCGACCTTGCTGCCTTTAGAAGCCGTAATGCACCCCAACACTATGATTAGTGTAGCCCTTATTCTTTCTATACTTCTGTCAGCTATAGCATGGAATTTTGGGACGTGGTATTACGGGATTCCTGCTTCTAGTTCGCATACCTTGATTGGCTCTATTTTGGGTTCAACCATTGCTTTTTCGATTTATAGCCATAAAGATTTGAGTCTTGTGAATTGGGACAAGGCGATTGAAATAGGCTTTTCGCTTCTTATCTCCCCGCTTTTCGGTTTTTTCTTAGCCTTGATATTGGTTCTATTGATGCGTTATCTTATACCTTCCAAAAAACTATTCGAAGCTCCAAAGGCTACACAAGCACCACCTACCTGGATTCGAGTACTTTTGATTGCTACTTGTGGAGGCGTAAGCTACTATCATGGTTCAAATGATGGGCAAAAAGGAATCGGCTTGTTGATGGTTATATTGATTGCGCTTGTGCCTTTGCATTTTACCTTAGATGCACGCTTGGACTTGCCTACCCTCCGCAAAGCAAATACAGAAATAATAGCCAGCATGGAGAAAATACCCACAGCCCAACTCGCCTCCGAAGCACGTAGCACTGTGGACACTATCAGGTATGGATTGTTGCAAATTAAGTTCTTGACAGATAAGCCAAGCACTATGAAGGAGGTATCAAAAGACCATAAAGTAGCCATACGCAAATATATCACTTATACCTCGAAACGAATAGAAAAATTTGATAAAAAAAATCCAAAAATATGGAAGCATGATGATCGACAAAAATTGCGTAAAGCCAATACACAACTTGTAGCCTATGTAGCTTATGCACCCGATTGGACTATATTGCTCATATCTATCTGTTTAGGCATTGGTACTATGGTTGGTTGGAAGCGCATCGTGGTAACCATAGGCGAGAAAATAGGCAAGGAACACCTTACTTATGCACAAGGCGCGGCATCAGGTATAGTGGCTACAAGCATGATTGCGGCAGCTACGCAGTTTGGCTTGCCCGTTAGCACAACGCACGTACTTTCTTCAGGTATTGCAGGTAGTATGGTAGCCAACAAAGGCATGCATAATTTGCAAGGTGGTACGATAAAAAACATAGCCCTCGCATGGGTATTGACCTTGCCTGTTTGCATAGCTTGTTCTATGGCTATATTTGGTTTGATGAGCTTGTTTTTTTAACAACCATATTTTTAACTCCAACATGAATTTACTCAAAATAGCTTGGTTGTATTTGCGCCAAAAACCCTTTAATACTTTGCTCAATGCCATGTTGCTTGGTGTTGGAATTGGACTGGTTATTTTTTTATTGTTGGTACAAGCGCAAGTCCAAAACAATATGGCGCGCGATGGAAAAGGCATCAAAATGGTAATAGGGGCCAAAGGAAGCCCTTTGCAATTGGTCTTATGCAATATTTATCATATAGATAACCCTACAGGAAATATCCCTCTTGCAGAAGCAGAAAAAATAACCAACATGCGCCAATTTGTCAAAAAATCTATTCCGCTTGCTTTGGGTGATAACTATAAAGGTTTTAGAATAGTAGGTACAAATAAGGATTACCCCCAACATTATGGCGCGCAACTCATAGAAGGCAAATGGTGGACAAGCGTCATGGAGGTTACTATAGGCGCGGAGGTAGGCAAGGCACATAACTTAAAATTGGGTAGCAAATTTAGCGGCGCACACGGTTTGGTGAAAGACGAAACTTTGACACATGAAGAAACGGCGTTCACTGTAGTAGGCATCATGAAACCTACCCAAACAGTATTAGACAAACTCATTTTGACCAATGTTGAAAGCGTTTGGAAAGTACACGAACCCCAAAATAAAAACCAAGAAGCACGCGAAGAAAAGCCACGCGAAATAACTGCATTGCTTATCACAGAGCTAAGAAGTCCGCTCGCTTCGCTCAATCTCCCACGCTTTGTGAATACGCAAACTTCTATGCAAGCCGCCTCGCCTGCTGTAGAACTCCTGCGCTTGTTTGAGTTTATTGGAGTAGGCGAGGATTTGATGCACGTCTTTGCTTATTTAGTGCTATTTATGGCTACGGTAAGCCTCTTTATTGCCTTGCTCAATGCCTTGAAAGAACGCCAATATGACCTCGCGCTTATGCGGATGTTAGGCGGTTCAAGGTTCAAAATTTTTAGTCAAATACTTTTAGAAGGGCTTTTATTGGCTTGGATAGGCTGTTTGTTAGGCTTCGCATTTGGGCATGGCGCAGTGAGTTTATTGGGTAGCTTTGAAAAGTTTGCCGATAAAATCCCGCTTACAGGCTGCATGTTTTTGTTAGAAGAACTGTGGCTGTTCGGGCTTGCTACTTTGGTGGGTGTCCTTGCCTCCCTGCTCCCTGCTTGGCGCGTCTATCGTATGGATATAGCCAAAACGTTGAGCGAATAAATAAGTTGCTTGAGTTTATTTGGCAGGCAAGGGCGGGATTTTGAGCACCCTTGCCTGCCCAAACCTAATATAACCACCGTGCAGTGGTGAAATAGACCGCTAACCCCAACAAATCGTTTGCAGTAGTGATGAAAGGTCCCGAAGCTACCGCAGGATTGATGTTGAGCCTATGCAATACCAACGGCGTGATAGTCCCCATCAGGGAGGCAAGTACAACTACAAACAACAACGCTATCGCAACAGTAAGCGACAAACGCATATTGCCTTCTATAAAATAGGAGAAGAAAAACACAGTTGTCGCAATCACCAAACCATTCAATAATGCCACTAAAAAAACTTTGAACAAGCGAGTGCCGTATTGTGCGCCCTGTTGTATTGTATTCGACTTATTGGCAAGACTTTGCAACACTATAGAGGAAGATTGAATCCCTACATTGCCGCCTGTAGCCGTGATAAGCGGTATGAAAAACGCCATCGCAGGCAAGAGCGCAAGGTCTGCCTCAAACAAGCCAATAAATTGCGCCCCAACCAATCCGCCAAACATACCAATAATAAGCCACGGCAACCGCGCCCTCGTAAGATGCAGAATACTGTCATTCTCCTCTACTTCTTCCACAAGCCCCGACATCAATTGGCGTTCTAAATCAGCTTTTTCTGTAATGATATCCACCACGTCATCAATCGTAATTCGCCCAATCAACTCACCACGTATATTCACTACAGGCAAGGCTTCCAAATCATACTTTTGCATGATTTCAGCGGCATGCTCTTCAGTATCGGTAGCCTTTACTGTGATGAGGTCGCTTGTATAAATGTCGCGTATGCGTGTCTGGTCGCTTGAGAGAATTATTTTTTTTACAGAAACGCGCCCCAAGAGCTTGTTTTGGCTATCAGTTACATACAAGGCATAAATTTTTTCGACATTTTCGGCTTGCAGGCGTATCTCTTCTATGGCTTGTTTGATTTGCCAATCAACATTTGCCTTTATAAGCTCTTTCTCCATGATTGCTCCCGCCGTCCCCACTTGGTAGGTAAGGAGGTCGCCAATATGTTGCGCATGCTCATAGTCGAGGTATTGGATAATCGGCTCATGAAGGGCAGGCGAGATGCTTTGCAACAAATCTGCCGCATCGTCAGAATCCATGCAATCCATCCAAAAAGCAATTTGTTGTGCAGAGAAATGACTAAGGAAATTGCTCCGTATTTCCTCATCAAGGTTCACCAATATATCGGCGCATAATTGCGTATCTAGCAACTGAAAAACATAAATGCATCCTTCAGTGTCTATTTCATCAAGAATAGCCGAAACATCTTCAGCATGCAAAGGCTCAAGGGTGCGTTTGACAAAATCGCTCTCCTCCTGCTGGATAGCGAATAACAAACGCTCAAAATCTTGTTGGGAAATAAGATGTGTCATCAATCAAACGTGCAAATGAGCCTCAAAGATAGTGCATTTTACAAAGAGCTTCTACTTATTTTGAAAATAATTAAAAAAAAAGAGAAATAATATTTTGTTTTATCAAAAAAGCATTTTAACTTTGCAACTTGAAAAGCATCCTAAGTCAAACCCAAACTCAACTAACCCAAACCTATATGCAACAGCACTGTATTCAGATGTAATAAGGGGTACGAACCCAAGAGCGCGAATATGCGCCACTCACAGTCGTATCCGTTGCGGTTTAGTAGCATTTGTATTTGACAAAGGGCGTTATAGCCCTTTTTTCTTTTTAAATTAAATTAAACCTAAACCCCATCCAACCCAACCCCCCATCTCAACCACTTGTTTGGAAATGTGGAGGCTAACAAAACGCTTTATGGCAGAAGAAAAAACAATACGACTAAACAAAGTCGCCACAGAGTTTAGCAAACCTATCCAAACCCTTATCGCTCAATTAGATAAAGAAGGTTTCGGCAATGAGTTTCACGCTAACTCAAAAATCACGCTCAAACAAGTGGAAACACTCGCTTCCGATTTAGGCATTTCGCTTAAAGAGTCCAACATTCCAGCACTCTTTAACAATGACCAGAAAAGAGGAAACAACACCGTTTCTGATAAAGCCGCTACGCCTAAAAAAGCCGTAGAAACTAAAACCGTCCAAACGGACGCTTCTGCTATTGAAACCAAAGTTCCTGAAAAAATTGAACTTAGCCTTCCTACCCAAGAAACAAAAGTGGTAGAGAATACTGTCGAACTAAAAAAAGAAACAGTAATCGAAATAAAACAAGAAGAACTTGCCTCACCAGCTATAAAAGAGCCAGAAGCAAACACAACACGCCTCACAGGTCCCAAAATATTGGGCAAAATCGACTTGCCTATTGAAAACAAAAGAGATAGATACAACAATCCATTCTCTACTTCAAAAGACAAACGAAACAAAGAAAAAGATAAACGCAAAGACAAACCAACGCCCACTCAAGGCGAGAAAACTCAAGGCGAGAAAATTCAAGGCGAGAAAAAACAAGATAACAATCGCCAAACCGAAGGTAATCGTGATAAAAACCGCGACAGAAACCGCCAAGATACTCAAAAAGATAAAATAAAAAATAAAGTAGAACAAAAGCCTATCAACGAAATCGCTGCACCAAAAGTATCTGAACAAGATGCTCTGAGTGAACCCGAAATGGAAATCATCAAAGCAAAAGGTGACCAACTCAAAGGGCTTACAATATTGGGTACAATACAACTCCCTACCTCCGACAAAAATCGCAAGAAGGAAATAAGTGAAGATGCCAAACGCAAAAAACGTAAACGCAAACGGAAAGAAGGCGATAAGGTCGCCTCAAGCGATACAAAACCCGCTAATACCAACATTCAAAATAATACCAATACAAATACAAATACGAACACCAATACGAATACAAATACGAATACAAATACAAATACGAATACCAACACAAATACCAACACAAATACGAATAATAATCAAAATCGTAACAACAACCGCAATAACAACAACCGCAATAATCGTAACAATGCAACACCCACGCCTGTTCCTAACAATAACAGCCGCCCTACGGTCTTTGCTAACCATAGCCAAAATCGTAACAACAACAGTGGTGGAGCAAATACTGGGACGAACAACAACGCCAACACAAACAACAATCAAAATAGAAATAATAACAACAGAAACAATCGCAAACAGCCAAATCAGGTAAACCAAAGCGACGTAAAATCGCAAATCAAGCAAACCCTTTCTGCTATGTCAGGAAAAGGGAAGCAGGCTAAACGTGTAAGAGGCAGACGCGAAAATCAAGAAGGCGAATTAGAAACGGATAACAGCATCTTGCGTGTAACAGAGTTTATCTCTACAAGCGAACTTGCCAACTTGATGAATGTATCAGTGAGCGAAGTAATCTCAGCCGCACTTGGTATGGGTATGTTTATCTCTATCAATCAACGCCTTGATGCCGAAGCTATCAGCCACATGGCACTTGAATTTGGTTTTGAGGTAGAGTTTATTAGCCTTACTGAAGAAGACTCTTCGATAATAGAAGAAGTAATTGTAGAAAATCTACGTCCACGCGCACCCATCGTTACTATCATGGGACACGTCGACCATGGTAAAACCTCGCTACTCGATTATATCCGCAATGCGAACGTGATAGCTTCCGAATCAGGGGGTATTACACAACACATTGGCGCGTATGACGTAATGACTGAAAAAGGTGATAGAATTGTATTCTTGGATACTCCAGGACACGAAGCCTTTACAGCAATGCGTGCAAGGGGTGCAAAAGTTACAGACATTGTAATCATTGTAGTTGCGGCTGATGACAGCGTAATGCCTCAAACAAAAGAAGCCATTAACCACGCCAAAGTGGCGGGAGTACCTATGATTATTGCTATCAATAAAGTGGATAAACCTACTGCTGATGTAGAAAAAATCAAAAAGGAACTTGCCCAAGAAAATATATTGGTGGAAAGCTGGGGTGGAAAATACCAAGACCAAGAAATTTCTGCTAAAAAAGGTACTGGTATTGCTGAACTTCTGGAAAAAATATTGATTGAAGCCGAAATGCTTGAACTCAAAGCTGACCCTATCAAAAAACCTGCAGGAACTGTAATAGAAGCCACACTCGACAAAGGTAAAGGCTATGTTACGACTGTATTGGTACAATCGGGTACGCTCAAAGTAGGTGATGCAGTACTCGCTGGCTCGCATTATGGTAAAATAAAAGCCATGATGGATCATAGAGGAAAGCGCCTCAAAGTCGCACCTCCCGCTACACCTGTTCAAATCTTAGGCTTGGATGGCGCACCTCAAGCAGGTGATATATTCAAAGTAATGGAAAATGAACGCGAAGCCCGTGAAGTTGCTTCAAAACGCGACCAAATCCTACGCGCCCAAAGTGTACGTGCTACTAAAGGTATGACGCTCGAAGAAATAGGCAGAAGGCGCGCACTAAGCAGTTTCCAAGAACTGAAATTGATTATAAAAGGTGATGTGGACGGCTCAGTAGAAGCCTTATCCGACTCATTGCTCAAACTATCTACAGAAGAAGTACAAGTGAATATCTTGCACAAAGCTGTAGGTCCTATTTCAGAAACAGACATCATGCTTGCAAGCACTTCTGATGCTATCATTATTGCTTTCCAAGTACGTCCTTCTCCAAAAGCGAGGCTTGCAGCTGACCAAGAAAAAGTGCAAATTAAACAATATTCTATCATCTATAAAGCGATAGAAGAAGTGAAAGACGCAATGGAAGGTATGCTTGCACCTAAGATTGAGGAAGTCATAATGGGCAATATAGAAGTCCGCGATGTATTCAAAATAACCAAAGTAGGCACTGTAGCAGGCTGTTATGTTACTGACGGAACCGTAAAACGCAATAACAAAATACGACTTATTCGTGACGGCATTGTTGCTTTTGAAGGAGAAATAAGCGCGCTCAAACGCTTCAAAGATGATGTATCAGAAGTGAAACACGGATACGAATGTGGTGTGAGCCTTAAAAACTTCCACGACATCAAAGTTGGTGATGTCATAGAGAGTTATGAAGAACGCGAAACCAAACGCACTTTGTAAAAAATAACAATAGACTTCTTGCGAAAGTCCTTTTTCCTCTCTCCAAATTGGAGAGAGGGCAGGGTGTGAGGTCTTAAGAAACACTTTCGCAAAAAGTCTAATAACTTAAATAGGTGTTGGGATAGATTCATACTTCTCAACACCTATTTTTTAATGATTGCAAATATGAGCAGTTGGAAAAAAAGACCACTTGTAAAATTTATACTTTCACCCATCATCCCTTTTTACAAAGCGTATTGTAAACGCAAATGGGAAAAGCGTTGGCAGGTATATTTACAAACCAACCAAGAAATTAACCTCAACGTAGGCGCATCTATTACGCGCTTTGCAGGGTGGTTTCCTACCGACATTGAAATCAATGCTTATCATTTAGATGTAACCTCAAAAACTGATTTTGAAAGAACACTCGGAAACCGAAAAATCAAACGCATTTTGGCAGAACATGTCTTTGAACACCTTACTACCCAACAAATAGAAATCGCTTTACAGTATTTTTATCAATATACAACGCCTGATGTCAATATTCGTATTGCAGTACCCGATGGATTGCATACAAACGAAACCTACATACAACAAGTCAGAATAGGCGGGACGGGCAATGGTTCAGACGACCATAAACAGCTTTTCACCTATAAAACTTTAGGCAATATATTTGAAAAGGCAGGTTTTAAAGCCTTGCCTGTAGAATATTGGGACGAGCAGGGTCAGTTTCACGCAGGGTATCAAGATGATGCAAATGGATTTATCGGACGCTCATTGTTGCACGACTCGCGCAATAAAGACGGTAAACCACATTATACATCACTTATCATGGACTTTCGAAAATAACTTGCCTACAATGAAATGCATCGCCTACCCCAATTATCCACTCGGATATTCCGAAACATTCATAAAAACGCATCTTGGCGGACTGGATTGGGATTTTCGTTTGTGCCATAGCTGGTATCCATACCGCGATGAACTTACTGCCAAACCCGCACTTGGGTTTCCCTTTTTATCTTTGTGGACAAATGGCGGATTGCGCCGCTTATCTCCCCAAATATATGAAAAAGCCTACACTTATCAATTAGCCAACTATTTAAAGAAAAACCAAGTAAAACTATTATTGGCAGAGTATGGACTTACAGGCGCAAACATGACTGGAGCATGCAGGCAAGCAGGGACAATACTTATCACACATTTTCACGGCGCAGATGCCTATCAACACGCCGTTTTAAAACAGTATGAAAAAAAATACCAAGCTATGTTTGCTTATAGCCGCCACATCATAGCAGTATCGAGGGCTATGCAAACACAACTTATAAACTTAGGCGCGCCCAAAGAAAAAGTACTCTATATTCCGTATGGCATTGATAGCAAGTTGTTTACAGCTACAAACCCTGCCCAAAATGGATTAAATTTTGTAGCTATAGGGCGGTTTACTGCCAAAAAAGCACCACATATAACCCTAAAAGCGTTTGAACAAGTCTTGCAAAAATTTCCCGAAGCGCGTTTACAAATGATTGGGGAAGGAGGGCTTTTGGCGCATACAAAAAAACTTGCCTACGATATAGGCATAACACAACAAGTAGATTTTTTGGGCATATTAAATCCCATAGAAGTGCATCAGGTTTTACAAAAAGCACGCGCTTTTGTACAACATTCGGTAGTCGCCCCTGACGGAGATAGCGAAGGCACACCCAATGTAATTCTTGAAGCAGGTATGACAGGATTACCTGTAG
>Ga0163152_10008931_pt1 | contig 10583 bp, 8 predicted proteins | sample OliLakLV19MP8IB2_FD_148635 | JGI IMG/M metagenome (GOLD analysis project Ga0163152, IMG submission 148635) | Freshwater microbial mat bacterial communities from Lake Vanda, McMurdo Dry Valleys, Antarctica - Oligotrophic Lake LV.19.MP8.IB-2 | ecosystem: Environmental > Aquatic > Freshwater > Lake...
CGATCGCCGTCGTCGCGCAGCAGCCACTGCCACGCGACGACGGCGATCGAGAACGCCTCGAGGTAGTCGGCGCTGTGCCGCATCATTCCGTCGACGTCGCCGTTCAGCCCCTTGCCGCCGAGGTGTGCGGTGAGCTCGCCGATCTGCGCGGCGCACGAAGTGACGGCGTCGATCCACGACGCGTCGACCTTGGCGGCGCGGGCGCGGGCGGCCGCGCTTTCGATCTCCGCGAAGAGCGCCATCAGCGAAGCGCCACCGTTCGCGACAACCTTGCGGCCGAGCAGGTCGAGCCCCTGGATGCCGGTCGTGCCTTCGTGGATCGAGTTTAGCTTCTGGTCGCGCAGCCACGACTCGGGGAGGTATTCGCTCGAGTAGCCGTAGCCGCCGTGGATCTGCAGCGCGAGCGTGTTCGCCTCGAAGCCGCGCTCCGCCGGGAACGTCTTCGCGATCGGCGTGAGCAGGTCGAGCAGCAGCGCCGAATTCTTTCGGATGGCGTCGTCCGTCGCGTGCGCTGCGAGATCCGCGAGCCGCGAGGCCGCGAGGACGAGGGACATCGCGCCTTCTACGATCGCCTTCTGGCGCAGCAGCATGCGGCGCACGTCGGCGTGCTCGACGATCGGCGACTGCGGCTGCGCCGGGTCCTTCGACGTGAGCGGGCGTCCCTGCGGGCGAGTCTTCGCGTAGGCGACGGCCTCGTGGTACGCGACCGACGCCGTCGCGACGCCCATCGCGCCGACGATGATGCGGGCCTCGTTCATCATCTGAAACATGTAGTTGATGCCGCGATTCGGCTCGCCGACGAGGAAGCCGTGGCAATCGGCGTTGTCGCCGAAGCTCATCGCGAGCGACGGCAGCCCGCGGTAGCCGATCTTGTGGATGAGGCCGGCAACGCGCACGTCGTTCGGCACGAGCTTGCCGTTCTCGACGCGGTTCTTCGGGACGACGAACAGGCTGACGCCCTTGATGCCGGCCGGTGCGCCCTCGATGCGAGCGAGCGTGAGGTGCACGATGTTGTCGGTGAGGTCCTGATCACCGCCGGAGATGAAGATCTTCGATCCGTCGATGCGATACGTGCCGTCCGCCTGCCGCTTCGCGCGCGTGCGCACGTCCGCGAGCGAGCTGCCCGCGTGCGGCTCGGTGAGCGCCATCGTCCCCGTCCACTCGCCCGAATACATCTTCTCCATGTAGTCGTGTTTGAGGGCGGAACTGCCGAACGCCTCGATCAAATGCGCGGCGCCGGTGGTGAGACCCGCGAATCCAGCGGCCGAGCAATTCGCCGCCATCAAGTAGAAGGTCGCCGCGGTGCCGACGGTCATCGGGAGCTGGTAGCCGCCGACGTCGGCCGGCCGCGTGGCCGCGACGAAGCCGAGCTCGAGGAGCTTTCCGTGCACGTCGCGCATCTTGGGATGCGTGATGATGCGGCCGTCCTTGAAGACGGGCGGCGCCTCGTCCATCGGCTTGTAGAGCGGATACATCACGTCGCGCGCAAGGCGGCGCCACGCGGCGATCGTCGCGTCGAAGGTCTCCTTCGAGTGGTCGGCGAAGTAGGGGAGCTTGCAGAGCGCCTCGGTGTCCAGCACCTCGTAGAGCACGAAGGCGACATCGCGGTCCGAGACGAGCGGGTTCTTCAAGTCGGCCATGCGCGCACGGTAGCAATTGCTACAGTCCGCCGCATATGTCGGAAGCCTTCGTGTGTTCGGTTGCCCGCACCCCGATCGGCCGCTACGGCGGCGCCCTCTCGTCGGTCCGCGCGGACGACCTCGCGGCGATCCCGCTCCGTGCGCTCGTCGCGCGCCACGCCAAGATGGATTGGAGCGCGATCGACGACGTCGTCTTCGGCTGCGCGAACCAGGCGGGCGAAGACAATCGCAACGTCGCCCGCATGGCCCTCCTGCTCGCGGGTTTGCCGAAGGAGGTCTCGGCGAGCACCGTGAACCGGCTGTGCGGCTCCGGGCTCGACGCGGTGGCGATCGCGGCGCGTGCGATCCGCGCGGGCGAAGCGGAGCTGATCATCGCGGGCGGCGTCGAGAGCATGTCGCGCGCGCCGTTCGTCATGCCGAAGGCGGACAGCGCGTTCTCGCGCGACGCCGCGATCTACGACACGACGATCGGCTGGCGCTTCGTGAACCCGAAGATGAAAGAGCTGTACGGAACGGACTCGATGCCGGAGACGGCGGAGAACGTCGCGGTGGAGTACCAAGTTTCGCGCGCCGACCAGGACGCGTTCGCGGTGCGCTCGCAGGCGAAGGCGGCGGCGGCGCAGAAGAGCGGACGGCTCGCGAAGGAGATCGTGCCGGTGACGATCCCCGTGAAGAAGGGCGATGCGATCGTGGTGGATCGCGACGAGCACCCGCGCGAGACGACGCTCGACGCGCTTGCGAAGCTCAAGGGCATCGTGAAGCCGGATGGCACCGTGACCGCGGGCAACGCGTCCGGTGTGAACGACGGCGCGTGCGCGCTGATCATCGCGAGCGAAGCGGCTGCGAAGAAACACGGCCTCACGCCGATCGCGCGCATCGCGGGCTCGGCGGCGGCGGGGACCGATCCGCGCGTGATGGGCATCGGCCCGGTGCCGTCGACGAGAAAGCTGCTCGCGCGCGCGGGAGTCGCGGTCGCGGACCTCGGCGTGATCGAGCTCAACGAGGCGTTCGCCGCGCAGGCGCTCGCGGTGCTGCGCGATCTGGGGATCCCCGACGACGATCCGCGCGTGAACCCGAACGGCGGCGCGATCGCGCTCGGACATCCCCTCGGAATGAGCGGCGCGCGTCTCGCGGCAACGGCGTCGCTGGAGCTCGGCGAGAAAAAAGCGCACTGGGCGCTGGCGACGATGTGTATCGGCGTTGGCCAGGGGATCTCGCTCCTGCTCGAACGGGTCTGAGTCCCGGCGCACCCGTGTTACCGATCGGTGCTGTCGGCGTAGAGAATTCGCGGAAAGGTCTTTGGCCCGGCGCTCGCAAAGTCACTGGGCATGAGAACTCTTTCGCTGCTCGTTCCGACTGATTTTTCCGACGCGTCTCTGGTCGCGATCGAGATGGCGCTCGATCTCGGCGCCGCGATGCGCGTCCCCCCTCGCCTCACGCTCGTTCACGTGTGGAGCGGACAGGAAGCGGTGCTGCCGGAGATGACTCTTCGCACGGACGCGCAGGGTTTCTCGGCGCGACTCCTCGAGGAAGCGCGGACGCACGGGCTGCGGCTCGAGCACGCAGCCGAGTTCCTCTCGCGGCTCGAGAAGCGCGGCATCAATGTGGACGCGTGGATGATGCGCGGACCGGTCGCGGAGACGATCGCGTCGGCAGCCGGCGATGGCGACTTCGACATGATCGTGATGGGCACGCACGGTCGCGGCGGCCTCAGCGGCGCCATTCTGGGCAGCGTCGCCGAAAAGGTCGTCCGGCTGAGCATCGTGCCGGTCCTCACGGCTCGCTTGCCGATGGTGAAGAAGCGTGCGACCGGATGATGGCTATCGTCGACGTGGTTACGGCGCGGTAACGCCGGAATCGCCGCGCGTTACCGCTTTGTGCGCATGCAAGGGCTGCAGGCGCTTCATTCCGCTCGCATCCGCAAATTTTCCGCCTCCCGTGCCCAACGGAGCCTTCGAAACATTCTGGCCCGCCAATCGCAAATCTGATGACCATGAGTCTCGAAAAGTTCGCCTATTTTCTCTCGCTCTCTCTCGGTGCGGCGAGTTTCGCGCTCTTCTTCTCCGTGACACCCACCTCGCTGGCGAGCGCAGCTGCCGCTACTCCGCGCGAGCCGAAGGCAATCTACGACAAGCTCTGCAAGAGCTGTCACGGCGCCGACGGCAAGGGTGTCGCGGCGAAGGCGGCGACGCTGAAGATCGAACCGGTACTGCTGAATCTCGGCCGCGAAGGCACGGAGAAAATTACGCGTGATGAGCTGAAAGCGATCGTCCTCGAAGGCAAAGACAAGATGCCGGCATACAAGACGAAGGTGACGCCGGAGGAAGTCGACGCGCTCGTCGAGCTCGCCGAGACCCTCGCTGCCAGCGCGCGGAAGACGCCGTGACCCCCGACCACCTCGTCGCGGGCGCCGCGCTGGTGCCTGCGGTGCTTGCGGCAGGGATCCTCGTCTGGTTTCTCGTCCGGAAGCCGTCGCTCCATGCGCGTGCGACGGTCATCGCGCTCCTGTTCGGGCTCGGGGTTTTTCCGATCGGCACCGCGACCGTCGGAAATCTCCACGGTTTCGAAGCGACAAAGAAGGTCGAGTTTTGCAACGGCTGTCACGTGATGGAGCCGTGGATAGCGGACGCGCGAGATCCGGAAGGGACGTCGCTCGCGTCGCTGCACTCGAGGAACGTGCACGTCGGCGAGCAGGCCTGCTACTCGTGTCATGCCGACTACTCCATGTACGGAACCCTGCTGACGAAGCAGCAGGGCACGAAACACATGTGGATGTACTGGGCCGAGGGCTATCACGGGATGGAGATGGGCGAAGCCATCTCTAAAATCGAGATCGCGAAGCCCTTCCCCAACAGCACGTGCATGCAGTGCCATTCGACGAAGCTGCCAGGCTGGAGCGACGAGCCGGAGCACGGCGCGGTTGCCGAAGACGTGCGCGCCGGAGCGACGAGCTGCGCCGCTGCCGGCTGCCACGGCCCCGCGCACGGAGTGAAGCCGCCGCCGAAGGAAGAGGGAGAAGGATGAAACTCCCGGGTCCCTCCCGTCTCGTCGAGCTCGCATGTGTTCTCGCGCTCATCGGTCTCGTCGCGATGGTCTGGTCGATTCTCGACCCCCGTCCGGTTCCCGTTTTCGTCGCGATGTCCGTCGGACAAGCGATCGGCACGCTCTCGCTGTTCCTCTTCGTCTTCGTCCTGGTCACGGGTGCGTCCCGGGCCAAGGGCGAAGGAGGCCCGACGACATGACGACTCCCCGCCACGTTCTCTTTCTTCTTCTCGCGACCTCGATCGTCGCCGCGGCCTGCGAAGGCCCTCGCGGCAGGGATGGCGATCCCGGCGCCGATGCGTCACCGGCGCCCACGCCGTTCGTCGACCCCGAGGACACGTTCATCCTCACGCTGAGCTCGGCGTCGGTGGCCTCGGGCACGAACGCCCTCTCGGTCTTCTTTCGTCTCACGGACGACGACGGCGTGTCCCGCACGCGCGAGGACCTCACGATGAACTGGACGGCCGCCGTCCTGCGCGACGATCCGGTCACCGGGTTCCCCGCGTGGTCGTCGTATCTCACGAAGCCCGTGTCCGGCGCGTTCGGCGACACGAACCAGCCGACGTCGGATTCCGCGGGGATCTACGAGGACCTCGGCGACGGCCACTTCCGGTACGAGCTCTCCGTTGCGCTTCCAGCCGGCTTCGAGACGTCGAAGACGCATCGCATCGGCGTCTACGCCCGACGCGCCGACGAGACGTTTGTCGACGGTTACGAGATCGAGAACGACTGGCTCGACTTCGTCCCCGATGGGAGCGCGGTCACCGAAACGCGTGAAGTCGTGCGCACGGACAACTGCAATACGTGCCACGACCCGCTCAGAGCGCACGGCGCGTTCCGGCGCGAGGTCGAGCTCTGCGTCACGTGCCACAACCCCGAGCTCGTCGACCCGGACACCGAGTCGACCCATGAGCCCGGAAGCGGCGAGATGAATCCGCTCGACATGAAGGTGATGGTCCACCGGATCCACCAGGGCATCGAGCTCCCGAGTCTCGTGAAGGCCGCCGCGCGCGGCGACATCGGCTTCAAGTACTCGATCATCGGCTACCAGGGGAGGGAGTTCGTGTTCGCCGAGGTCACGCCTGACAACCTCGACGCGGGCACTGTCCCGCAGATCGAGGGCATCGCGTTCCCGCGCGATCAGCAGAACTGCACGACCTGCCACACGGGCGGCGCCGATTCAGACCGCCATCGCACCACGGTCACGCGCGAGGCCTGCGCCTCCTGCCACGACTCCACGTGGTTCGGCTCGCTCCCCGCTCCGGCGACGATGGACTCGCACGCGGGCGGCGTCTTCGCGACCGACGCGACATGCACCACGTGCCACGTGGCCGACATGGCGACCGAGTTCGACCTCTCCGTCCAGGGCTCCCACATCATCCCGACGCGGTCCGAGCAGCTGCCCGGATTCGCGTACGAGATCGTGTCGACGGCGCTCGCCGGCTCGCAGCTCAGCCTTGTCTTCACCGTGCAGAACGGCGACGGCACGCCGGTGACGAGCCTCGCGACGCTTTCGTCGATCAATGCGCTCGTGAACGGACCGACAAGCGACTACCGAATCGACAACTACTACCGCCGCGACATCAAGACGATCTCCGTCTACGACTCGGGAAGCGGGACGTGGTCGGTAACGTTTCCGAATCGCGCGGCGACCGATCCCTACTTCCCGAACGGCAGCGTCATTCCACCGGGATCGGCGGGGACTTTCGCGGTCGGTCTCGAGGCCCGGCGCACGGTCGTCGTGCCCGGCTACGGAAACGTCACGGAGGGCGCGCCCAACCCCGTCGCGTATTTCGCGGTCGACGGATCGGACGTGATGCCGCGCCGGACGGTCGTTGAAACGGAGACGTGCAACGTGTGTCACGACCGCCTCTCGCTTCACGGCGGTCAGCGTCGCGAGGTCGAGTACTGCGTGATGTGCCACAACCCGCAGAACGTCGACTGGAACCAGCGCCCGAAGCTGGGCGGCGCCGGGACGAACGTGAATCTCGCGCTGACCGAAGACGGCCTCGAAGAACGCTCGATCGACCTGCGCACGATCATCCACAAGATCCACACGGGCGATGAGCTCGACGAGTCGGTTCCGTACGTCATCTACGGCTTTGGAAGCCGGCCCTATGTCTTCGACGAGGTTCGCTTTCCGGGCGACCTCCGCCGTTGCACGACCTGCCACGAAGACGGCACCTACGTCATCGAGTCGATTCCCGACGATGCGCTGCCGGTCGTCGCGAACGAGACGGGCGTGCTGATGCACCTCGGCACCATCAAGCACCAGCCGGGCGAGAACGAGATCTCGCCGATCACGGCATCGTGCATCGCGTGTCACGACACAGCAGGCGCCCGCGTTCACGCCGAGCTGAACACGAACGCGAGTGGAGAAGAGTCCTGCGTGGTCTGTCACGGCGAGAACCGCGAGTTCTCCGTCCGTGAGGTTCACGGCGAGGTCGAGTGAGCATGCGCGCTCGTTTCGTCACCGCCGTTGCTGCGTGCGCAGTCGCGTGCGGCTGCCTGGGGGACGGCGCGGTCGACGCGCCCGCTCCGGACGGCGCGATTCCGGGGCGCCCGACGACCGTCGCGCTGCGCATTCAGGCCGCGCACAACGGCGACACGCTCTTTCTCCGCGTGCGCTTTCCGGCGGGTGACGGGGATGCACAGCACGAGGCGTGGCGGCGGGCAGGAGGCGCGTGGCGGCTCGAAGGCGGCGGTTTCCGCGATCGGCAAGCGGCACTCGACGGAGACGGAGATCGTGGCGACGTCACGCGCGTGTCCGTCGCCCGCGAGGCGGAGCTCTCCGTGCTCGTGGACGATCCGGCGTCGGCGGGGCGGCTTCTCAATTTCCAGGCGACCGGTTGCTTCGGGCAGTGCCACGACATGCAGCGGCAGATGCCGAACTGGCGATCATCCGATGGTCCGCGACCGATGGCGGTCTGGACGGGCACGGGCAAAGGCGATCTCTGGATCTGGCGAGGGCAGCGTTCCGCGCTCGCCGGATTTGCCGACGACCTCTCGTTCACGCCGGCGGGATACGTGCCGGACGCGGGCGAGTCGCCATTCACGCCCGTGTCGCTCACGAGCACGGGGCTACCCTCGTTCGTGTTCGATCCCGCGGGTGGTGGAGGTTTCGCCCGATCGTGGACGGCGCTCCCGGATCCGTTCGTGTTCGACGACAGATCGCTCCCGGGATTTCCGGACGCCCTCGCGATAGACTCCGCGATGCTCCTGAGCTACGCGCCGGCCGACGACGACGCCGTGCCCGCGCAGGTGCTCGCGCTTCCCGGCGGCTCTCGAGCCGACGTTTCCGCGATCTCGCTCGCGAGTGATGGCGAATGGGATGTCGTTCTCTCGCGGAAGCTCGCGACCGGCGATGCGACGGGCGACCTCCAACTCACGAGCGGCAATCCCTACGGTCTCGCGTTCGCGCTGCATCGCGACGGCGCCGACGGCCGCGATCACTACGTCTCTCTCCCGATCACGCTGCTCCTCGACACGGCAGGCGAGGGCGTGACTGCGATTGCGGTCGCGGGGACGGGCGCGACGACGCCGTCGTTCAGCGACGAGGGGGTGTTCCCAGTGACGGAGCTCGCGTTGTTCCTCCCGGGCGTGACGAGCTTCGATTGGCTCGTCGGGTCGCGGACGACGCGTGAAGGTTTCCTTCGCACCGTCGACGTGGTCCACGGCGGCGCGTTCGACGTGGCCTCGGCCGAGCGCCGTTGCCGCGATTGCCACACGGTCCGCGCCGGCGAACCCACGCCGCCGGTCGAGGACGCCGGTCCACTCGATCGCCTCGTGCTTCGCCGCGGCGGCGTCTTCGAGCCGACACCCTTCTTCGAGGAGGTCTCGCCGTGAGACACCTCGTGATCGCAGCGATGGCTGCGGCCGTTCTCGGCGGCTGCGTCATGCTCCGCGGAAAGTCCGAGCACGCACGTCTCGTCAGCACGCTCCCGCCCGGCGCCGTGAAGATCGGTTCCGCGGAGTGCATGGACTGTCACACCACCGTGAGCGACTGGTTCGCCGCGTCGATGCACGCGAAGGATCCCGGTTGCGAGACGTGCCATGGGCCCGGCGACATGCATGTGTCCGACGGCCCCGGAAACATCGTCGGCGAAGTGGCGCTCGAGACGCTTTCGCCGCTGGGCCGATCGCAGATGTGCACCGAGTGCCACGCCGAACGCGCCGTCGATTGGCCGCGCAGCCACCACTCTCGCGGCGGACTCGGTTGCGTGGAGTGCCACACGGACGCGGTCCACTTCAAGCAGGACGGCGGCATCGAGCCGCCCGCCGCGTTCGAGAGCGTCACGCCGTTCTGTACGCAGTGTCACGCGTCGACCGCCGCCGACTTCGAACAGCCGTTCCGCCACCCGGTCCCCGAGGGCGCCATGGACTGCACCGCGTGTCACTCGCCTCACGGTGAACAGTCGCGGCGCCCGGAGATCGCGTCGTCGCAGGGCTGCGCCACGTGTCACCAGGAAGAAGCGGGACCGAAGGTGTTTCGCCACGAGGCGCTCGACGAGGGCTGCGCGGTCTGCCACGTGCCGCACGGCGGTCCGCTGAAAGCGCTGCTCTCGCAGGATGGCAATGGGATCTGTCTGCAGTGTCATCACGACGCGTCGTTCCCGGTCATCGAAGGCGTCGACCATCGCGACCTCCTCGCGCAGGAGAGCCGCTGCTGGGACTGTCACGTCGAGCTTCACGGATCGAACAGCGATCCCTCGCTCCTCGGGAGGCTCCGATGAACCGGCGTTTCGCCTGGCTCGCGATTCTTCTCGTTCCGTCGGCGGTCGCTTTCGCGGGCAACGAAGAGGAAGACACGCAGGCACCGGCCACGTCGCCGACGCCGTTCACCGCGTTCGGAGCCGCGGGCGTCGACGCGTCGGAGAATCGCGCGATCGCGCGAGAACTCCTCGGCGAACCCGATCCGGTGCGCGGAACCTTCCGGTGGTGGCTTCCCCTCGCGGGAAGGAGCTGGAGCGGCGGACATGCGGCCGACGCGTCGACGTCGCGCGAAGGGACGCTGCGCGTGTGGGCGCATTCCGCCAGTGGCAAGAAGCTCGAATTTCGGGCCGACGCGGATCGCCGCCCGCTCGCATTCCGCACGCGCGTTCCGTTCGGCGCCAGCTCGCTCGAGGAAGCGGGAACGCATCGCGAGTCGGCGAAGATTCTGTTCTCCTCGCCGATTCCGTGGAAGCGAGGGCGTCTGAACGTGTTCGCCGAGTGGCGTGGCGGTGGCGGGCTGCGGCCGTCGACGTACGCGGCCTACGCGACGGGCGACGCCGGTCCCGCGTTCCTCGCGCCGGCGTGGCGGGAGGGCGATCACGGTTCGGCGAGCGCGGGCGCCGCGATCCGCGGAGAGCTTGCCGGTGCGCAGGTCTCGCTCGACGGACGAATCGCCGACGAGTCCACGCGTTCGACCTTCCACGCTCCCGATCTTTCGCCGGCAGGGGGCCTCCGGCTGTCGGGCACCGAGCGGCGCCGTGTCGGCGAAGCCGGCATCTCGGTCGACATGCCGATGGGCGCGCTCGTCGCGGGTGGCAGCTACCGCTTCCGTGCTTCGCAGGGCGAAGGTCGCGGCAGCCGAAGCCAGGACACGCCGACGACGTTGCCTGGCGAGACGCACCTGGACGACACCGATCTCCGCACGGTCACGCATCGCGGGTCGCTCGGCGTGGCGTTTCTTCCGCTGCCTTCCGTGCGCACGGGCGTCACCGCGACGGCGACCTCGCACGCCCTCCGCGCCGACTCGGTCGAGCGCCGCGAGCTCGGAGACGACTCGGTCTCGCGCGGCGACGCGAGCCTCGATCGCTTCGGCACGGCGGTAGCCGCCGATGCCGTGTGGATCGCGCGCTCGTGGGTGTCGCTCGAGGCTCGCGGCGACCTCGAAGCGGCGCGCTTCGAGGACGAATG
>Ga0163152_10008937_pt1 | contig 10579 bp, 9 predicted proteins | sample OliLakLV19MP8IB2_FD_148635 | JGI IMG/M metagenome (GOLD analysis project Ga0163152, IMG submission 148635) | Freshwater microbial mat bacterial communities from Lake Vanda, McMurdo Dry Valleys, Antarctica - Oligotrophic Lake LV.19.MP8.IB-2 | ecosystem: Environmental > Aquatic > Freshwater > Lake...
CCGGAGCGCGCAGAGATCGTCTGCACCGCCGAACCGTCGCCCCAGTTGAGGTTGAAGGTGAACAGGGCGCTGGGGTCGCCGGTCCAGCCAGCGACCGAGAGCGTGAACGCCTGCGACTGCCCGCGCACCGCGGCCGTCGGCCCGGCAATGGCCGCCGTGATCGACGAGCGGGGGATGGTGACCGACAACATGTTGTTGGTGGTGCCGGTCTGGGCGAGCTGAATGTCGGCCACGCCGCTACTATTGACGAACCCCAGCGACAGCGTGCCCGCGGTCAGGAACTTGTCGTTGGTGATCGTGAACTGCGACTCGCCGGGGAGCAGCCCCTTGAGATTGACGTTGGTGCTGATCGTGGTGCCGTCGGCGACGATCCGCAGGAAGCGGTCGACGTAGGCCGGCGCGTTGCCGTTGTTGCGGATGGTGACCGTCAGCGCGTTGCCGCTGAGACTGATGCCCGAGATGAGCGGCCGGTAACCGATCTTGAGCAGAAGCGCCGAGATCTGGCTCTTGAGCGCGGCGCTCAGGCTTTCGGTCTTGTCGTGAATTGCCGAAATGTGATTGTCGATCGTCCACTGGGCGACGGTGTTCCAGTTGTAACCCATGCTGGTCCACTGCGAGATCACGCCGGCCGGCTCCATGTAGATCGGCGAAGTTTTCCACTGATTGGGGAAGTCGGCAATGATCGGGTCGTACAAGTCTCCCTGGTTCGTCCAGCCTGCGCCGGAGCGCGGATGATCGCCCCAGCTATCGCCGCGCCAACCGAGCCCGGCGGCCATGGCGTCTTCGAATGCGCCGGGCACGACCTTCATAAAGGCGTTGGCGATGATCGGCGTGCTTGGGAAGCCGCCTTTCAGCGTGTTGACGAGCCAGGCGCTCGTGGCCCGCGTGGGGAGCGGCACATTGAAGGCGTTGGTCTCCGACCATTCGCCCCACGGGCCGTAGAAGCCGACATCGACCGAGTCGAGCCGGCCGGTGTTGTTGTAGCGCTGGCCGAGCGCGCCAATGAAATTGGCAACCGCGGTTTGCACGGCCGCGTTGTTCAAGTTGGGCTGGAAACGTTGCTGCCCGGCGTAGCTGGCCCAATTGCCGGCGAGCCCGGCGTTGGCGTAGGCGACGGGTCCGGTGTCTTCGTTGAACGTCATGATCCGCAGCGCCAGTCGCTGCGAACTCGACATGCCGGCCAGCACCTGGTCGATCTGCGAAAAGTTGTACTGACCGACGACCGGCTCAATGTCGGCCCAGTCGAAACGCGCGTAGACAGTGCTGACCGGAAAGCCGGAAGTGTTATTGGCGCTGTAGAACGCCTGCCAGCCGGCGCCGGGGTTGGCGATCAATTGACCGTGATCGGTGAACGACAACGTGGTGGCTGCCGCTGCCGCGACGGCGGCCTCGAGTTGCGTCGCTGGCGCGACGGCCTCGACGGCTGGTTGCGTCGCTGGCGCGATGGGCCCCAGCAAGGGCATGTCGGTCGCCGGATAGAGCGCCAGCGCGGCGGTGAGCAGGTCGCGGCGTTCGAGCGCTTCGCTGCATAGCCGGCGCGCGCGTCGCTTACGCTGGAGCTCCGTTGATTGGTTTGTGGTGGGGTGATTGCCGATGCGTCGCCTCGATAGCCAGTGCAAAGCGGATACTCCTCGGATCTCTAGCGCAGCTTGCAACCCTGCGCGCACCACCGGCGAACGTGTCCCGAGGTGAACGGGCACGCTGGCCATAGCGGCGCGCGAACGTGGCTACGAGTGGATGAGTGGGAAGGACAAAACATGCACAGACGGCGGAGGGGATCGGAAAGTTTTTATAGGGCCTATCCCAGAACCCATCGCCGCTAGCGAGTGGTGCTGACGTAGGCCTTCTGTCAGACGCCGGTTCCCCTGAGAGCTAACCGGTGCTGATTCCCCTGGAATTCGCCATCCTTTTTGCTGCTGCCGACACTCACCAGCCTGGCGTTGGCTTGACTGGGCGGAGCGTCTGGCAACGTCTCCGATGTCGAAGTGCTCCGTATCATAGGCGGGCAGCTACCCCTATTTCCAGAGCGCTTGACTGGTTATTTTTCGCGCACTGGGGATGCCGGGCCTGGGCTATCGCTGATCACGGCCGCCAGATCGCCAAAATTGTTCACCCGGCGAGCGTACGATTCCGCGGCCGCGCGATCGGCCGCGTGCCGCGTATCGCAGCCCCCCTGCCCTGTCGGCGTGTCAAATTGCTGTCCGGGGGCGAGCCCCGATCCAGGCCAGGCCCAGCACGGCGAACATCGCCAGCCCCGCCCAGCGGATCGGACCGGTCTCGAACACCACCATACTGTTGAAGACGATGAACAGCATGAAGGCGTGCAGCAGGCGATCGACCCAAGGGGACCGCGCCCGATAGCGCGCGGGAGCCATCCACCACCAGAGGACGTCGGCCGTCCAGAGCAGGGTGAACAGGTACGAGACGTATAGCCCCTGGCCGACACCGCTGATCCGTCGCGTGCGCTCGAAGGCATGCTCGTGCGACCAGTGATGGTAGTAGTGAAACGCCATCACGAGGTGCACCAAAAAGCAGATCAGGGCCCAGGTCCAGCACCAGCGTGCGAATCGGCCCGCGGGAGATTCGGCGCCCCAATCGGCGGCCGAAAGTCGCAGCAACAGGCAGAGCGCCACGGCGTACCAGGCCAGCGACAAGCGAACGGTGTTGCGCGTGAGCGTGTCGCCGACGTCGCCGGCCAACCAGCGCGACACGAGCAGCACGGCAGCCAGGAGCGCGGCGCCACCGACCATGAATGCTGGACTCATGCCAGCGGGCGCGCTGCGTGCAGTGCTATCGGCGCGAGCCATCGCGCAGGCTCCGTTTTGAATCGCAGAAACGTAACACGGGGGTCGGGTCGGCGGCTTGCTGGCATGCAGTATAGGCAACCGCGACGGAAAGTTCCGCAGCCTCACGAGCAGGCCCCATCAGCACTTAAGACGCTTTTCGCGGCGCTTGGTTGTGATCGTTTGCCCGGTCGCTCGGCGCGTAACCGCGTCGAGTGGCGACATTTATATTTCTTTTAGGAATATTATTGCACGAAAGCCGCTAACAACGTAGGATAAAGATGAATAACCAGAGCGCTGTCACGGATTGATCGCGCGTTCTGCGAGCGCCCGCTTTCGAGCGGGCTGGCGAAATAGAAATATCAGCACGATTTATTAGCACGGCGGCCCCGAGCCCCTGCAATCTTGAGTCCTCGTTGCGACCCTGAGCTCACGCTGCCTAGGGCAGCCACTCTGCGAAGCTCAGACACGCCGCGAAGCGCGACTTTACATTCGCGAAGCGCAATGTCATCGTCGCGCGGCACGATTGCCTGGTGCGGCCGGGCCTTTCACTCGATTCGAGGTGGTGCATGAAGTCGAACGGTCGACCAATGAAGCGGAATCAACGTACCGATGGCCCGGGGCTGTCAGCCCCCGCGACCGTGAAAATTGCCGTCGCCCAGCCATCGTCCAACGGCCATGACCTGACGGTCGAGGCCTGCTGTCAGGCGTATCTGGAAATGGCGCAGGCCAAGCTCAAGCCGGTCACGCTGAAGAATCGGTCGATCGTGATCACCGATTTTGTCCGCGCCCTGGGGCCCAAGCGGGTCAGCGAATTGACTCCTGGCGACGTTGCCGGGTGGTTGGCGGCCCACGATTGGAACGCCAGCACGCGGCAAGCCCGCGCCAAGAACATTCACGCGATCTTTCGCTGGTGCCAGCGCACGGCCAAGCTGATCGACAACAATCCGGTAACCGGTATCGCGGCCGAGCTCGTGCAGCCACTGCCGCGCGAAGCCTGGTTCGACGACAAACAGCAGGCCGAGTTGCTGGCCGCCTGCGACGACCACTTTCGCCAGTTTTTGCGGGCGATGCTGTCGACGGGGGCGCGGCCCTTCTCGGAGCTCGCCAAAATCACGGCGTCCAACATCGTCGAGTCTTCCGAAGGGATGCGGCTGCGTTGCGGTCCGCGGAAGCGGGTTAAGGGTGCGCGGCCGCCGCGATATCTCTACGTGCCCAAGGCGCTGACGTCGCTAGTCCGCGACCTGGCCAAGCAGTTTCCGCGCGGCCCGCTGTTCCGCAATTCGCACGGCAATCGCTGGAATGCGGCGGCCTGTGCCGGTCGCTTTGCACGGTTGCGCAAGCGGCTGACCTGGCTCACCGAAAAGCACAACACGTACAGTTGCCGCCACACGTTCGCCACCACCAAGCTGAGCCGCAGCGTGTCGCTGGCCACGGTGGCGAACTTGTTGGGCAACTCGATCGCCATCACGCAAAAGTACTACGGTCATCTGGAACAACATACGGACAGTCTGTGGGCTGCCATCGAAGTCTAGGGTTGACCTGGCCCTCGACACTTCCTGCTTTCAAGCGGTCGATCGGTACCGCGCCAGTCCTCGCGCATTGGTAGCGAGATCTGACGGAAGCCTTCGCACTGGCGTAGGGTGGGCGACGTGCGGTCGCATCGCGCCGCCGAGGCGAAGGTCGCCCGACGATTTGGGCGCCGCGCCTGGCGGCCCGTTCACGGTGTCACGACGCGACGGGTCAGGCTGGCTGAACTTCCTCACGAGGAGTCAGGGAGGCCGCGGATCGCAGAGGCAACGACCGGGGCAATCGAGGAACCACGAAGTTGAACGTTAAAAAGCCAGGGCCTTTGGAGGCCGCGATCTTGCGCAATCTTTGTCCCGTTTGCGGTAAGGCGTCGTACTCGCGCGGTGGCACGCATCCGCAATGCGCCGTCGCCCGCGCCGATGCGGACGTGCGGGCGAAGCGGCTGGCCGCCGGCGTCGTCGTCCCCCGGTCCGCGGCGCGCACGCAATGGATGAAAAGTTGTCCGCAGTGCAAGCGGCAGATGGCCTCGCGACGCTACGTGTGCGATTGCGGACATAAGTTTGGCCCCGCGGCGCTGGTAGCGCTACCGGGCAACCTGGCCGTGCAGCCGAACAACGCGGCCGCGCCGCAATCGCTCAGCGCTGCCGCGAAGCCTGTTAGCGCCATGGCGCAGCCGCGGCATGCCGCCGGAAAGTCCGATCGCGCCAAGGCGAAGTCGGGCGGACGAGATGCTCGAGTGACAACCACGCGAGCGTGAACCAGGCCGGTGTGATTTTACAGAAAGCTCTTAGCATGCGATCCGAACCCGTGCCCGATCGAATGATCACGCAGCAAGTCACCAACAAGCTCGCCAGCCGGGGCGTCGGCGCACCATGCCATGTGACCGTGCTGACGCGCAACGGCGAAGTGACGCTGAGCGGAACCGTGCGCCACGGTCACCAGAAAAACACGGCGGTGCAGGCGACCACGGGAATCGCCGGAGTCCGCCGCGTGATCGATCGACTGACGGTCAAGGCCAAAGCCGTGTAAGTGGTTACCAGGCCAGTGGCTGCGCTCCGCGCTCCCGACGCCTGCTCGTACGCGGGTGCCGGACCTGCTACCGTGGTGATCGCTCTTGGGCGATTTGCCGAGACGGGCCCCTTCTTTTGCAGAAAGACAAGTATTGATGGATCGGGATATTGATTACGCCGCGGTAGCCGTCGAAAAGGCGCTCGCGGAGAAATTCGGACGGCAGCACGATCTGACCGACCTGACCGTCACCGCCAAAGAGCGAACGATTTTATTGCGCCATGGCGATCGCTCGGGCGAGGGATCTCGCGATGACCTGCAATCCCTGATTCGTCAGGCGCAGTCCTACGACGATCTGTGGCAGATCCTGGCCCTGCACCGTAAGACCATTGCCGCCAGATAGTCGAGCGGGCTTTGCGCTCGTCGGCGACCTCGGCAGCGCGACCGCGCTCGCCAGCGTGGCCCGGGGCGTCTGCATGCCGGGGCGATTTCAACGCGACTCGGACAATCTTCTATGCAAATTGAAAACGTGGACGGTTTGGCGCCTGCGAACGACTCGCCGAGTTTGCGCAGCGAGTTGCGGTCGGCGCTCGTGAACCATCGGGGCCCGAGAACGGCCCGCAGCATCTCGCAATTGGCCGTCACGCTGGCGCTGTTCGCCGGCATGTGGCTGTTGATGTGGTTCAGCCTGGCCGCTCCCTACTGGGTGACCGCGCTGTTGGCACTGCCGACCGCGGGGTTCGCCGTGCGGCTGTTCATTTTGCAGCACGATTGCGGGCATGGCTCGCTGTTCACATCGGTCCGCGCCAATCAGATTCTCGGCACGCTACTGGGCGCGATTACCTTGACGCCGTTCGCCTGCTGGCGGCGGCAGCACGCGATCCATCACGCCAGCAACGGGCAGCTCGATCATCGCGGCATCGGCGACATTGGCACGATGACGCTGGCCGAGTACCAGGCGCTATCGCCGTGGCAGCGGTTTCGTTATCGCGTGTACCGGCATCCTTTGGTGCTGTTCGGCGTCGGGCCCTTGCTCTATTTCGCCGTCTTGCAGCGATTCACCAGCGGGTTGCCGGCGAAGTGGAAACACGAGCGCTTGAGCGTCCACCTGACGAACCTTATGCTGGCGGCGATCTTTCTCGGCCTGGCCTGGCTGGTGGGCTTACCGGCGCTAATCAAAATCCATTTGCCGGTGAGCGCGCTGGCGGCGTCGTTCGGGGTGTGGCTGTTTTACATCCAGCATCAGTTCGAGCCGACCTATTGGGAGCACGACCCCGATTGGGACCACCAACTGGCGGCGATCCAAGGGAGCTCGTTTCTCGATCTTCCCTGGCCCTTGCGTTGGTTGACTGCCAGTATCGGCTACCACCACATCCACCACCTCGACAGCCGCATTCCCAACTACGCGCTGGCGCGGTGTTACCGTTCGCATCCCGGTCTGCGGCGCGCCAAACGGGTGACGCTGTGGTCGAGTTTGAGCTGTGTCCGCTTGAAGCTGTGGGATGAACGCACGCGGCAGTTGATCAGTTTTCGCGAAGCGCGCCAGCGCACACGACGCCAAAATCGCGTAAGCTGACTACCATTCTGCGCGCAGCGCAGCGGCTCTCGTGATCCGGAATTTGAATTTCGCGATCATGGGCGGCACTACAGGGCGAAATTCTCTCCAGAGGAGGCATGCATGACCGAATCGCATTCCGAAGAAAGCCAACCGCGTCCGCTGAGCGAAGACGATCGCAAGTCCGCGCAAAAAGCGGCCAAAAAGGCCGATAAAAAGGCTGCCAAGGAAAAAGCCAAGCGAATTCGCGATATGGGGAGCCGTGGCCGCCGCTAGCGGCGCGCCGCCAGTCGATTGGGGCGCCGAGTTGACGCGCCGAACCGCGAGTTTTTCGCGCGCTGCCCGACAAATCGCTCGACTTTTAGCTCGATTTCACGGAAACGCCGGCTAGTGGCATCGACGTATTTGCCCGGCGTGCTATACTTAGGCGTCGATCCTTTGCGCTAACCGCCTTTGGATTCCCGCCAGGTCCAATGGTTTTCTGAGAGCGCAATGAGCGTTCCGCACATCGGTCCTGGGACTCTCCCACGAGACCGCAATGAAGTTTGCAGAGCTGGGGCTTTCTGAGCCCATCCTGCGCGCCGTTGGCGCCGCAGGTTACACCGAACCCACCCCCATTCAAGCCCACGCGATTCCCCACGTGCTGGCCGGTAGCGACGTGCTCGGCATGGCGCAAACGGGCACCGGCAAGACTGCGGCCTTCGCGCTGCCGATCTTGCATCGCCTCGGGCAAAGCACGCAGCCGCGGCAAGATCGCGGCCGCCGCATTCGCGTGCTGGTGCTCTCGCCGACGCGCGAGCTGGCGCTGCAGATCGCCGAGAACTTCGAGCAATACGGCTCCGAGACCGGGCTGCGGCAGGCAGTCGTGCTCGGCGGCGTTGATCAAAATCGACAAACGCAGGCGCTGCGGCGCGGCGTCGATATCCTCGTGGCCACGCCCGGCCGGTTGTTGGACCTGATGGATCAGGGCTACATCGATCTGGCCTGGCTCGAGGTGCTGGTGCTCGACGAAGCCGATCGCATGCTCGACATGGGCTTTATACCGAGTGTGCGCCGCGTGATCGCCCAGTTGCCGGCGAAGCGGCAAACGCTGCTGTTTTCGGCGACCATGCCCGGCGAAGTTCGCCAGTTGGCCGAAGAGATCTTGAGCGACCCCGTCCGCATTCGCGTCGCGCCGGTCAAGGCGACGACCGAGCTGATCGGGCAATCGGTCTACCTGGTCGATCGCCGGCGGAAGCCGCAGCTCTTGGCCCACTTGATCATGTCCGGGGCCGTGACGCGGGCCTTGGTCTTCACGCGCACCAAGCGCGGCGCCGATCGCGTTGCCCGGCAGCTCGGCAAAGCGGGTATCCGCGCCGAGGCCATTCACGGCGACAAGACACAGTCGTCACGGCAGCGAGCGCTGGCGAGTTTCAAATCGAATCGCCCCCCCGTGCTCGTGGCCACCGACCTGGCCGCCCGCGGCATCGACGTCGATGCGATTTCGCACGTCTTCAACTACGACCTGCCCGAGCAACCCGAGACCTACGTACACCGCATCGGCCGCACAGGTCGCGCGGGAGCAACGGGGCGGGCAGTCGCGTTTTGCGATGCCGAGACGCGCGACTTGTTGCGGGGGATTGAACGTCTGATCGGCCAGAAGCTGGCGGTCGAAAGTAATCACCCCGAGTACCAGGAATTGCCCCCCGAGCAGCACAATGATCAGCAGCACGGTGATCAGCAACGCAGTGATCAGAAGCCGGCCGGGCACTCGCGCAGTCGCAGCAGCGCCCGATCGGGCGGTGGCAGCGCCCGCTCCGGCGGCGGCAATGGCCGTTCCGGTAGCGGCAATTCCAGAACCAGTGGCGGTGCGCGATCGGGGAGCAAGTCGAACGGGCGCCCTAGTGGCGCGCCGTCGAAAACGAGTGGTCGCAAGCCGGCTCGTCCAGCGAAAGCCGCTGCGCCGCCAACGCACAGTGAGGCGAGCCGCGATTCGCAAGCCAGCTCGCCGGAGGGTTCGCCCCCCGCGAAGAAGCGTCGCGCCCGGCGCGGCAAGCGCCGCTCGAACGAGATGGGCTACGTCTCGGCCGGGCGCTAACGCCTGGTCGACTGGCTCAAGTCTTTAGCCGCGCAGCGGCGACAGTGTAGTCGTCTCGCTCCGCGAGACGAATTCATCACGGCGGAGCGTGATGACTACACTGACCAATGCCGCCGCTGCGCGGTTTCACCAACGCCTAATCGCTGCGCGGCCAAGGCAGTGCAAAACACCAGGTGATTCACCACACCCCGCGCGAACCGATTGCGCGCCCGCTGCGTACTTGACATGACGATAGTTGACGTGTAAGATATTAACGCGACGAGGGTATATTCGGGTGTCGGTTCGTCCGCCCGCGTTCACGAGGTTTGCGCGATCATGTCCGCCACCCGCCTGCAACAGGCCCTGAAGAAGAAACGCCCGTTCGAGTCGGCCGCGCAAGAGGCCGCCCTGAACCTGCTGCGCACCAGCGATCGGTTGCAGATTCGCTTTGCCCGGCTGTTTCGCGGGCATGGCGTGACGCCGGCCCAATACAACATCCTGCGGATCCTGCGCGGCGAGGGGAAACCGCTGCCGATCCTGGCGATCGCCGGCCGCACGGTGACCGTGGTGCCGGGCATCACGGGGCTGATCGACCGGCTCCAGCAGGCCGGGCACGTCGAGCGGATCCGCTGCGAGCAGGATCGCCGCGTGGTTTATGTGGCGGTGACGCCCAAGGGAATGGACATCCTGGCCGCGCTCGATGAGCCGGTGCTCGAGTTGCACCAGCAGTTGCTCGGGCATTTGGGTCAGGGAGAGCTGAAGGAGCTGAGCCGGCTGCTGGATAAGGTGTGCGCGCCGCTGGCCGACGAGTAACCGCGCCGCGCGTCCTCTTTTTTTCGCCAGATACTTGATATGTCAACTAATAATCCGGGTCGCTTGCGTTCGGGTAGTTTCTGGAGGTTCAGGCCATGATTCGCATTCGCAAAGCCGCCGAGCGGGGCCATGCCAACCACGGCTGGCTCGACACCTTCCACACCTTTTCGTTCGCCGACTACCACGACCCCGCGCAGATGGGCTTTCGCGCGCTGCGCGTGATCAACGAGGACCGCGTCGCGCCGGGCCAGGGCTTCGGCATGCACGGCCACCGCGACATGGAGATCGTCACCTACGTGCTCTCGGGCGCGCTCGAACATCAGGACAGCCTGGGGAATGGCGAAGTGCTGCGCCCGGGCGAATTCCAGCGGATGTCGGCCGGCACAGGCATTCGCCACAGCGAGTTCAACCCGTCGGCCAGCGAGCCGGTTCACCTGTATCAGATCTGGCTGCTGCCGCGCGAGCAGGGAGTTCGGCCGAGCTACGAGCAGAAGGCCTTCGCGGCCGATGAGCGGCAAGGGCGGTTGCGGCTGGTCGCTTCGCCTGACGCGGCCGACGGTTCGCTGGCGATCCAGCAGGACGCGCGCATTTACCTGGCGACGCTGGCCGCCGGCGACGCGGTCGAGCACCCGCTGGCGGCCGGGCGCTTCGGCTGGTTGCAGGTGCTGCGCGGCAGCGTGAGCGTCAATGGCTCGCAAGCCAACACGAGCGACGGCGTGGCGATCGGCGACGAGCCGAGTGTGACGATCGCCGCCGCCGGGCCGGCCGAAGTGATGCTGTTCGATCTGGCGTGATTTTTGGTAGCTGCGCGACGAAGGATATCCGGCCTTCCGG
>Ga0163152_10008939_pt1 | contig 10578 bp, 13 predicted proteins | sample OliLakLV19MP8IB2_FD_148635 | JGI IMG/M metagenome (GOLD analysis project Ga0163152, IMG submission 148635) | Freshwater microbial mat bacterial communities from Lake Vanda, McMurdo Dry Valleys, Antarctica - Oligotrophic Lake LV.19.MP8.IB-2 | ecosystem: Environmental > Aquatic > Freshwater >...
GTCCTTGCTCGCGCATCCCGGCACGACGTCTCCGACGCGCCGCGGAAAGTTCATCCAGGAGCGGCTCCTCTGCAACGTGATCTCCCCGCCGCCGCCGGACGTCGACACCTCGCTTCCGCCCGATCCGCCCGAAGGTCCGGTCACGATGCGCGAGCGGCTTCTCATTCATCAGACGGATCCGACCTGCGCGAGCTGCCACGTGCAGATGGACAACGCCGGCTTTGCCCTCGAGCACTTCGACGCGATCGGGCAGTGGCGCGCGACGGATCAGGGGCTCACGATCGACGACTCCGGCGAGATCCCCGGCCTCGGCACCTTCGACGGCTCGCAGGGACTCGGCGCGTTCCTCGCGGAGCAGCCTGCCGTCGACCGCTGCATGGCGCTCACGATCTTCCGTCACGCGCTCGGCCGCCCGCCCGCCATCGAGGAAGCCCCGATCGTCGACGCGCTCGCGCTCGCGTTCGAGACGAACGACGGACGCATCCAGGGCTTCTTGCTGGACCTGGTGACGAGCGATGCCTTCCGTCACGTCGGCAAGGAGACGCCATGAAGTCGAAATCGAAATTCACGCTCTCCCGGCGCACGATGTTGCGCGGACTCGCGGGCGGCACGCTCGCGACGATCGGGCTGCCCGTCTTCGAGGCGATGCTCGACTCGAACGGCGAAGCGCTCGCCGGCGGTGCGCCACTCCCGAAGCGGTTCCTCACCTATATGTTCGGCAACGGCGTCCAGCTCCCGCGCTGGATACCGGCGGCGACGGGCACGTCCTACGCGCTCAGCGAGCAGCTCCTCCCGCTGGCGCCGATCAAGTCGTATGTGAACGTGCTCTCGGGTTTCGAGAACAAGATCCCGCCGATCACGCACCACGAAGGCATGGCGGGCATGTGGTCGGGCCATCCGTACATCTACAACGGCGGCCTGAACTCGAACTTCGGCGGCCCCTCGATCGACCAGGTCGCGGCGGACATCCTCGCGCCGGGCACGCCGTTCCGCTCGATCGAGATCGGCGTCTCGAAGCGCATCAGCCAGAACGAAGGCCCGACGATGGAGTTCATGTCCCATCGCGCGTCCGATCAGCCGAACCCGCCGAAATACAACCCGCGTGTTCTGTGGGACGTGCTCTTCAACGGGACGCTCGCGAGCGACCCCACGCGGCCGCATCGCATCAGCGTGCTCGACGCGGTGAAGGGTGACATCGACCGCTTGAAGCTCCGGCTCGGTGCGTTCGACCGGGCCCGCCTCGACTCGCACCTCACGTCGGTCAGCGAGCTGCAGACGCAGATTGGCCTGGTCGCGGCCTGCAATCCGATCGCGGAGCCGACGGAGGACAACACCGACAACGCGGGCGCCGAGCCGATGCCGGCGGTCGCCGCGGCGATGAACGCGCTGCTCGTGCACGCGTTCACCTGCGATTTCTCGCGCGTCGCGAGCTACATGCTCACGGGCGGCGTCGGGTTCACCGTCTACTCCCACCTCGGCCAGACCGAGGAGCAGCACAACATGACGCACTCGCAGCCGAGCTTCGAGGAAGAGCTCAATGACGGCATCGTGTGGAACATGCAGCAGTTCGCGAGCTTGCTGATCGCGCTCGAGAACGTGCAGGAAGGCGTGACCAACATCCTGGACAACACGGTCGCCGTCCTCGGCAGCGACTGTTCCGAGGGCTACACGCACGGCAACTTCGACATGCCCGCCCTCATCGTGGGCGGTGGCGGTGGGACGCTCCTCAATCCCGGCACGCACTTCCGGGCGGCGAGCGGCTCGAACCGCAACCTTTCCGACGTGTTGCTGACCGCGCTCCAGGCCGTCAGCCCCTCGATCACCTCGGTCGGGTCCGGCGTCGGCCTTTCCTCGACGCCCGTGACGCAGATCCTGACCTGACGCCCGCCAGCGGGCTTGTCACGCCCGCAAGTCTCTGATAGACAGCCTCTTTCCTTCGGTCCCTTTTTGGGATGCCGAAGGTGTCTTTCGGAGGAAGCAAGCCCGCATGGCGATGTCGCTCAAGCTGTTCACCGGCAACTCGAACCTCTCGCTCGCGCGAGAGGTGGCGGAAGCCCTGGGCGTGCCGCTTGGTCGCGCCTCGGTGAAGCGGTTCTCGGACGGCGAGATCCAGGTCGAGATCGACGACAACGTCCGCGGCGTCGACTGTTTCATCCTTCAGTCCACGTGCCCGCCGGTCAACGAGAACCTCATCGAGCTCCTCGTGATGATCGACGCGATGAAACGCGCGTCGGCCGCGCGGATCACCGCGGTCATTCCTTACTACGGCTACGCGCGCCAGGACCGCAAGGTCGCTCCCCGCGCGCCCATCACCGCGAAGCTCATCGCCGACCTCATCACGACGGCCGGCGCGGAGCGGATGCTCTCGATGGATCTGCACGCCGGCCAGATCCAGGGCTTCTTCAACATCCCGTTCGATCACCTCTACGCGATGCCCGTGTCGCTCGAGTGGATCCGCCGCAAGTTCAACCACCGCACCGACGACCTCGTCGTCGTGTCGCCCGACGCGGGCGGCGTGGAGCGCGCTCGCGCCTACGCGAAGCGCCTCGATGCGTCGCTCGCGATCATCGACAAGCGCCGCAGCGGGCCGAACGTCGCCGAGGTCATGAACATCATCGGCGACGTGAACGGCAAGGACGTGGTGATCGTGGACGACATGATCGACACGGCCGGCACGCTCACGCAGGGCGCGCGCGCGATGCGCGACGCCGGCGCGAAGAAGGTCTTCGCGGTCGCGACGCACGCGGTGCTCTCCGGTCCGGCCGTCAGCCGCATCAAGGAGAGCGTGCTCGACGCCGTCGGCGTCACGAACACCATCGCGCTCTCCGACGACGCGAAGAAGATCGGGAAGATCGAGCTCATTCCCGTCGCGAGCCTGATCGGCGAAGCGATTCGCCGCATCCATCACAACGATTCCGTCTCCAACCTTTTCGTCTGATTAGACGCGCCGCCCCGGCGCTCAACTTACGGGGACCCCTGAAGGAACGACCATGAAGACCATCGACCTGAACGTCCAGCCGCGCACCACTTCCGGAAAAGGCCCCGCCGGGCGCCAGCGCCTCACGGGCATCATCCCGGGCATCGTGTACGGCGGCGACCTGAAGAAGGCCCTGCCCATCCAGCTCGACGCGGTCGAGACCAAGAAGATCGCGCAGGCGATCGGTCACAACGTCTTCATCAATCTCAAGGGTTCCGGCGAGGTCAACGGCAAGACGGCGATGATCCGCGAGATCCAGCGCCACCCGATCAAGCTCAAGCTCATGCACGTCGATCTCCTCACGATCGACATGAGCAAGCCGGTCGTCGTGTCCATCGAGGTCGAGCTCATCGGCAAGCCGATCGGTCTTGCCAAGCAGGGCGTTCTCACCGTGGTCAGCCACTCGATCCAGGTGAAGGCCCTCCCGAAGGACGTCCCCGAGAAGGTGCAGATCGACGTCAGCCACCTCGATCTCCATGACTCCCTGCACGTCGCCGACGTGAAGCTCCCGGCGAACGTGAAGGCCGTCTACAAGGACAACTACACGATCGCGACGGTTGCCGCGACGCGCGAGGAAGTCGTCAAGGTCGTCGAGGTCGCCCCGGTCGAGGGTGCGGCGGCGGCAGCCGGAGCGGTTCCCGGTGCGGCGCCGGGTGCGGCGGGTGCAGCTCCCGCGGCTGGTGCGGCGCCCGATGCCAAGGGTGCGAAGCCGGACGCCAAGGGCGGCGACAAGAAGAAGTAAGGAAAGACATCCGTGGCGGTCACGCACGTCATCGTCGGTCTGGGAAACCCGGGCGACGAATACGAGAAGACCCGCCACAACGTCGGTTTCATGGTCGTGGACCGGATCGCGGAGAGGCTTGGATGCGCTCCGGTTCGCGACAAGAAATACGGCGCTCAGGCGGCACGAGGGCGGCTCGGAGAGTTCGAGCTTCTCCTCGTGAAACCGCAGAGCTACATGAACTTGTCAGGGGAGCCCACGCGGAAGGCACTAGCCGATGCGGGGATCCCGGAAGCGGAGTGGAAAGAGAAGCTGATCATCGTGCACGACGAGCTCGACCTGCCGGTTGGACGGATGAAGATCCAGGCGGACAGGGGGGCAGGCGGGCACAACGGAATCAAGTCGATCATCGGTAGCCTCGGGACGCAGTCGTTCGCGAGGGTGCGGGTGGGAGTCGACAAGCCACCGAAGGGAAGAGGCGCGGACTGGGTCCTCGCCGGATTCTCGAAAGCCGAGGCGCCGGTGATCGCAGACGCGATCGACAGGGCCGCCGACGCGGTGGAGACGATGGTCCGCAAAGGTATCGACGCCGCTTCGAATCAATTCAATCAGCAGCCGCAGTCGTAAGCAGTCCAACACCTTGCTCTCCTCTTAAAAAGGCGAGCCCGACCGGAAACGAAAGCCCGGCGGTCCACAAGGAAGGAAGCAGATGAGCACCCACGTACGAGAATACGAAACCGTTTACATCCTGAAGCCGGACGTCGAAGGCATCGCCGCGAAGGTCGCCGAGAAGGTGACCAAGGCGATCGACCGTGAGAAGGGCACCCTCCTCGGCATCGAAGAGTGGGGCAAGAAGAAGCTCTCCTACGACATCCTCAAGAACAACCGCGGCGTGATCGTGCAGATCGGCTACTGCGGCGGCGGCAACCTCGTCAACGAAGTGGAGCGCGAGCTTCGCCTCGACGACCAGGTCATGCGCCACTTCACGCTGAAGCTCAGCGACTCGGTCGATGCCGAGAAGCGCAAGGCGGAGTACGCGACGACGAAGCGCGCACGCCGTGAGGCTCCCGAGGAAGACGAGCGCGACGATGGTGGTGGCCGCGACGGCTACCGTGGATTCCGCGATGACCGCGACGACATGGGCATGGGCGACGAGGACGAGGGCTAATCATGAAGACCAACTACACTCCGCGTCCTTCTACTGGTGGTGCTCCTCGTGAGGGCGGTGGCGGCGGTGGCCGCGACGGCGGCCGTGATTCCGGCCGCGGTGAAGACCGCGATGACGATCGTGGTGGAGGCCGTCGCTTTGGCCGCCGTCGCGTTTGCCGCTTCTGCGCCGACATCGCGATCCCGATCGACTACAAGGACACCAACACGCTGAAATACTTCACGAGCGAGCGCGGGAAGATCATCCCCCGTCGCATCTCGGGGAACTGCCAGAAGCACCAGAAGTCGGTGTCGCGCGCCATCAAGCAGGCTCGCAACGTGGCGCTCCTTCCCTACGTTTCGTCCAAGATCTGAGGATACGAACATGCCCATGCAGGTAATTCTTCAGGACAACATCGAGAACCTCGGCAAGGTCGGCGACATCGTCAAGGTGAAGCCCGGCTACGCCCGCAACTTCCTCATTCCCCGTGGCCTGGCGGCCGAAGCGTCGACGCGTAACGTGTCGCAGCTCGCCCACCAGAAGCGGGCAGCAGACGCGAAGAAGGGCAAGATCAAGGAGGACGCGGAGAAGCTTGCCAAGGCCTTCGAGTCGGCCAAGCTCGTTCTTCCCCGCCAGGTAGGCGAGGAAGACAAGCTGTTCGGTTCCGTCACCACGATGGACATCGAAGCCGGTCTCCGCGCGCTCGGGTTCGTGATCGACCGCAAGGCGATCCAGCTCGGCGAGCCGATCAAGACCCTCGGACTTCACGAAGTCGTCGTGAAGATCCACCCGGAAGTGTCGGCCAAGGTCCGTGTGAACGTGACCAAGGCGAACACGCCGGCCTGATTTCGCGAATCGAAATGAACGGGCGGAGCGCTCACGCGCTTCGCCCGTTTTTTCTCAGGGCCACGAGGGCATCGAGGCGTTCTCGGGAACGAGGACGAGATCCTGTGTCCGGGAGTCGACGTCCGATTCCAAGCGAGCCCGCGACGCGCACGCCGCCGATCAGAGCACGCGGTCGCGACCGGAATTCTTGGCTTCGTAGAGCCTCTTGTCTGCGGCGCGGAGGGACGCCTCGAGATCGGGTCCGGTCGCGTCCACGAGCCCACCGGAGATCGTGACGGAAAGCCCCGGCCACATCGGCGATGCGGAGATCGAGGCACGCGCGCGCTCGGCGACGACGCGCGCCTGCTCGATCGACGTCGACGGGAGGAACGCGACGAACTCCTCTCCGCCCCAACGAGCGAGCACGTCGCTCTCGCGCAGGGATTCTTGCAGGCGTTTCGCCGCCATCTGCAGGACCCAATCGCCGGCGGCGTGACCGTGTTCGTCGTTCACGCGTTTGAAATGATCGATGTCGAGAAGCACCACGGTGCTCGGTTGCGACTGGCGCCTTGCCACCGCGCCCGCCCGGCGCATCGCATCCTCGCCGCCACGCCGGTTGAGCAGACCGGTGAGCGGATCCACAAAGGCGAGCCGCTCGCGCTCGCGCGCGAGCTCCGATTCCGCGGTGATGTCGCGATAGATGCAGAGCTGTCCGACGGCGCCGCCAGGCAGCGCGACGGGGCGCGCGATCCACCGAATGACCCTCGGTTCCGGGAACACCATCTCGAAGTCCTCGCGTGCGGCGTACGGGCCGGTCGGAGGGATGACCATGCGGCGCAAGAACGCGTCGGGATCGGCGAAGCGGATCGCCCAGCTGCCGATGAACTGCTCGCGCGGGTTGCCGACGATCGACGCACGCGCCACGCCCGACACTTTCGCGAGCGGCTCGTTCGCGTACGTCACACGGCGACCCGCGTCGAGGACAAGGATTCCGTCTTCGAGCCCGTCGAGGATCGCGGCGAAATGGCCGCCCCCGATCGGGGCGTCGACCGCCTGCGGCCGCGTCGCCGCGCGAGCGCGCATTTCCAGCTCGCCGGCGACGCGTCGCGCGAGCGCGACGAGCCTGTCGACCTCGGCCGTGCTGATCGCGAGCGGCTTCCTGTCGAGGATGCAGAGGGAGCCGAGCACCTGTCCGCCCGGCGTCACGAGCGGTGCGCCCGCGTAGCTGCGGAACACGCCGTCGCGCACGAAGCGATTCGTGCCGAAGAGGGGATGCAGCGCCGCGTCGGGAATGACGAGCGGTGTCGCGACGTCCGCTTCTGCGAGGTGCGTGCAGAAAGAGTCCTCGCGCGCGGACCCGCGATTGTCGAGCAGCTCGCCGGAAAGCCCGACGTGCGCCTCGAAGAACTGGCGGTCGCGCATGACGAGCGACACCAGCGCGATCGGCACGCCGAACGATGCGGCGACTTCGCTCACGAGCGACTGCAGCGCCGCGTCCTGCGTGCTCCCCGCCGAGAGCGTGAGCGCCTCGATCGCCGCGATCCTCGACTTTTCGCGCCCGGCGGCCGCGGCGATACCGGCATCGCTCACCGGGGCAGGCGTGGGAGCCGGACGGCGCGGTGCCGCGGCGGGCACCGGCGCTCCCGAGCGCCTCGCCGTCGAGCGGCGTATCGCTGCCTCGAAGACCTGCACCGGTGCGCCCGACGGAAGCACCTCGTCGATGTCGAACTCCGCCTTGCGCTCCAGCGCGATCGTGCGGATCTTCACGAATGGAGAGTGCGCGATGACCGCGGCGTTCTTTCCGTCTTTGTGCTTTCGCAGTCGCGCAATCAGTTCGAACCCGTCGACACCCGCGAGCGCGAGGTCGACGATCGCGAGCGCAGGCACCCCGCGGCTCTCGATTGCGGTGACGGCGTCTTTGCCCGTTCGGCACAGGACCGTCGTGTGATCCGTTCGCGCGAGCGCGTCGCAGCGGGCGGCGAGAGATCCGTCGGCGGTAGCGATCAGGGCGTATCGAACGAGTTCCATGACCAACGAGATAGAACGACTTCGCCCCCGGTGCAATCTACGGGAAGCTGGCGGGACTCCGGTGCCGGATCAGGACAGTCGTCGCGCGCGGCGTGCTCACGCAAGGCCTTCGACCTCTACGACCCGCTGGCGCTGCTACGATCTCGGGTCGATGCGCCACCTCCGGCCCGATTCTTTTGCAGGCGCTACGGCGTCGCCGGCATGATGTCGGCTTCGCGAATCGGAACGGCATCGCCCTTCGCGAGCAGCACGACGGCTTCGGCGATCTGCTGGATCGTGAGCGACGCGCGGACGTGATCGTGTTCGATCGACCACTCCGGCATCGAGGCGTTTGCCGCTTCTGACGGTTTCTGCACGAGCGTGATGCCTCCGGCGCTGGAGACCGCGCGCAGGCCCTGCATGCCGTCGTGGCCGCCACCGGTGAGCACGATCGCGACGACGCGGCGACCGTACTCGAGCGCCGCCGATTCGAAGAGCGGATCCACCGCCGGTCGGGTGTGGTGTTCTTTCGCTCCGCGGTCCAGGCGGACGTGATCCTTCTCGAACGTCATGTGGCAGTCGGCAGGCGCAAGATAGACGACGCCCCGGACCATGCGCTCGCCGTTCGTGGCCTCGACGACGGGCAGGCGCGTTCGTGCGGAAAGGGTCTTGCCCCAATCCCCTCCGGAGTGGGCGCCGCGATGGATCACCACGCCGATGTAGGCGGGCAGGTCCAGGGGAAGCGCGGGCAACAGTTCGGAAACGGCGCGAATGCCGCCGGCCGAGGCGCCGATGACGACGACATCGCGCTCCTCGCGCTCCGGGTTGATCGAGACGAACATGAAGGGAGCGTACGCACGAATTCGTGCGCGGCTCGGCGTATGCTCCCGCCATGGCAGAGAAGACGATCAAGAGCTTCGAGGAGTTCTGGCCCTACTACGTGGGCGAGCACTCCAAGCCGATCACGCGCAACCTGCACTTCTTCGGAACGCATCTCGGCCTGCTGAACCTGGTCGCCGCGATCGCGTTCCTGCAGCCGCTCTACATCCTCAGCGGCCTCGTGTGCGGCTACGGCTTCGCGTGGATCGGGCACTTCTTCCTCGAGAAGAATCGACCCGCGACCTTCACATACCCCGCGTGGTCGTTCCGCGGCGACTTCAAGATGCTCGGCCTGATGTGGCGCGGGAAGATGAGCGAGGAAGTCGCCCGCCTCGCGCGCCGCAACGACGAGCGCACGCTCGCCGACCGGCCCGCCGTTTCGTCCTCACCCTGAGCGAGCGAAGCGAGTCGAAGGGCTGACGGTGCTACGCGCAGGCGCGGAGAATCCTCGGCAATCGGAACGGTGACGCTGCGCCAAGCGACGCTCGCATTGTCGCTGCGCTCCTCGCTCGCTTCGGTGAAGGCGCTCGCTCTTCTCCGGAGGTCCTCGGAGTCGGAGTCGGAATCGGAATCGGAGTCGGCGCGCCGGTGGGAATCGCTGCTCTGAAGACGCGGCCGCGGTCGCACAGTTGATTTCGCGATGGCGTGGCCCGACGGCGCGGCGTCGCTCGCGCCAGCGCAACGGCGCGCTGGCACTCGGCTCCGCACGACGCGCCGCGGTGGGGAGTGATCGCACGTGAGAGCGACACCGTGGCCCGCCCCGCCGTGAAGGCTTGACCGCCTCACCCTGAGCGAGCGAAGCGAGTCGAAGGGCTGTCGGCCTTACGCGCAGGCGCGGAGAATCCGCGGCGATTGGAACGGTGACGCTGCGCCAAGCGACGCTCGCATTGTCGCTGCGCTCCTCGCTCGCTTCGCTCGCTCTTCTCCGGAAGTACTCGGAGTAGGAGTCGCTGCTACGCGGTCGCACCGTTGCTTTCGCGATGGCGTGGCCCGACGGCGCGGCGTCGCTCGTGCCAGCGCAACGGCGCGCTGGCACTCGGCTCCGCACGACGCGCCGCGGTGGGGAGTGATCGCAAGTGAGAGCGACACCGTGGCCCGCCCCGCCTCGGGTCTTGTGTGCACTGAAAGCCCCGAGGCGGGGCTTCGGAGGTGACGATGGCGTTCGTGGCTGCAGACGTTGCGAGAGAAGTCGTGAAGGGAGTTCGGTGGCTGCTCAATCCGGAGATCGTCAGCAGCAGGGACTTGCGCGATCAGATCGAACGCGCAGCGACGAGCATCGCGCTGAATCTCGCGGAAGCGAATGGACGAACGGGGCAAGATCGCCGCAATCGCTTCGGGTACGCGCTGGGAAGCGCGAAGGAACTGAGAGCCGCCGTTCAGTCGTGTGCCGATCTGGGATTCGTCGACGAGGAGAGCGTGGAAACGCTACTCGCGACGATCGAACGCGAGATCCGACTCCTCTACGGACTCCGTCATCCGAAGTCCGGGTGATGCGCGACGGCTAAAGCTGTCGGGCTTCGCCGAATTCACGATCGAGGCGCGTGAGCGCGGCGGTGACCGCGGCGTCGTCCGGTGCCTCGATCGACGCAGTCGCGACGAAACCCGCGCTCCGAAAAGGCGACGGCGTGATCGCGACGCGAATCTCGAGATTCGTGTTTGCGCGAAGTCCGACGACGGTGACGATGCGGGTCGATGCGCTCGGCGAGGGACCGGCGGCGTCGGTCGAGCACCACTCGACTTCTTCGAATCGCACGCCGGAATCGGGGGTGCCGTGAAGCCGCTCGCGGGTGCGCGTGTATTCGCCCATGTCGTCGATCTCGGAGTCGCGCGCGCTCGCCGCGTACGACGCGCCAGGATCGGGGACGAAGACGAACGTCGGCGAGAGAACCTGTGCGAGCGCTGCCGCCCGCTCGACGAGTGCGCGCGGTCCGACATCCGGCAGCGCGATTCCCGGCCGCTCCGGGCACCGCCACGTCCTCTCGACTTTCGGCACGCAGAAAGTCTACGCCGCGCGCACTCGTC
>Ga0163152_10008942_pt1 | contig 10575 bp, 9 predicted proteins | sample OliLakLV19MP8IB2_FD_148635 | JGI IMG/M metagenome (GOLD analysis project Ga0163152, IMG submission 148635) | Freshwater microbial mat bacterial communities from Lake Vanda, McMurdo Dry Valleys, Antarctica - Oligotrophic Lake LV.19.MP8.IB-2 | ecosystem: Environmental > Aquatic > Freshwater > Lake...
AGGAGCAGGGTGTGGATCGACCGGAAGCGTATTGCTCATACGCTGAGGATCGAGACGAACACTGCGACGAAGCCAGCCAAGGACTTGGGCTCCGCGCAGCAGATGGCTGGTGAGAAATGCGGGCTAGCCGCTAGCTGAGCGATGGTTCGAGCCAGGGCTGCACCACATCTGCCAGTTCGCCGAGCATCATGCTCGTCGCGCCCCAGATCCGGTGTTCACCCAAGAGCAAGTGAGGCGCATGAAACTCCAGGCTGCGGACGTTGAGTTTGTGCTGCCCGAAGTTGGCCGGATCGACGAGATGCCCAAGCGAGAGTTCAAGCACGTCGGCCACTTCGCTGGGATTCGGCTGAAAGTCGGGCCGCGCGTCGGCCACGGCCACCCAGGGCTCGACAGCGAAGTTGCTCACGAACAAATAGAGCGGCGTCAAGCGGCCGACGACTCGCACCGCGGACCGTGCGATGCCGAGTTCTTCTTCCAATTCGCGCAAGGCCGCGGCCTCGCTCGATTCGCCTGGCTCGATTAAACCCCCGGGAAAACTCACCTGACCGGCGTGGTCGGTCATGGTCGCCGGGCGCAGCGTGAGCGGGACGTGCCAGCTCTGCTCCTGCGGATAGAGCAGCACGAGCACCGCCGCCTGCCGGGCGTCAGCCGGTGGGGGCGCATAGTGCCGGCCAAAGCTCAGCTCCGGCTCATAGCGCGATTGCGCAGTGCGACCGGGGAGCGGCAGACGCAACCGCTCGGTCAAGTAGGCTTCGAGATCCTCGGGCTGCGGAAGGTCGGGCACGGGATTCCCTGGATACTGGCTCTTCGGTCGACTGCACCGCGGTGGCGCGGTGTTCGCAGGCCGCAATCGGGGCAGGTGCCAAATTTGCCGCTGAGTAGATGCTCCGCGCAAGCGCCCAGGCCGGCCACGCAATCATTACAATATCGCTTTTCGGCGCCCGCCTGTCATGGGGCCCGTCGCCCAGTCAGACCTTTGAGCCGATAGCACATGCCTACCAGCGGACTACTGATCGTCGACAAACCCGCGGGTCTCACCTCCCGGCAGGTGGTTGATCGCGTTGCCTGCATCGTTCGCCCCGCCAAAGCAGGGCATGCCGGCACGCTCGATCCGTTGGCCACGGGCGTATTAGTGGTGTGCGTTGGCCAGGCGACGCGCTTGATCCAGTACGTGCAGCGGATGCCCAAGTCGTATCGGGCGACCCTGCTGTTCGGACGTTCGAGCCCGACCGACGACGTCGAAGGGCTTATCACACCAGAAGACGCCCCGCGGGTTCCTTCCGGTGAGCAGATTGTCGAGTCCGCCGGGCAGTTTATCGGCACCATCCAGCAGCGCCCGCCCGACTATTCGGCCGTGCACATCGCTGGTCGGCGCGCGTACGACCTAGCGCGGCGCGGCGTCGCGCTCGATCTTGCGCCGCGCCCCGTCGAAGTGTTTGAGATTCGCATCGTCTCTTACGCATATCCCGAGTTAATCTTCGACGTCCAGTGCGGGTCGGGCACCTATGTGCGTTCGCTCATCCGCGATCTGGCGGCGGCGCTCGGCACAACCGCTGTGATGTCGGCGCTGGTGCGCACGGCCATCGGCGAGTATCACGTGGCCGATGCACTGCCGCTCGACGCGCTGACGCCCGACACGTTGGACGAGCGGTTGCTGCCTGCGCGCAGCGCTCTGACACAGGTGGCGGAAATCGCCATCAGCGAAGAGGAGCAGTTGCGCCTCGTCCGCGGGCAGATGATCCACCGGCCGGTAACTTCAAGTGATCGAGAGTGGGCCGCGATCAACGAGGCCGGAGACCTCGTGGCGTTGCTGGCTCGACGAGAGGATGGTTCGCTGGGGCCAACGCGAGTGTTTGCGCAAGGAAAAGCCGAGGAGAGCACTCCATGACCGACGAAGCCAATCCCGAATCGATTCCGCCCCATCACAGTGCGGTGCGCCATATGATGGGCCTGGCACACGGCGAATCCTATGACGCGCTGGCCAGCTTGTCGGATGCTCAGAAGAACCCCGACTCAGTTCTCATCATGGCAGCAGATTCCGGTGGGCAGATTCTCCTGACCTGTCCGGTTCGGTATATCGTTGCCAGCGAGGCTGTGTTGCTGCAGTTGCTCTGCGACTTGGAGACCATCACCTGGGGTGGTGGTGATTTAGCCGAGAGTCTCGAGCCCTGTGATGCGCAGATCTGCTATGAGATTTTGCCGATTGGGGCCGGAGTTGCCGGCGGAATGGGTGGCGGGTTGGTTGTCGACGGAATCTGGCTGCACAAGGAGTTGTGCGACCGTGGCCTGAAAGGCCAGATCTCGGCAATTCTAGCTGGACAGCAAGAGAGGCTAAAACTGACTGATTGATTGGCCAGTGGTTTGTCACACCAAACAATGCCTTGGATCCGACAAGTACCGCTGCGCGTCGAGATTACCTGACTCACGCGAGACGAGCGGCCCCGGCGTGACAATCTCCGGCGGCAGGGTCTCCACCTTTTCGCCGCCGCGGACGACAAACTGCCCCAGCACGAGCGCCGTCATGTGAATCAGGCAGACGGGGTTCACGGTCGTGGCGGCTAATCGCCCGTCGGTCACGCCGTCGAGCCCTTCTTTTTGTCCGTCGACGGCCGTGACGACCATCTTCTCGTGTGGCGTGCCTTTGAGCGCCGGCACGCAGGCCAAGGCCATGTCGTCGCTGTGAAAGAAGGCCCCGGCGATTGGCGTGTCGCTGGCCGCCAGCAAACTCTCAAAGGTGTCGCGGGCTTTCTGTTTGTCCCAATCGCACCAGCGAATGCCGCCGCCGACCACTTCGACTTCAGGATGCTCGGTCAGCACTTTCTCGAAACCGGCTTGCCGCCCCTGAGCGCCGGAGTGCGCGCTCAAACCGCCAATGTGAATCACCCGGCCGCGGCCGCCGATCTTATTCATCAAGTAGCGCGTGCTGGTTTCGCCCATGAAGACCTGGTCGGGCCCGACTTGCAGCCAGATACCCACGTCGCGCGCTTGCACTTGCGGCACCACAAGCGTGTCCATGGAGATCACCGGGATGCCCCGCTCCTTGAGCCGCCGCACGGGGGTTTCGAGACTTCCGAGGCCGATCGCCTGGAACGCGCAAAAGTCCCAGTCGTCGTCCAGGGCCAGGTCGATCCGTTCGCGCTGCTTGGCGGGGTCGAACTCTCCGTCGCGCCAGACAACTTCAACGCCCAGCAGCTTGCCCCACAGTTCGGCAGTTCGTTTGCCTAGCGCGCACCAGGTGCTCTGCAAGCCGGCGTTGGAAAAGAGCGCGCGAAGCGGCTTCGCGCCGCCGGCAGCAGCAGTCGACGATTGCGACGTCGACGCCGCACATCCGGCGGTGAGCGCCGCGAGCCCCAGCCCGGCGCCCCCTAGCGTGTGCTCGAGAAATCCGCGCCGCGTGGACGTGGCGCCGCCGGATGCTGACTCTGTCGACGTCCCTTGTGGCACGCGGATCCTCCCTCAAAAAGGCGACAGCCCAGGGCGTGCGATGCGCCGCGGGCAACCTGGCTTTCCTCCACATATCGATCGATCAATCGTAGAGTGCGGCAGTGCGCGAGTGCAAGCATCGACTGCCAGCGGGCTGCTGAGTCGCCACGTGCGGTTCATCTTGGCCGATCGGGCCAAACTCGCTAGCATCCGCGCGACAATTACCTGCCGTAGTTCCCTCCGGTAACTGGCCAGCAGTAGAAAGGCGTCCTAGCGGCATGTGGCAGGCACTTCAGGACATTGCACCACTCTTCCGCGACCCGCGAATCGCCGCACTGGTCGCTCGTTGGCTGCCGGTGGCGGTGCTGCTGACGCTGATTCCCGTGACGAAGATCGTCGTGGCGCTGGTGCGCCGCACTTGGATCGCCGGGCTGAGCCGGGTGCCGATCGACCGCGACCGCGCGATCCAGCGCATCGAGACATTGCTGGCCTTCATTCGCAGCACAGTCTACTTCGCGCTCACGCTGGCGGCGGCGCTACAGGCCCTGCACGCGCTGTTTCCCAACTTTGATCCGATGGCCGCGACCGGCGCGCTGTCGATCGTGGCTTTGGTGCTCACGGCGATGTTTCGCGACGTCGTGGTCGACGTCGTCAAAGGGCTCGACATTTTGCTCGGCGGCCATTACAGCGTCGGCGACTACGTGCGGCTCAAGGATTACGCCGGCTACGTGATCGACTTCCAGCTCAAGTACACCAAGCTGCGCTCGGCGGGCGGCGAAGAGATCGTCGTCAACAACGCGGCTTGTGTGCCGTCGTGCCGATTCCCCGAAGGAATCGTCGCCAACTATCTCGACGTGCCGCTGGCGCGCGCGGCCGACGAAGCCCGGGCCCGCGAGCTGTTGGATCAGGTGGCGGCCGACATGACCGAGCAATATGAAATGATCCGCGAGCGGCCCAGCTTTGAGCGTACACTGCCGCGCGAGTCGGGCGATGGCGCGGTCGTGCGGTACGTTGTCCGCGTGTTGCCAGGCGCCGACTGGGTGCTCAAAGACGCGTACGTGCCACGGATCGAGCAAGTGCTGCAGGCGGCCGAGATTCCGTTGGCGGCCGCGCCCTGCTACTTCTTTCTGAACGACTTGATGGTCTTTCGCCGGCTGTTCCGCCGTCGCTAGCGTGGTTGGCTCGGGCGCGGATTTCACGCCGTTGCCACGGGCAAGAAAAAGCACGCAAGCTTCTTGCATGCAAACGATTATGCGCTATGATGCACGTCGCCGTGGGGGAAGCGCCGGGCAATTTGCTCGGCAACAAAGCGGCAACGGCTCGTCGCGGTAGCGCCGCGCGGGCGAGGCGATCGAGATCGGCTTTGTGCCGTCGGCCTGCGCGTGTCCAAAGGCCGGCGTGCTCGCATGGGAGTCAGGCGGCGCCCGGCGAACAAGCTTCTGGACTTTTCGTTGCGACCTCTCGAAAGGGGAGTAATTAGCTGTGAAGCCTCAAGAGGTATTGGCCCTGTGCCGGGAGAAGGACGTCAAGGCGATCGACCTGCGGTTCATCGACTTCCCAGGTTTGATGCAGCACTTCACCATCCCAGTCAACAAGCTCACTGAAGACGTGTTCGAAGAGGGACTTGGCTTCGACGGTTCGAGCATTCGCGGCTGGCAAGCGATCAACGAGAGCGACATGCTCGTCGTGCCGCAGCCGGGCACCGCGTTCATCGATCCGTTCTGCGACCTCCCCACGCTGGCGATGATCTGCAACATCCAGGACCCGATCACGCGCGAGGATTACAGCCGCGACCCGCGCAACGTCGCCCGCAAGGCCACGGCCTACTTGAAGAGCACCGGCATCGCCGACACCTGCTATATCGGCCCCGAGGCGGAGTTCTTCATCTTCGACGACGTCCGCTTCGACCAGAACCAGCACGAAGGCTACTTCCACATCGATAGCATCGAAGGGGAGTGGAACCGCGGCCGCGTCGAATCGCCGAACCTGGCCTACAAGCTGCGCTACAAGGAAGGTTACTTCCCGGTGCCGCCGGCCGATCAGCTCATGAATCTGCGCAATGAAATGATGCAGACCATGATCGACTGCGGACTGGACGTCGAAGCCCAGCACCACGAGGTGGGCACGGCCGGCCAAAGCGAAATCGACCTGCGCTTCAACGAGCTGGTGAAAATGGCCGACTCGATGATGCTCTATAAGTACATCATCAAGAACGTGGCCAAGCGCAACAACAAGACCGTCACGTTCATGCCTAAACCGCTGTTCGGCGATAACGGATCGGGCATGCACACCCACATTTCGCTGTGGAAGAACAATGAGCCGTTGTACGCCGGTAGCGGCTACGCGGGCCTCAGCGACATGGCCATGTACGGCATCGGCGGTTTGCTCAAGCACGCGCCGGCGATTCTGGCCTTCTCGAATCCGACGACCAACAGCTACAAGCGGTTGGTGCCCGGTTACGAGGCGCCGGTCAACCTGGCTTACTCGCAGCGCAATCGCTCGGCAGCGATCCGCATTCCGATGTACAGCGCCAGCCCCAAGGCAAAGCGCACCGAGTTCCGTTGCCCCGATCCAAGCTGCAACCCGTATCTCTGCTTCTCGGCGATGCTGATGGCGGTGATCGACGGCATTCAAAACAAGATCAACCCGGGCGATCCGCTCGACAAGGACATCTACGATCTGCCGCCCGAAGAGTTGGCCAAGGTGCCCAAGACCCCCGGCTCGCTCGACGAAGCGCTGCGGGCCCTGGAGAAGGACCACGAGTTCTTGCTCCGCGGCGAAGTCTTCACCAAAGACGTCATCGACACCTGGATCAAATACAAGTTCGAGAAGGAGTTCGACGCGGTTCGGCTGCGTCCGCACCCCTACGAGTTCTGCTTGTATTATGATATCTAGATCGACAGGCTCGCGCCGCGAGTCTCCGCGGCGGGCCGCGCGAACGAAAGCCGATTCCGCATCAGCCCAGGGGTTGCAACCCCTGGGCTTCTTTGTGCTAATCGTGGTCCCGCACGCGAGACCGGTTCGTCGGGGACTGTCCCGATTTTGCCGTGTGCCGAGCCCCGCCCGCGCTGTAGACCTGCAACGGCAAAATGGGACTGTCCCCCTCGACTCGCGTTTGGACTCTTTACACTGATTGAGCAACACGCATGAGCATCACCGCCGACACCCTGAAAAAACTGGCCCAGTTCGACACGCCGACGATCTCGAACGTCATCGAGCTGTTCGACGTCGTGCCGCGCAACCGCGGCTACATGGATCACCGCATCCACTCCTGCTTTCCTGAGATGCCGCCGATGGTGGGTTTCGCGGCCACGGCTTCGTTCCGTAGCGACGCCCCGCCACCGGCCGGCGATGTCTACGCCTCGCTCGATCAGCAGGTGGCCAGCTTCGCGGAGTTGCCCGGCCCGGCCGTAGTCGTGTTTCAAGACATGGACGATCCCCCGGCAGCCGCCACGTTCGGCGAGGTGATGTGCTCGACCTATCAGGCGTTCGGCTCGGCGGGCTTGATCACCTCGGGCGCCGGCCGCGACCTGGAGCAAGTGCGGGCGCTCAAGTATCCGGCCTTCACCGGGTCAACGATCTGCTCGCACGCCTATTGCCATATTCTGCTGGTGGGTAAGCCGGTGCGCGTCGGCGGGCTAGTCGTGCACCAAGGCGACTTGTTGCACGGCGACGCCAACGGCGTGACGCGCATTCCGCTGGAGATCGCCGCCGCGGTGGCCGAGTTCGCCGGCCCGTTTGTCGACGCCGAGAAGCTTGTGCTCGATTACGTGCGCGGATCGGGCGCTAAGACGGCCGCTGGCCTGGGAGCCGCGCGCAAAGAATTTTCGGCCGCGGTGGTCAAGCTCACGGCCGAGGCGAAGAAGCGGGTGAAGATCGCTTGATCGAATCGCAACTTTCGGACTTGGGCGATGAAACTTGAATATCTCGCGAGTGGCTCGCCCGATTGTCCGTTAATTCGGCTGTACGATTTCACCAAAGTTGAAGCTGCGGAGCTTTGCTCGACGATTGCAAGGCTGGCAAACGGAGAGCTTCGAGAGATGGCGGTTGACGAGCTGCCATTCGTCCAAGCGATCGGCGGCTGCCAACTAACGATTGTGGCCGGAACATGGGATGCGGGAGTCGTGCAACAGCCGGACGGCTCATTCATTTGCCGCTTGACGCCAGACACCTGGGACAACGTGACCGGCTTGATCGAGCCGTTTACGAACGACGCCACAGGTTATCAGTGGCTGGTTTCTACTCCCGGCGATGCTGCGATTCTGCTGTCGGTCAATGGTCAGTGGTAACTCGTGGCTGCCCCTGTTCGTCGAGTTCTGAGTGGAGTTCCGCTTTGATCTCATCAATATCGAGCGGCCCGCATAGACCGGCGTCGATTTCTGCGATGCCTGCGTCAATCGCGGCTTTTAGTTCTGCCTGCCGTCTTTCCAGCTCATCATCCGGAATACCCGAAGTCATGTGAGCACTCCTTCTCAATTGTTGCCCTAGTGAAAATCCCGCGAGCGGACGCGCAGCTCCGCGATGCGGTCGCTCATGTCGTCGATCCGGTTCACCACCACGTGGATCACGCGCCCTTGCCGCTCCAGCTTGCCGTGGGCGATCATCGCCGTGGCCGTGCGAGCCGCCCGATGAAAGCGCAGCCAAATATCGGAGCGCACGATCAAGTTCGCCTGCCCCGTTTCGTCTTCGAGCGTTACGAACGTGATCCCCTTGGCGGTGCTAGGTCGTTGCCGCATTAGCACCACGCCCGCCACGCGCACCTGGCGGCCCACGGGCCAGGTGGCCAACTGTTCGGAGCGCAGCACCTTGAGCTGGTCGAGATCGGCGCGGAGAAAGCTGACCGGGTGGGCCCGTAGCGACAGCCCGGCCGATCGGTAATCGGCCCGCACCTCGGCAGCCGGTGAAAGCGCTGGCAAATCGACCGGCTCGTCGCTTGCTTCACCATCTTGCCCAGCGAAGAGCGGCAGCTCGGGCTCGGACGCCAATGATTGCCAGAGGGCACTACGGCGATCGAGGTCCAGCGATCCGAAGGCGTCGGCCGCGGCCAGTCGCGAGAGCACGGCCTGGCTCAGCCCGGCTCGCCGCGCAAGATCGGCCAGCGAGCTGAACGGCCCGTCGCGCCGCGCCGCAACGATCGCCTCGGCTGCCACTGGTGACAACCCGGCGATCATCCGCAAGCCCAGACGCAGAGCGAGCGAGGTTGATGCGGCATTACGTTGCACTTCGTTTGCACTGCTGGACAAGCCAGCAGTGGCACCCGAATCACCAACAACTCGTTCCAGTGTGCAATCCCAATCGCTGGCATTCACATCGATCGGCCGCACTTCGACCCCATGCTGCCGCGCGTCGCGCACCAGTTGCGCCGGTGCGTAGAAACCCATCGGCTGGCTGTTCAAGAGCGCCGCCGTGAAGGCCGCCGGGTGATAGCGCTTGATCCACGATGATACGTAGACCAACAGCGCGAAGCTGGCCGCGTGCGATTCGGGAAAACCATACTCGCCGAAACCGCGCAACTGCTCGAACACCCGCTCGGCGAACTCGGCGGCCAGCCCGCGAGCTTGCATCCCTTCGATCAGACGACGGCGGAAGTTATCAATGATGCCCGGCCTGCGCCAAGCGCCCATCGCGCGGCGCAGTTGATCGGCCTCGCCGGGCGAAAAGCCGGCCGCTACGATTGCCAGCCGCATCGCCTGTTCCTGGAAGATCGGCACGCCGAGCGTTTTGTGCAGCACTTCGCGAACCGCGTCGTTGGGGTACTCGACCGGCTCCTCGCCGGCGCGGCGACGCAGAAACGGGTGGACCATGTTTCCCTGGATCGGTCCGGGGCGCACGATCGCCACTTCGATCACCAGGTCGTAGAACGAGCGCGGCCGCAGGCGGGGCAGCATGCTCATCTGGGCTCGGCTCTCGATTTGGAACACGCCGACCGTGTCGGCGCGGCAGATCATGTCGTACACGCGGCGGTCCTCGGCCGGCACCGTGGCCAAGGTCCAGTGATGGCCCGTGGGCAGCTCCAGAAGGTCGAACGCGCGATGGATTGCCGTGAGCATGCCCAGTGCCAGGCAGTCGACCTTAAGGATGCCGAGGCGATCGAGATCGTCCTTGTCCCACTGGATGACGGTGCGCTGGGGCATGGCCGCGTTTTCGATCGGCACCAACTCGTCGAGCGGACCGCGCGTGATGACCATGCCGCCGACGTGCTGCGACAGGTGCCGCGGAAAACCCTGAATCTCGTGCACCAGATGCAATAAGCGTCGGCCAATGGCAGAGGCCGGATCGAGCCCCGCTTCCGTGGCCCGCTCGGCCAGTTGAGCGCCGTCGTGGTATCCGTCGATCACTTTCGAGAGCGCGTCGACCCGGTCAAGCGACAGGCCGAGCGCCTTGCCCACGTCGCGCACGGCCGAGCGTGGGCGGTAAGTGATCACTTCGGCCGTGATGCCGGCCCGGTCGCGGCCGTATTTCTCATAAACGTATTGCAGCACCTCTTCGCGGCGCTCGTGCTCGAAGTCGAGATCGATGTCAGGGGCTTCGTTCCGTTCGCGGCTGACGAAGCGTTCGAACAGCAAATCGATGTTACTGGGATCGACCGACGTCACCCCGAGCGCATAGCAGACGGCCGAATTGGCGGCCGAACCACGCCCCTGGCACAAGATGCCCCGCCCGCGTGCGAACTTCACGAGATCCCACACGGTGAGAAAGTAGGCTTCGTACTTCAATTCTGCGATGAGCGCCAGTTCGTGCTCGATCAGCCTGCGGACTTTGTCGGGGATGCCAGCGGGATAACGCTTGCGGGCGCCCAGCCAGGCGAGCTTGCGCAGGTAGTCGATCGGCTGCTGGCCGGCGGGGCAGAGCTCTTCGGGATATTCGTAGCGCAGCTCGTCGAGCGAGAACTGGCAGCGGCCTGCGACTTCGAGTGTGCGCTCGATCGCACCCGACAAATTGCGAAAGCGCGTGGCGATCTGATCGCGCGGCTGCACATAGCGCTCGGCATTGGCGAACAATAGCCCCTCGGCTTCGGCCACCGGCACGCCGTGACGAATCGCCACCAACACATCGTGCAGCGCCTGCCGCGCGGGGACGTGATAGTGAACATCGCCGGCGGCCAGCAGTGGAACGCGCGAACGCTTCGATAACTCGAGCAGCCGCGTTACG
>Ga0163152_10008945_pt1 | contig 10574 bp, 10 predicted proteins | sample OliLakLV19MP8IB2_FD_148635 | JGI IMG/M metagenome (GOLD analysis project Ga0163152, IMG submission 148635) | Freshwater microbial mat bacterial communities from Lake Vanda, McMurdo Dry Valleys, Antarctica - Oligotrophic Lake LV.19.MP8.IB-2 | ecosystem: Environmental > Aquatic > Freshwater >...
ATGGAACCTCTTGCATTGACCGTGGCTCAATGCGATAAAGAAAAAGGCACGCTAAGCTTTATGGTGATTGAAAATGGCGTGAGCTCAAAACTTTGCGCTCTCCTTCGTCCCCAAGAATTAGTTTCTCTCATGGGACCCACCGGTGTACGCGCAAAAATATCCGAAGAACAAGAAACCATTCTTATTGTGGGAAATCAATTGAGCATTCCCCTGTTATGCACCTATGGTCAAGCGCTTCGCGCCATGGGTAATCGTGTTATTTATCTCGGACAATTTAAACATACAAAAGATATTTATTGCCAAGACAGGATTGAACAAGCTGCTGATACGATTATTTGGTCTATTGATTCAGGCGAAAAACTGACGACGCGACCACACGATTATTCCACAACAGGTGATAGCTTAGAATTATTACTCAAACATGCGCATGACATTCAACTCAATCAAGTCGATCGTATTTATTTAATCGACAATACGCATTTTTTACGCCGCTTCCAAGAAGCGCGAAAAACTACGCTAAAAGATTTCCTAATCAAAGACCCGCGTGTTTTTGGTTCTGTTTATAGCACTATGCAATGCATGCTAAAAGGCGTTTGCGCACAATGTCTGCAATGGCAAATTGATCCTGAAAGCGGCAAACGCACTAAAGCCGTCTTCGCCTGCTCTTGGCCTGACCAACCGCTTGAGTTAATTGATTTTGATAATATTGATGAACGCTTAATCCAAAATCGACTACAAGAACATTTAAGTAACTTATGGGTTGATCACCTGCTTGCTTCTCAAGAACCCAAAGGCTGATAGCCACCTTGAGCATCTGAGTAGGTAAAAATCTCCCCTGCTTTAATGTCAAAAAACCACAAATGAATGGTTAATTTCTTTTGCGCCACTTTGTCATTAATCCAAGGGAAGGTCAGGCAATTTTGATAAGATTGATGAAGCGCTGATTTTGCACAATCATCGGTATGTTGGATCCCAACATCCTGCGCTTTAATAAGAGAAACCCAATTGGTTATAAAATCATTGTTATTTGATTGATGACTACTGAGTAACGCTTGAATCCCACCACACTGACTGTGTCCCAACAAAATTAAATGCTCAACGTCCAAAAAACGCACGCCAAATTCCAACGCAGCACTCGTTCCATGATGGGCCTCGTCTTTTTCATAAGGAGGAACAATATTAGCGACATTACGAACAACAAATAAATCCCCCGGGTCACACTGCAGTATTAATGCAGGATCAACTCGCGAATCACAACAAGCAACAACCATAATTCGCGGTTGTTGCCCATAATGAGAAAGATATTGCATCACTGATTTATCACCAAGCGCATATTTTTTTCTAAATAGCTGATAACCTTCCAAGACTTTGGTGATGCTTTTTTTCACCGGCGGAATCCTTGGCGAGGCAAATCTTTCTCTAGCTTATTCAAAACATTATCTTTTGCATTTAAGGTGGCGCGCTCTTTAAATAATTTATATTGAAGAACTGCCGCGCCCGTAAACCATGTAGCCATTAGAGCCCTATCCGTTGTCTCCCTTAAGATTTTCTCAGCTTTTTGCAACTTTGATATGCTTTTACTCTCCGTCTCTGCAGATTTATTGTGTGTACGTGACATATAAATTACCTTTTTCTATCTTAGAAATTAAGGAGATAATTCTATAATCATTAACCAGCAAAAGCAATTGAGCTAACCCCCCAGAGGCACTTCTCCCTTTTTCAAAGGGGGAAGTGCCCCACTCATTGTCCTGTAGTTGAATGGTTCTTAAGTAAGTACTTAAGCGTTCCGCCCCATTGAGTATGAAGATTAAATTGTAACCCTTCATAATCACCTGAGAAAAAACGATAAAAAGGATAATTAAAAGGCAACCAAATGGACATACCCGTGGCATGGACATGATGGATGCTTTTACTGGCGATAATGACCTGATTTGCAGCGCTCTGCACAGCTAAAATAGATTTAGGATTTAAACCAGGGATAGCAACCGCTGATAATTTTTTCATAAAATCTAACAAATCACCATAATCTTTAAAAGAAACACGATCTACTTTTTCCATCGTTTTTAATACGGCCGCTTTGTCATTGGCATCAAGACCACGAATTTCTTCTGCTAAATGACGAATAGCATTATTAAGCATAGGAAATTGATTTAAATCATAAGCCGATAAAGTAATTTCATCCTCATTTTCATGGGCTTTTACATAGGATGTAACCAACATTTTTACGATATCACTGGGTGATGCATGAGGACTCGCTCGCCACCGCGCTAAGAAATCGTTATAAGGCCAACCCGTATCAGGCTCTGACTCTTCTGATCCCACATAAAAATCGACAGAATCAGACATTTCGTCTGCCACTTCAGCCATAGCCATTAAACAAGCATCACTCCCATAAATATCGACCTTATGACCAATCAAAGTTGCCGCATACTTCATGACTTTTCCAAGCTGCTCTGTGCTAATCATCCGCTGTGTAAAATCATCTCGACTAATATCTAAATTCATCACTAGCGGAAGCTGAGGTCCATGCCACCCATTACCATGATCCCAAACTTCAATAAAATAATGTCGAGCTGGATAATGGGTCACCCCCCATTGAATAAAATCTTGTAGCGTCCGATAGTCGCCCATATCTTTAAAATAAGATAATTGAAGCATCGACGAAGTCACTTGATGAGGATCTTTACTGGGTTGAATTAACATTCGAGCTGTTTCAGACGATTTTTTATCCGCCCACTGCACGACAATATTCATACGATCATCAGAGCCGATTTGCTCCATGGCCTTGATATTTTGCACAGCCGCCTTATGCAGATTGTTATTGCCATTGATATAAATCAAAAAAGTCCAATCTTTTACTGGTGCTCCTAGCACCGCTGATGTGATAAATAACAAAAAAATACCCACCAAATGTTTCAACATAGAGATTACCTTAATAAAAAAACCCTGTTATAATTCAGTAGACTTCAGGGGGGTTATTATATGAGCACTGGATTGATTATTATATTACTTTTACTCGTAATAGGCGGTTATATTGTCTTTACTTATAATACCATCATCGCTCTCATTGAAGCCACTCGGAACAATCAAAAACAAATTGATATTCAACTCGATCGGCGCTTTAAAGTATTTGAGTCGCTGATTAACGTCGTCAAAAAATATATGGATTATGAACAAACAACACTGAAAGACGTGGTTAGACTGCGTAATCAGGCAGAACAAGCTAAAGTCTCTGGCGATGAAGCGACTCGCATTGCGGCTGAGAATGGGATTTCTAAAATTGCATCCAATATTAATGTAGTGTTCGAACAATATCCTGATTTAAAAGCCAATCAAAGTTGTTTACAACTCCAAGAAGAAATTGTAAGCACCGAGAATAAATTAGCTTATGCCAAACAATCCTTAAATGACAGCATTGAAAATTATAATGCTACGAAAAAATCTTTCTTTGCCTCAATGATCGTAGCTTTATTCAAAGGTAAGCTTGATGTTGATTTTCCTTATTGGCAACTAGATGAAGCGACTATCAGCGAACAAGAAAAATATACCGTTAAATTATGAACTCACCTCAAGCAAGCGCCGACTGGCGAAAAACACTCCGCGCCAATAACCGAAAAACCTATTTTGTTATTGGCATTTTCTTTTTAATTTATTTAGCGATTGGATTATTGGTGGATGCCTCCATCAGTGCAGAGCATTATCCTAACGCTCCCCTTTCAGCCATTTTCAAAGCATTAATCACCTTCCAATTATTTCCCTACGCAACATTGATTATGTTAGGCATCGCGGCCATTTCACTCATGGTCACTTTTGCATTACATGACAAACTCATGTTATTAGGAACAGAATATCGAGAAATCACACCGGCAACTGCACAATCTTTATCAGAAAAACAATTATATAACATCGTTGAAGAATTAAAAATTGCCGCAGGCCTACAGTACATGCCAAAAATTTATTTAATCGATGCCGATTACATGAATGCATTTGCGAGTGGTTACAGCGAAAAATCAGCCATGATCGCCATCACACGAGGTCTCATGACCCAATTAAACCGTGATGAAATGCAAGCCGTCGTAGCCCATGAACTCAGCCATATTCGTCACATGGATATTAAGCTAACGTTAATGGCTTCCTTGCTCACGAATCTGATGATGATTGTCATTGATATTTTATTTTATAATGCCATTTTTAGTCGTAATAGCTCTAGCGATAACCGTTCACGCAATGCCTTAGTCAGCATCATCATGATAGCCCGCTATCTATTACCCGTGATTAATTTACTGTTACTCCTTTATTTAAGCCGAACACGAGAATATATGGCCGATGCAGGTTCCGTACAATTACTGCGAGACAATCGCCCCTTGGCAAATGCTTTGCTCAAAATTAGCCAAAATCATGCGCAGCATCAAGATGCTTATCAGTCAACACCGCATGAAAATGTGCGGCGTGAAGCCTATATTTTTGACCCTGCACAAGCCGGCATCGCATCCGCTTCTTCCTTGGCCGATTTATTTTCTACGCACCCTAATATCAAAGATCGATTAGCTGCCTTAGGTTTTAACTATGACCCCAAATAACGTCGGCATTTTATTGACGAACATAGGAACGCCAGCAGAGCCCTCACCTACCGTCGTTAAACACTATTTAAAAAAATTTTTATCCGATCGACGAGTCATTGATATCCCCCCTATGCTTTGGCAACCCATTTTACGCGGATTAATTCTCCCTATTCGCTCTAAAAAATCAGCCAAACTCTATCAAAAAATCTGGACTCGCGACGGTTCACCCTTATTAGTTTTCTCAAGAAACATCGCTGAAAAATTAGAAGCCACATTAAATGTACCTGTTGCATTAGGTATGCACTATAGCCAACCCTCTATCCAACACGCATTAGAGCAATTACGCGAACAGAACTGTCAAAAAATAATTATTCTTCCGCTTTACCCACAATATTCGGGTGCCGCGACAGGATCCTCTTTTGATCATGTAATGAATGTATTAAAAACTTGGCGAGACATACCTGACATTCGCTTTATCCATGATTATGCGGATCACCCAGCTTATATCAATGCGATCGCAGATAGCCTCTCGCCTTTATCTGACCAACACTTGCTCTTTTCATTCCATGGCATAACACAACGCGCTGTTGATCAAGGCGACCCCTATGGAAAACGTTGTTTGCTCACAGCAACCCTCGTTTCAGAACGATTAAACCTAGCACCCCATCGTTTCTCCATTGCCTTCCAATCGCGATTAGGGAAAGCCAAATGGTTACAACCTTACACCGATAAACTATTACAACAATTCCCGCAACAAGGGGTTACAGGCCTCACGGTTGTTTGCCCAGGTTTTGCTGTTGATTGCTTGGAAACACTTGAAGAAATTTCAATTCGAGGCAGAGAGCAATTTTTAAAAGCGGGTGGAAAGCAATTTCACTATGTGCCAGCACTTAACGATACCCAAAAACACATTGACGTGCTCACTAAAATTATCGAAAAAGATATGCTATGATTTTCACTCTTAATGTTAAGGAAAACAACCGTGACCAGGAAGGTACTCGTTGCTATTCTATTAGCTTCAATAACAACGCTATCAAGCGCGCAGACTGTTACGACACCTTACAATTTAACGATGACTTACCCACTCATCTCCAAAGATCCCTGTCATTTGCACGGTTATCGTGTAGCCGCTGGTTATCAACCACAGTTACTCACGTGGCAAAAAACCTATATTTATGTTGATGCCAGTTATGGCCATTGGTGGGTACCTGGCGCAAATACACAAGGCAGTATCAGCATTTATTCTATTGCCCCTATTATTCGCTCCTATATCAAAGAATTTTCTCTCGCTTCACCTTTTGTCGAACTAAGCATTGGCGCATCCTATCTCTCCAAAACCCGTCTAAACGGGCATAATTTAGGAATGCATTTTTCTTTCCAAGATCAATTAGGGTTGGGACTTGCCTTTGGCCGAGAAAAAAGACTGGCTGTTAGCTTAAGTGCGTTACACTATTCCAATGCATCCTTGGGCAGTCACAATTCAGGCATTACTGTTCCACTCATTATTAACTTGAATTATCGTTTCTAGCACTCTGTGTTTATTCAAGGTATTATTCTTATACCCTACGGAATATAAGCCCATGCAACGAAAGCGCATTGCCATCAAAAATCATTTAGAAGAAATTCGGTTAATTAATAACAGAGTTATTGTCGCCCTAGCTATCATAGGGTGTTTAATCATCTTATTGCTCGCCCGTCTTTTTTATCTACAACTGATTCAACATGATGTCTATACGACATTGTCCAAAAAAAACTGGTTAGATTTAGTCCCGGTTGAACCGACGCGGGGCTTGATTTATGACCGCAATGGGATATTGCTTGCTGACAACATTCCTGTTTTTAGCTTGGATGTTATTCCTTATAAAATTCAAAATTTACCCCAAACACTCATCAATATTCAAAAAATTATTCCTCTCTCTGAGACAGAATTAACGCAATTCCACAAACAATTAAAAGAACATAGGCGGTTTGAAGAAATTCCGCTCAAATTGCGGTTGACCGAAACGGACCTAGCTCGATTTGCAGAAAATCAATACCGATTCCCTGGTGTTATCGTTAAAGCAAGACCCATCCGTTTTTACCCTTACGGACAAACACTGACCCCTGTTTTAGGTTATATGGGCCGCATTAACACACAAGAACTCAATGAAATTGATCCTGCTAATTACAGTGCCTCTAACTACATTGGCAAATTGGGCATTGAAAAATATTATGAAGAAGAATTACATGGCAAAGTGGGTTACCAACAAGTGGAAAATGACGCCAGCGGTGAAGCCACACGCGTGTTAAGTCAAATTAGACCCACCCCCGGTGAAGCGCTTCATCTGACGGTTGACATCAATTTACAACGCATTGCCGAACAAGCACTGGAAAATCACCGAGGCGCTGTCATTGCTATTCAACCTAGCACCGGTCAAATTCTCGCCATGGTTAGCGCACCCAGTTATGATCCCAATCTTTTCGTCGCAGGGATTAGCAATGAAGCCTATCAACTACTGCAAAAATCTCCTGATAGGCCACTCTACAATCGCGCCATTCGAGGATTGTATCCTTTAGCTTCAACCATTAAACCCTATATTGCCCTTCAAGCATTAAATACCCATACAGCAAGTATTGACAGCACAGTTTTTGATCCGGGTTGGTATAGGCTCAGGAATAGCAGTCGCGTCTTTCACGATAAAAAACACGATGGTCATGGCATGGTTAATTTACCCCGGGCAGTAACAGTATCATGCGATACTTATTTTTATGATTTGGCCAATAAATTAGGCATCAAACAAATTGATAATGTGTTAACTCAATTTGGTTTTGGTGAATTAACAGGGATTGATGTTAACGATGAATTGCCAGGCATTGTCGCATCCCCTGAATGGAAGCGTCGCTTTAAAGGCGTATCTTGGTATCCGGGTGATACGCTTAGCTCTGGAATTGGACAAGGTTTTATGCAGGCCACTCCATTACAATTAGCCGTTGCTATTAGCACAATGGCCAATCGAGGCATACGGTTTGCACCTTACTTTTTGTTATCAGAACAACAACCGGGTCAGCCTCTCTCGACCCAATCCCCTGTCTCACTTAATCCGGTGGTATTAAGCGATCATAATGCCTGGGATACCATTATTCATGCGATGCAAAATGTAGTGAGCTCCCCTGAAGGAACAGCTTATCGACGATTTGGGCAAAATTTTTCTTATACCGTTGCTGGAAAAACAGGAACTGCTCAAGTTTACTCCATCAGACAAAATGCAAATGGCGAACAACAAAATCGGGAAGACAACCAAATTCCTGAACGATTACGCGACCATTCTTTATTCGTTGCCTTCGCACCCGTTGATCATCCTAAAATTGCTATTGCTGTCATCGTAGAAAACAGTACACTCGCTGTGAATGTCGCACGAAAAGTATTGGATTATTATTTGGGAACCCAACCTGCATGAATTTGATAGAACTCATTCAGCACAAAATTAAAAAACCAGAAAACCGTATGGCATACCATACTTTTTTTCAAGCTATCCATATTGACGTAGTGCTTTTTTTTAGTATTATCTTATTAGTTTTATTCGGGTTGGTGATATTAGACAGCGCTGCAAATGAAAATTTATCGATCCTAGAAAAACAAATGCTCCATATGAGTGTGGCACTTTTTGTGATGTTTTTATTTGCACAAATTACACCCTCCACTTATCAACGTTGGTCGCCTTGGATTTATCTGGCGGGCGTTATTTTTTTGATAGCAGTGCAAATTGCTGGGCATATCAATAAAGGGGGACAACGCTGGCTTAACTTGGGCCTCTTCCACTTTCAACCTTCTGAAGTCATGAAATTGGCCATTCCTATGTTGCTTGCTTGGTATTTTCATCGCATACATCTTCCCATCACAACGCGCTCGCTTGTTATTGCGAGTTTATTGATATCAATTCCTGCCTTTTTGACAGCCAAACAACCTGACCTAGGCACAGCTATTTTATTGATCGCGGCAGGCGGGAGTGTCTTATTATTTGCAGGATTAAGCTGGCGGTTAGTATTAGGATTTGGGACTTTATTAACGGTTTCCGCACCAATTCTTTGGCATTTTTTACATGAATATCAACGTCAACGCGTGTTAACCTTCTTGAATCCGGGACGTGATCCATTAGATTCAGGCTATCATATTATTCAATCAAAAATTGCCATTGGATCCGGTGGATTTTTTGGTAAAGGCTGGTTAAATGGCACACAATCTCACTTACATTTTTTGCCAGAACATACGACGGATTTTATTTTCGCGGTGTGCGGCGAAGAATTTGGATTAGTGGGTAGCGTCATTTTAATTACACTCTTTATGGCCATTGTTTTGCGTGGCTTTTATATCGCTATTAACGCACAAGATACTTACACACGTCTTCTTGCGGGTAGTATTAGTCTTACTTTTTTCATGTCTTTTTTTATTAACATAGGCATGGTTACCGGCATTTTACCGGTTGTAGGATTACCTTTACCGCTCGTTAGTTATGGTGGATCATCCATGCTAACTATTATGGTAAGTTTTGGGATACTGATGTCTATTCAAACGCATCGTAAGCTATTAACGACTTAAGGAAAATGATACATGGTTAAGCGGTTGTGTTTTATTTTACTGCTCGTTTTTTCAAATTATGCACTAGCCGATTCAAATTTTGCTAATCGCCCTCAGGTGAAAATTTTTATCCAAGAGATGGTTAAAAAACACCATTTTCAAGAAGCCGAATTGGTGCGACTATTTAGCAGCGTCAAAATTCGCCCTAAAGTCATTCAAAGCATTAAAACCCCGCTGGAACAAAAACCTTGGTACGATTACCAACGATTATTTGTGACGGAATGGCGCATTCGTGAAGGGGTTAAATTTTGGAATAAATATCGTCATGTCTTAGAACAAGCGGAAAAACAATTTGGTGTTCCTGCTAATATCATTGTTGCTACCATTGGAATTGAAACTAAATTTGGGCGTCGCGTCGGTGATTTTCGGGTGGTTGATGCCTTGTCTAATTTGGCTTTCAATAATAACTCTTCTCGCTCATCGTATTTCAAAAGGGAACTTGAAGAATTTTTATTGCTAGTGCATGAAGAAAACTTAAATCCCTTTAACGTGCTGGGCTCTTATGCTGGCGCTATTGGACAACCTCAATTTATGCCGAGCAGTTATAGACGTTACGCGATTAATTTTTCAGGCAGTGGCAAAATTGATTTATCCCATAATGAAGTTGACGTGATTGGAAGCATTGCTAATTATTATAAAAAACACGGTTGGAAACTCAATCAACCTGTCGCTATTCCTACATCGACTCAGAAACCTCTCGAAAAATATGATATCCTATCGGCCAAGTCTTCTTCGACTCAAAAAAAGACAAAAATTATACAGCTCATAGGTTATACAGGGAAAGAATACTGGTTAGGATTTCATAACTTTGATGTCATAAAACGGTATAATAGCAGCAATTTATATGCGATGGCTGTCTATCAATTGAGCTATTACATTTCCGTACTAAGGGAGAAAGAAAATAATGTTTCGTCATAAACTTTTACCTATTCTTTTCGTTGTTTTTTTATTCTTAAATGCCTGCTCAAGCTCTCACCGAAAAGATGGCCCACCTCTTTATCCTGTCGATGAAACAAAAATTCCAAATGCTGTCCCTAAAGTTGAGCCTCTCAGCAAATTAGGCAACATGCAAAGTTACCGTGTATTTGGTAAACGATATTATGTCATGCGCTCCAGTAAAAATTATAACGAAGTGGGTACCGCCTCTTGGTATGGCACTCAATTTCACAAGCAGCGCACCTCCAGTGGTGAACGCTATAATATGCTAGCAATGACTGCCGCCCACAAAACATTACCTTTACCCACGTATGCTGAAGTCACTAATGTAAAAAATGGCCGAAAAATTATTGTAAAAATTAATGACCGCGGTCCTTTTGAATCAAATCGCATTATTGATTTATCGTATGTTGCCGCTAAAAAATTAGGTATGTTAGGTCATGGCACAGCGACTGTTCGTG
>Ga0163152_10008946_pt1 | contig 10571 bp, 6 predicted proteins | sample OliLakLV19MP8IB2_FD_148635 | JGI IMG/M metagenome (GOLD analysis project Ga0163152, IMG submission 148635) | Freshwater microbial mat bacterial communities from Lake Vanda, McMurdo Dry Valleys, Antarctica - Oligotrophic Lake LV.19.MP8.IB-2 | ecosystem: Environmental > Aquatic > Freshwater > Lake...
CTGCCAGAGGTGCGCAAAGATTTCCGGCCGATTCACCGGGCGCCAGAAAACGGCCCGGCATTTTTCCGTCCACCACGTTGGCAAGTTTGGGATGAAGCGCTTTGAAAAAATCGGGAGCAGGAAAACCGTCGTCGCGGCTCCACATCGCCTTGTAACCGGCCTGGCAGGTCGAGCGCGGCAATTCGTTCGCCGAACTGCCAACCAATTGCCACACATACCAATCGCCCGCCTCCAGCCAAACTTCCGTGGCTTCATAGACTGCCGGCTGATTCTCCAGCGTCTCCAGAATTTTCGGGAAGAACCATTCCAGGCCGATAGTCCCGCCGTAGCGGTCGAGCCACTTTTCCCGGCGTTCGGCGGCCAGGGCGTTGATGCGGTCGGTCTGGGTTTTCGCGCCGTGATGCTTCCAGAGTTTCGGCCACGAATATTTTTCGCGCGCAAATTTTTTGGTCAGGCAAAGCGGGGTTCCGTCCGCGAGGGAGGGCAACATCGTGCAACTCGTGAAGCAAACACCGATTCCAATCACGTCACTCGCCTTCGCCCGCGCGTTGCGCAAAGCGCCCCGCACCGCGCGGGCCGAGCTGTCGATCCAGTCCTGCGGATGTTGCAACGCAAAGTCGGGCGGCAGTTTCTCCCCGGTGCCGGGAAGTTTCTCGGTGATCTGGCCGTGGGGATATTTGACGACGACGGTCGCGCGTTCGCGCCCGCGAAGGTCCACCAGCAAGGCGCGGACGGATTCCGTTCCAAAGTCGAGCCCGAGAGACAGTTGATTCTTCATGATTTATCGTGCGTGAACCATAAATCATCTGTCAATCGCCTGTCAGCCAACTTCGGTGCGGATCAACAAATACCGCGACCACACGGACGAACCGTTGGTCAGACATTGGTGCTCAAATCCACCCTACGCCTCGCCGAAATGCTGTATCTAAATTGAGCCAATTGATGCGTAGGAGCGCGGACATTCCTGTCCGCATGGAGGAGGACCGTCGTGAACGACGCGGACAGAAATGTCCGCGCTCCGATTCCGGGATTCTCGACGGGGGCTCTCCTATCCGTCACTTCACCACGTTATAAAAGGCCACGTTCGCCAAGGGCGCCGGATCGGTGAGCGTGACCACGGAGCCGTTGGTGGAGGCCATCGCGTTTGTCACCGGCGACCAGAATTGCGTGGCCAAATTATCACAACGCCACAGCGTGAAACTCGCCGCGTTTGTTACCGAACAGGAAAACTGCCCCGCGCTCCTCGATGGCGAGACGATCGTCACACCGCTATTCGTCGTGTAGCCGTAAAGCCAGAATTGCAACCGGTCACGGTAGGGCTTCTGCACAGCCGTGAGTGTGAGATTCAGATTCGTCAATTCCGTCGGGTCCGTTTGCAGGTCATAAAACTCGTCACGCCCGTCATTGAAACGGATGAGCTTGTAGCGGTCGTCGCGCAGCGCCCGCCCTTCTGCGCTGGCCGGAACGTTGGTTCCAAATTCCTCGGCGTAAGCCAGGCGGAAAACCGGGTTGGTCGCCGTGAGCTGGCCCATCAAGCTCTTCGAGTCGATCACGACGTTCGTCGGCACTGCGGAAGCGACGGAGCCGCCGGCCATCTCCAGGATTGTCGCGAACAAATCCACCGCGTTGACCGGGGTGTCGTTCGTGCGATTCGGACTCACGACCGCTGGCCCGCTGATGATGAGCGGCACATGGATGCCGCCTTCGTAGAGCGTGTCCTTGCCTCGTCCGGACGGGAACGGGGGTTGCAACACCTGCGTGGGTGTGCCGTTGTCGCCGATGAAAATGATATGCGTATTCGCCCGGTCCACAACGGAGAGCAGCCGTCCGATTTCGGTATCCATCGCCTCGACCATCGCTTCGTATTGGCGGCGCGAATTCGTGAGGGTGTTGGCTGGATAACTCGGGCAAAGGTTGGCGGGCGGATTGTGAAACGGCGTGTGCGGCGCGTTGAATGCCGCCCAGACAAACCAGGCATTCGTGCCCCTCGCGGTGATCCAGTTCGCGGCGTCATTTACCAGATCAGTCGTGGCGTAGTTGGTGTAGTTCTGAGTACTCACACCGTTGACCGTCTTGTTCCAGTTTGTGTAGCTCGCCACCCCTCCCTGAATGGAGCCGGCAAAATTCGTCCAGCCCCCCACCGTGCGGGGCGAACCCGGCCCGCTGGCAAGATGCCATTTGCCGAATTGGGAAAACGCATAGCCCAGCGCTGCGTTGGTAAACGCCTTCGGCAACGTGAACGAACTCGATGTCAGCGACGGGCCGGAGTCAATAATGTCCCCCACCCCGGTTCGGAAACCGTGTTGGCCAGTGAGAATGCACGCGCGTGTCGGCGAGCAGACCGGGTTCGAGTAGGCATTTCGAAAAACGACTCCGTTCGTCACCAGCGAAGCAATGTTAGGCGTCGGCGGCAACGTCGCGCCAGAGTTCGTGGTGTTGTAAAGCGAACTGCTGTCCACGCCGTAATCGTCGGCGATGATCAGCAGGATGTTTTGCTTCGTGGCCGCTCTGGAAGAAAAGCACCAAACTCCAAGCACCAACATCCAGAGAAGCCCCAAGCGCCAAGCACCAAATCGTCGCGAGCCAACCCTTGGAATTTGAAGTTTGGAGATTCTCTGGAGCTTGGATGTTGGTGTTTGGAATTTCATTTAACGTATTTCTCGTCCGTCAACGTTCTCAAAAACGCCACCATCGCGCGCTGGTCTTCGTCACTCAGACGCACGCCGCCATCCGGATGTTTTGCCAGATTCGGATCCAACGTCGCGCTGCGCTTCTGGCCTGTGCTGTAGTGCCCCACAACTTCCTCGAGCGTCTGGAACCGGCCGTCATGCATGTAGGGCGCGGTCAGCGCGATGTTGCGCAGGGACGGGGTGGCGAACTTGCCGTGGTCCGATTCCTTGCCGGTGACTTTAGCGCGGCCGAGGTCTTTGAAATCCAGGTCGAGCCCGTTATTGGCGAACGTCTGGCTCTGAAAGAGCGGCCCGCCGTGGCAATGAAAACAATCCGCTCCGTACTGTTCACCGCGGGGATCGTATTCGGTCATGAACAATTCAAAACCGCGCTTCTCCGCATCGGTCAACGCAGTGTCGCCGCGAAGCGCCCGGTCGAACTTGGAATCAAACGAAGTGAGCGTGAGCAGGAACGACTCGATCGCCAAACCGATTTTCTCCGGCGTGATCTCCAGTGAACCAAACGCGGAAGCAAAGAGCGCGGGGTAATCCATTTCATTTGTAGCAGCCGACGTAAGGAGGCTCTGACTGATTTCGGTTTTAGTTAGAGCCTCCTTACGTCGGCTGCCACGAAGCTTCGAGACGACGTTCGTCAGTGATTCATCCATCTCAGTGTGATCCTGAATCGGCATCAACGCCTGCGCCCGGAGCGATGGTGCGCGTCCATCCCAGAAAAAGGAATTCCTCCACGCGAGATTGAAAAGCGGCATGGCATTGCGCGCGCCGACCTGACCGCGCACGCCGATACTGTATTGACGCGGGTCGGCGAAGGCATGTTTGGAATCGTGGCATGAGGCGCAGGAGAGCGAGCCGTCCTTGGAGAGCGCGGTTTCGCGGAAAAGTTTTTCACCGAGCGCGACACGCTCTTCGATCAGCGGATTATCTTTCGGTAAATCTGGAATCGGAAATATGGCGCTCATCTGGAACCGGTGGGGAGTGAACCTTTCCGGCAGGTAAAGCGGTTTCACGTTGGCGACTGTGATTTCTCCTGCCGACGTGTCACTCACGCGACGGACATGGAATGAGCTGGGCAGATTCGCCGCGAGCGCGGAGGCGATGGGATCGCCCTCGCGCGAGTGCGTGGACGAACCGTCCTTGCCGAACAACAGCGGACGCGGAGCGTTCAGCAGTGTGGCGAGGTCGAAGTCCAGTTCGAGTTTTGTCGCGTTCGTGAGGTTCAGCGCCGCCGCGAGATTGATTCGCGTCCGGTTGGGGTCGCGGGCGAAATGATACGACCATCCGTCAAGTTCGCCCGCCGCGTTGCGCCACCGGCCTTCAAGCGCGAGAAAGATATAGCCGCCCTGCCAATTCCAGTGAAGCCCATTCAGGTTGGGATTCAGCGGATGGTCCGCCGCAAACTGGGCTGGGTCGGCGTGATTGTTCGTGGCGTTCAAGCCGACTTCAAATCGCAGGTTTTGATACGCCTCGGGCAAGACGTCCCGCAACGTTGTCGTATTTCGGCCGGATTCCAAATCCAACCAGGCAACGTGATTCGAAAGTTCCAGCCACGAACCGTCCGCTCGTTGCAGCGCAAATCCGCTCAAGAGATAACTGGCGCGGGTGATGGAGAAATTCTCCTGAGCGGAGTTTTGGTAGCGGAGCGAGTTGGGTTGGATGAGTTCGCCGGAAAATCGGGGTATGATTTCAATTTTCAAAGAAGCTCCAAGCACCAAGCCCCAACATCCAGAGAACATCCAAACCACAACCACCAAGAGCCACGCGGCGCTGGGTGGTTTGATGCTTGAAGCTTGGGGTTTCACTGGTGATTGGATGTTGGAGTTTGGAGTTTTCAAAATCAACAGCAGGCTAGCGCACACACGATTTTTGCCCAAACCGCCGGTTGTCTCATCCGAGACAAATTTGTTCCCATCAGTTGATGGTGAATCCGTCTGCCAGCGTATAGGTTTCCGTGGCGGTCGGATTCGCGGGCGGGCCGGGAAAGGTCACGCTGACGTTATACGGCCCGGGCACCGCGCCAGCGGGAATGGCGATGGAACTGGTCACCCGGATCTGACTGACGTGAACATTGCCGGTGCCGGTGATCGTGCCCACCGTAACGCTGATAATCGGCGCATTCGCGGGCGGCGCGCTGTTCGGCAGGTTGATTGTCAGGGTGAACGTCGTCCCGCGAGAACCACTGGTCGGCGAAACGCTGGTTATGGCAAGACCACCGCCCCCGGTGGTTGTGCCCGTTACGGGATCATAAGTGGCCAAAGCGGTGCGCGCGACCCGATAGAATTTTGCACTGTCGGTGCTGGCGTTGGTGTAACCGCCGTTGTTCAACGTCGCCGCGATGTTGGTCGCGTTGGTCGTCCAGGTTGCGAAGTTGGTCGTGCATTCCACGCGATAGGTGCCGCCCTCCGTCGCGCTCCAAGTGAGGGATACGATGCCATTGTTGACCGCGGGCTTATTGAGCGTCGCGGCCAGATTCGGACCACCGAGGAAATTGGTAGTGACCGTTTCCGCCAGCGTGGTGGTGCCGCCCGTCGGCGTGCCAAAGTAGCTGCGGCCGATGTTGTAGGGATAAGCGGGTGAGCCGTCCGCATTAATCGCCACAAAGTAGGCCCAGGTGCCGCTGGGAAATTCCGGCGTGACGCACCAGCGGGTGTTCCATTCGTTCAGATCAAAGTCCACGCCTTGGGTGTAACCAAGGTCGCCGAGATAATCCTTGTCCTCCATGTAGCGACCGAGCGGATACGTCGTAAAATTGGACGGGCCGGCTTGGGCATTCGTCGCCACGTTGTAGGCGCGCGCGGCCCATTTCGGTAGGTAGAGCCGACCGACGTTGGTCAGGTTGAGCGTGCCGTATTGGCCGTTGCGCAAGACGTAGCCGCTGACCATTCGTCGCACCCCGCTGTCCGCATTCGTTGCGTTGGCGTAACCATAAGGGCCGTAGTACGGAAACCCGTCGGCCATCCATCCGAGAATGGGCGAATGTTTGGTCACGGCGTTGGTGCTCTCGGAGTAAAGTTTCGTTGCAGGATTGAAGTCCACATGATCGCCGAGCTGATAGCGAAGCGCGACGGGATTCGCGTGATAATGATGCTGACCGGAGCCGGGTTGATGGGCATTGGCCGGATCGAAGGTGACACCTTCGTTGACGTAGGCGTCGCGATACCAGTAGCCGGTTCCGCCCATCTGGCTCTCGGCGCTACCGGTCCATTTGGCGCCATCCTGCGTATCAAACAACGCCACCCCGTCAACGGAATAGCCGATCGCACCCAACCCGGTCAGTGTCCTGGTGGCGGGCACGGTGGGCGATCGCGGGATGCGATAGAGCGCCTTCTGATTCACCGGCCAGCCGGGGAACGCCTGGGTGTGGGCAGCATCCAGATACCACGGTCCCATCGTGTGAATCCCCAAACCGGTGCTTCGAATGTAGAGCCAACTGGCGGAGGAATAGATTTCCTGAACGCCCACGTAAGCTGGCGATGATTGAATGGTTGTGCCATTGCTCCAGGTGGTGACTGAAACGCCGTTGGTGCGGTTGGCGTCGGTGGTATAAATCCTGGCATATTTTCCGGAATGCGAGGTGAGCCAGGAATCGACGTGGGGATCAGCCGCGTGCAGGGAGACTGCAAACGCCAGCGCGCTGCCAACGACCAGAATCTGAGAGAGGTTTAATTTCATGATGCAACTCTACGCGAACAAACCTTAAGCCAACGTGAAGGGATCTGGTTTCCAAAAAAATTTCTCGTGTGGAGGCGCGCCGGCTCGAAGCGGCACGGGAATGGGAGTGAACATTCAAGCAAGAAATTTATTTTTCCACGGTGGCGTCGAGAAACTCAACGAACTCCACCGCACCAGGTCCGATTTCCAGATCAACAATCCCCGGCTTCTCATGAACCCGGCCTGACCTCAGCTCCAGCGCCGTCCCGCATGGAATCTTCGGCTTGAGTCGAACGCGGGCGACGGCGGCCGCATCCGTTTCCGCCGACTGATCGGGTTTTTTAATCACCCCTCGATTGTTGATCAATTCTACGAGCCATCCCCTGGCGGTTCGGTTAACGCCGTACTGAATCGCGTCGCCGGTAATTTCGATCGGGAGATGGGTCTGCGCCAGATTGCGCAAGCGATCATTCGAAATAGCACTCGGGCGGTCGGTGGCGGGGTTGGTCCAGGCTTCCAAAACTTCGACCTCGCCTTGCCGCGAGAGCCGCGCGAAATCTTTGCCCAGCGTTTCGCGATGCCGGGAAGAAATCAAAACCCGGCTCCCGCGACGCAGCGCCTTTTCCAACTCGCCGAGGAACGAGTGATTGAATTCAATCTCCCCGGCCAAAAGAATCACCGGATAGGATGGCAGAATCTCCGGCGGCACACTCGTCAGCAGCACGTCGAAAATTTCGCCGTACGGAGTGGGCCGCAGGTAACTTGCCTCAGGATTCACTGGATCAGGCCGCGCATGAATGTGATCACTGCCCGGGAACAACTGGTGGTCAAACAAATCCTGAATCTCCCGGTCCGCAGCCGTGGGTTTCAGAATGCCCCACGGTTTTCCCATGTAGCCATTGTAACCTGCCAGATGATCCAGCACGATCGCCACCGGCGTGTATGGAACGCCGCGCTCATGGTTCTGTGTAAACCGAAAAAGCTCCGCGGCCTTGCGCCCATGCGAGGTCAGCGTCCAGGGCGCTTCAGCCTTCTCAAAAAAGATCGCGACGCTGTTCTCCGGCGTCACCATCGCCGCGCCGGCAAACCATCCGTGCAGCCACATCCGTTCGTAAAGACTGAGCGAATGCCCCGCGTCGAGCCCGCGCGCATCCTTTCCTTCCTTGCGCAACGGTCCGCTCGTGGTGCAGGCGCCATGAAACCACGGGCTCACCTGAACGGACCACGGTTTCTGCCACTGCCGAGCCGCGCCGCGGGCGAAGGCAAACTTCGATTGGGTGAAGGCTATGTTCTCGCCCACCTCCAACCCGATGCAGCGGGTTCCCCATTCCGCAGCGTAGGCTTCGTAATGCGAATGTCCGGTGACGCTCAGAACACGGCCCAAAAGATCCCGGTTGCGACTCGTGAAATAGTCTTTGAGCATTTCGTAACATTCCCGCCGACTCGTCGGGCGGGAATCATAGCCCGCCAGCCCGGCGGGTTTCATCAGCCTTTTGAAGTCCTCAAAGTCCTTGCCGTAAACATCGCGCCACCAGGATTCGTTTGGAGCCAGGTTGTGGAAGTAATAACCCCACTCGCCCAGTTGGACCGCGGTAAACGCACCCGCGCGATCCATCTCCGCCAGGGCGGCCTCGTTCTCCCGTCCCATCACACAGCGTCCTCCTTTGATCTGCATGTCGGCGCATCCCGGATAACAAACCACCGGCCAGCCGACGGTGGCCAGGTAATCGAAGATCGGTTTGGCGGTTGGATTCGGTGCCGGCCCCGGATCAAACCCGTTCCCGAGTTTCTGTTCCCGCATCACTTCGACGAGTTGCCGCAGTTGAGTCAGGTCACCCGGCGCGCCATACATGCTGAAGACAAAATCGCGCTGACCCGGCAAAAGGCGCACCTGTAGCGCGCCGCTCGCCATTATTGGAAACGCCGGAAAAGAACTGCCCTCCGCGCAGACGGAAAACCAAACGAAGAACGCGAAAAACGCGACTCCACTCTGATGACCCCAACTTTCTTTTCGTAGAATTCCAGGTGCGAGAAGGTGATTTCCCAATGGCAATTGAATAATCGAAGCAGGCATTTTTTAGTAATCGAACACTGCGCGCCCGTGAAGGAATGGTCAATGCTGATCACGATTGGCCGTGATTTAATCCGAATCCTTACTGATCGGAGCGCCGACATGTTGTCGGCTTTGCGTGTTGGCCGCATCCAAAGCCGGTCACAGACCGGCGCTCCCCTTGCGCCCGATCGGTGAGTCCTTTGCGATCGTCAGTAAGGATAGGGGTGATTTAATGCGGCGATTCTCTGGCAAAGTGCCGACCGTCGAGCGTCCCGAAAGACGCTCGATCAGTCAGATGCTTTATTGGCCCGGTCGCGGACGATTGCCGTCGCCCTTAAACCCAGGTCCACGTCCTTCTCCAGGCCCGCGTCCCTCGCCTGGAACACGATTGTCTCCCGGGCCGCGTCCTTCTTCAAATCCGCGTCCATCTCCCCGTCCGCGTCCTTCTCCGGGACCAGCTTCAGGGCGAGGCGGACGCATCTCGTCCCGCGAGATTTTTCCGTCGCCATTTTTGTCCAGAGCCTTCAACGACTCGGAGGCTTTCGCAATCTCGTCCGCGTCGATATCGCCGTCGTGGTTCAAGTCGAGCGCCGCCACCAGGGGTGGAACGGGAGGGGTTCCGCCCGGACGTCCGCCTTCGCGGCGCGGAGGTCCGTCTTGAGCCACCAGAACCGTTGTCGTAACGCCAATCGCCATCGCGGCGAGCAGCCATGTCATTTTGCTTTTCATTTTGTTCCTTTGTTTGATCTGCCAGGTTCCGCCTGTCCCGCAACACGTCGCTGCGGAAAACATTCCAGTCGGAACAAACATCCCAACCGATTCTTCACCTGGATTTCACCCGGTGCATTTGCGGTTGATCGAATGTTCATGCGCCGAGATTACCCCGGGCCACCTTAAGACAACGTGAAGGCAGGAAAAAATTTTAGAACAGGCTTTATCGTGGTTTTCGGAGAGGGCTGGCACGTTTGGCGAAAGCTCCAAGCGCCAACCTCCAAACACCAGAGAACCTCCAATCTTCAATCTCACGCTCGGCTGCATCGCAATAGCCGGAGATGGAGCCGATTGAGCCGAGATCATCATCGGCGTCGGCATTTGGAATTTAGTGATTGGGATTTCTCTGGTGTTTGGAGGTTGGAATTTGGAGATTGCTTCATCCCACCTTCATCTCTCCTTAAGGTTTCTTCTGCAACGTTGCACAAATATCGCGTCACCCTGGAAATTTTGTTATGACATTAATCGAACCTGATTCGGAATGAGAATTCTCGTCGTGGAAGATGAAGTGGATTTGCTGACCAGCCTCGCCAAGGCGTTGCGCGAGGAAGGTTACGCCGTGGACACCTCGGGCGACGGCGAAGAGGGCCTCTACAAGGCGGAGAGCTGGGAATACGACGCCATCGTCCTCGACATCATGTTGCCGAAACTCGATGGCTGGGAAATTCTGCAACGCCTGCGCAAAACCAAAAAAACACCGATCCTGATGCTGACCGCACGTGACGCCTCGCGCGATCGCGTGCGCGGGTTGGACACCGGCGCGGACGATTATCTGGTCAAACCTTTCGATCTGGCAGAATTGTTGGCACGCCTGCGGGCCCTGATTCGGCGGAGCGCCAATCAAACCCGCTCGAAAATTGAGATTGGCGATGTCACGATCGACACGGCAGCAAAAAATGTCTCGCACAAAGGCCACCCCGTCTCGCTGACGGCGCGCGAGTATTCGCTGCTGGAATTCCTCTCGTTGCATCGCGGCGAAGTCGTGACCCGCACCACACTCTACGAGCATCTGTTCGACGAGGACGACAGCTCGCTCTCAAATCTTCTGGACGTCCACGTCTCGAACATCCGGAAGAAGATCGGGCCAGATTTCATCACCACGCGCCGCGGCCACGGCTATTGCATCGAAGGCTGATTATGTTTTTCAAATCGATCCGCTTTCGGCTGCAACTCTGGTACGGAGCAATCCTGCTGGTCGTGTTGAGCGGTTTCGGTTTTACCGCCTACCAGTTGGAGCGCGCCCGGGAGTTTCGCAACCTGGATGCGGAGTTGCACCGGCGCGTCTCCGCGCTCACTTCAGCATTGCGTCCGCCGCCTCGTGATCGCGGTCCTGGCGAACGTCCACTCGGTCCGCCGCCCCTTGATGAGGGTCGTCCCGATGGCCCGCGGGATAGATCCGGCCCCCGCCC
>Ga0163152_10008947_pt1 | contig 10571 bp, 11 predicted proteins | sample OliLakLV19MP8IB2_FD_148635 | JGI IMG/M metagenome (GOLD analysis project Ga0163152, IMG submission 148635) | Freshwater microbial mat bacterial communities from Lake Vanda, McMurdo Dry Valleys, Antarctica - Oligotrophic Lake LV.19.MP8.IB-2 | ecosystem: Environmental > Aquatic > Freshwater >...
GCGTCAACCCGTGAGTAGTTGGCCGCGCTTGCGCAAGAATACCTACCAAAACGGACCCATCGAATACTCCGTTGGAGAAATTTATGCCTGAATTCCTAAACGGCATTGCCCCTAGGTGAAGAATTGGAGAACATTAACCTTCCAACGCCGAGCGATGAAGCCAGCGCCGATATAGCGTTCGACCAAAAGTGGGCGCTCACGCTGGTTCAGCGCGTTTTTCAAAAACTGGAGCAGGAGTCCGGACGCAAGGACAAACCCGCCTTGTTTGGACGACTGCGAGTTCATCTCACGGGCGACATTGACGCCGCACCTTACGCCGCGCTCGCGAATGAATTTCAAACGACGGAAGGCGCCTTGCGCAAGTCAGTGTATGATCTGCGTCGCCGTTTTGGCGAACTGCTCCGCGCGGAAGTCGCCGAGATCGTGGCGGCCCGCGCGGAGATCGACGACGAATTGCGCCACATCATGCAAGCTTGGATGGCCGCCGGTGCTCCCGTCACCGGCAGTTGAAATGAAGCCAATCGGTGACGCAGTTGAGTCGGCCCCGTCCGCCGCAAAAATTTTAGTAACATTCTCGCAACTTCCCTGTTGAAAAGGCTGGAGTACTAACTTGATGCCAGACGAAAACAAATGCCCTGCCTGCGACGCGGTGATCCCACCGGAGTCGCTCGACGGACAATGCGTCAACTGCCTGCTCACGCTCGGCCTGTCCGGCGCGGTGCGGAAGTTGCCTTACTTTGGCGATTACGAACTGGACGAAATCATCGGCCAGGGAGGCATGGCGGTCGTCTATCGAGCGCAGCAAGTCAGCCTTAAACGTCTCGTCGCCTTGAAAATGATCCGCGCCGGACAGTTCGCCACCGAGGAAGATGTAAAACGTTTCCGCGTCGAAGCCGAAGCCGTCGCCCATCTCGACCATCCCAACATCGTGCCCCTGTTCGAAGTGGGCGAACACGAAGGGCACCATTACTTCAGCATGAAACTCATCGAGGGCCGCGACCTTGACCGGCGCATTCGCGATCGGGAGTTTCAGTTCGCGCCCGCCACTGAACCCATTTCAAAATCGGAGGCGCGCAAAACCCTGGTTCGAATCGCCACGTTGCTGGCGAAGGTTTCCCGCGCCGTCCACTACGCTCACCAGCGTCAAATCCTCCATCGCGACCTCAAGCCGACCAACATTCTCCTCGACGAATCAGGCGAACTTTACGTGGTGGATTTTGGTTTGGTCAAACACCTCAATGACGCGCGCAGTGTCACCCAAACGAGCCAGATTCTCGGCACCGTAGAATACATGCCACCCGAACAGGCGCGCGGCGACAAGCTGATCACCACCGGTGCCGACATCTACAGTCTCGGCGCCATCCTCTATCACCTGTTGACGGGTCGTCCTCCATTTCAAGGCGATTCCCAGATCGAAATCCTGCGCCAGGTCACCGACACAGAGCCGGCGCGTCCCGCCAGTCTGAATCCACTCGTGGACCGCGATTTGGAAACCATCTGCCTCAAGTGTCTGGAAAAGGACCCCAACCGCCGCTACGATTCCGCCGCCGCCCTGGCCGAAGAGTTTGAACGCTTGCTCAGTGGCAAGCCAATCCTCGCCCGCCCGGTCGGGCCGTGGGAGAGAACCATCAAATGGCTCCGGCGAAACCCAGTCAAAACCGCCCTCATTGCCGCCATTTTATTTGCTATCATAGCGCCGGTCCTGGTGGTGCTGATCTACATTCTCGAATTCCAACATATCCTCTCGCAACACGATGTCCGGCAAATGCACCCCGGCGGCTGGTTCCACATTGAGATTGCCGACATCAGCCGTGACCGCTGCTCGCCCAACTTTGCCAAGCGCGACTTTGCCGTGCCGGGCGGGCGGGAGGCCACGCTTACTTTCGAGAATGTTCCATCCGATTGGCTGCCGCGCCTTCAGGTCGTGGTAATGGCCGATAGACCCGCGCTCCCGGATGGGCAACGCACCGGGGTGCTGACGAACGGCTCCGTCGTTTGGCTGGACGGCGGGACCCGGTGGGACCGCAACTATTATTTTGCGCCGAAAGGTTGGTCCGTGACCAACCTTTTAGCCCACGCCACCAATCCCGCCATTCGTCTGCAAATGCGCCCCAAACACTGACGACCAAGACGGGTAGCGCACGCCGCTGGCGTGCAGTTTTCGGCGACCCTCCGAAAACTTCGTTACACAATTTTTTTGACCGGGCCGACTCTGAGAAGAATGGAATGACGAGGATTCGGGCGGGCCGCCCGAATCAGCACGCGAGCCGCGTGCGCTCCCCAAGCGATTTCAGCTTGAACGCCACCGCGAAGAATGCTCGAACGAAAACTTTTTTTATTTTTTCCGGTAACAACCCCCGCAATTTCAGGTTGAAAGAAGATGAACAGACAAATATGAACCAAAATAATAACCCGAGTACGAGAGTACTCCTTAATGAAAGCAAAAATATGAAAACGATCCAATTAGCGGTTGTGTTGACGGTATTGAGCGCTGGGATTTGCGGTTCTCAAGCGCAAAAGAACCATTTTTCGAATGACCCAACCCCCGCGAAAGACATGTTCGGCAGCAGTTCAAAGCCAACATACACCCCGCCGCCCACCTACAGCCCCAGCGGAGGAGTAAAAAACCATTTTCCGAACGACTCGGCTCCCACAAAAGACATGTTCAGCGGCGACTCGAAACCGAAGTACACCCCTGCCCCGACCTATAGTTCCAGTGGAGGGGTAAAGAACCATTTTCCGAATGACTCGGCCCCGGCGAAGGAAATGTTCGGCAGTGGTTCAAAGCCAACTTACACCCCACCTCCCACCTACAGCCCGAGCGGAGGAGTAAAAAATCATTTTCCGAACGACTCGGTCTCGGCAAAGAATATGTTCGGCGGCGATTCCAAGCCCGCGTACACCCCTGCTCCCATCTCCAACCCCAGCGGAGGTGTAAAGAACCATTTTCCGAACGACTCGGCTCCGGCGAAAGACATGTTCGGCGGCGGCAATCGCAGCAGCTACAGCTCGTCGGTTAATTCGGACGGCACCTACCGCTCCACTTCGGATCATACCTACCGGATCGGTGACAACTACACTTCCCGTTTGACCAGCACGTATGATTCGAAGGCGGGCACGAGTTCAACCACCGACAACAATCTCAAATGGGGCAACGGCAACACAAGCCGGTACACGACCTCGGTTGACGCGGATGGCTACCGCTCCACGACAGATAACACTTATCGGATCGGCGATAACTACACCTCCCGTTCAACCAGCACGTACGATTCAAAAGGGGGCGTGGCCACCGGGTCCGAAAGCACGCTCAAATACGGTAATGGGAACCAGTCAACAACGCTGAGCGGTAACACCAGTGAAGGTAAGAGCTACAATTTAAATGTGAACACGTACCAATGGGGAAATGGTAAGACAACCACGACAATCAGTGGACGTGATGCGGAGGGCAACTACATTAATAAGACCATCAATAAATAACGGGAGCCATCAGGGCGGTCGCGTTTGAGAAAAAATTAAGAAGAACATCATAAAGGCGTCACGCAATGACATCGAACTCTCCAATCCGAATCGATCAAAGCCACCAGGTGATTGCTTTCAGCTTTAACCGTGTCGGCATTGCAATAGGTTCGATTGCCTGCGCTTTCGTCCTCGGCTGCTCCACGTCTTCAATCTCGATGCCTTCAAATCTTGGAAACAACCTCCATCTGGAACAAAATACGCGCGCCGAAGCCATCTCGATTCCCACCGACAACACTAAACCATCAGTGGCGGTCTTTGTAGGGAACGTCGAATGCAATGCCTTGGTCACTGGCCGTCCGTTGGAGTTGGGGCGACACGTTAAAAACTCGGTGGTTCAATACTTGGTGTCTTCCAAGAACTTTGCCGTGCTGGAATCAAGCGGGGCAGCTCGTTACGTGATCGGAATCAAGATTTCCAGTTTTGAGCGCGGAATAAAAACGCAGTCTGAACAGCATTCAACTGATGTCGTGTTTGAATCTGGCCGAGGCGAAGAAAAACGCCGAGGAATTCTCGAACTCCAAGTTGCAGTGACTGATGCCGTCAGCGGAAAATTGATTCATAGCTTCGCAGCTAATTCACAAACGGAGGACATAACTTCCACCACAAAATCTGGTTTGCTTGGCTTTAATTCCGTGGGACAGGCCTATCACCGAAGACCGGATAATGAGGTCGTATCCGAAGCCGCCAAGAAAGTTGCGCTCGAACTGTGGGCAAGGCTTATCAACCAAACAGAACCTCTGTCGCATATCAGCAAACAACAATAAAATATAACTATGAATCAAAAAAAATTCAGAATCACTATTGCGGGGATGGCAGGGGTCTTAAGCATCATGTTATGCGGATGTAAGACCCCGGTTCTCACCCATAACGTGGCTTACGATCTTACCCCGCACGTTTCTCGTGCTTCGACTCGCGAGGCAATGAAACCGCAGTTAACAAACGCGGAAATCACAGTTGTCTGCGCTGGTTCAAGGTCGGCGAGTAACGATATAGCCATGGTGAGCGTCTATCATTGTGAGAAGCCAAGCGCGAAAGAAATATATCAAACGGGTGGTGTTCCATCTCTCATGCTGGGAGTCGGTTCCGCAATTTGGACACATGTCCTTCAAACGCCGGAGCCGATTGGCAAATACGTTGAACGCACCGCCTCGGTTGCGTTAGCATCCCGAGGTATTGGGCGGAGCCCTCAAACCGGCAAAAAGCTCTTACTGCTGCTGGAAAGATTTGATTATGACGAAAATTCAGGTCGAAAAAAAGGAGGGCCAATGATTATGCCTTGGCAAGTTTTCAGTGACACGGACGGAGTTTTGAGAAAAGGGTTTATGGACGTTGTGGTGAAGGTTGTGCAGGCTGATGGAACAATTGCATACCAAAGGCGAGTCTCCGTAGAAACATCACGAAAGCGAGGTCAGGCCAGTGCTACGGCTGCCATTGCGTCTGTGGTAATCGCGCAAGTTTCTCCTATTACCATAAACTCCGAAGCTGTTCGTGAGAAAGAAGAGAAGACAGTGACAACTGACGTCTTATCTGATTTATTCGCCAAATTCCAAGACGAATTGGTTGCTGACGAGGACTTGTTGCGGGCAATCCGAAAGTAAACAACAGAAATTTATAGCAGCATGAATACTCCAACGAATCCAACGCCCAAGAATTCTGAGGGCTACTTTCACTTCAAGCCCGGCCTGACCACCCTGTTTGGGATATGTGGCTTGGTTGCGTTGACGGGTTGCCAGTCGCTTTCCCCCGCCCAGAAAGCCTCATCCAAAGACCTTTTGAATTTGTCACCCATGCTGGAGACGCAGGAATTTCGCCTTGCCGTTGATCCCGGCGTGAGGCCGGTGGAAATCGTCATCGCCAACTCGTCCGACGCCAGCGGCGGGTATGGTGCGGGGGGAAACTACGCGGAGATTGCCCGCACCGATTTGAATGAAATTTTCTCGAATTGCGGGAATTATGTTGTGGCGAATCGGTCTGTGAACCGCCAGGCATCTGCGGAATTAAAACTGCGCGAGAGCACTTCCAATCAACCATCGTCAGCCAAGCCCGTTACACCTCAGTTCATTATCAAAGCCACCGTCATGCAAGTGGAGCGCGAGATAAAATCCGACGGCACGAAGACCGCATGGCAGGCATTGATTTCGGCTGAATCTGCGAAAGCTCAAAGGCAGGGTGCTGTTGAAGTGCTGGTCGAGGTCGTCGGCTTGGAAAATTTGACGACCCTCTTTGCGACTCGTTCTTACGCCTTGCTTTACGACACAACCAAAGAATCATCACTTGGGTTGCCGATAATTTCTACTGCTCGTAAGTCAACGATTCGCGTTCCCGAACGGCAGGCGATTCGGACGGCCTGTCAGGATGCAGCAGTGAAAGTTCATAAATATTTTATCTCAATGCAGTAGGTCTATGAACCTTCAATCCCATCGGCGAAGGCTATGAAACCAAATTATTCCATCAATAACTGCCGGAAACAAAGGATGAAACATCCGGGAATCATCCTTATAGTTCGTGTCTTTGTGGCGATCATTGTGGGTTTCTCGACGGGTGCTGGGACATGTTATGGTGAGTCTGCACGAGAAACGCTTCTCAATCAGAACGCAGGGCTAACTGCGACAGGCGACATGATTACTTTCGCAAAGAGCCTTTCCGCCGATCATAAGCAATATCATCCGCACGCGACACGAGATTGCGCGCTTCTCGATCCATCCTTTTTCATCAATGGAGGTAAGTTCAACCCTATTGGTCACACCGAGGATATGGAGCATGACCGGAAAAACTGCCCGATTTGCAATCCACCACCTGTCCAAAATACGCCGCAACCTCAATCCCCGTCCGCACCATCCAAAGGCAAAGACAAACGAGCCAAGCCCGCCAAGCCGAGAACCCCGACGTCAACAAGCCAGCCATTACCTCCTCCCGCTTCCCCGCGAGACATTGATCCGCTACTTGACAAACTCAAGCAGGGTGACCGCGCACACACGTCTCAAAGTACTGAACCCGGAACCGAAACTGATGAAGGTATCCCCACGCCCACAAAACAAAAAAATGGAAACGGAAATCATTGGGTAGGCGACGCACTTGATGGATTGAGCGACGCATATGGAGACAAGAAGAGCGGCGATGTTCTTACCCAAGTGTTCGGTGAATCGCCTGTTGACCGCAAGAACGGCCAACTTACAGATCGGCGACGGCAGGACGACTTAGTTTTTACCGAGGCAAGGGCAATTTATGAAAAGGAACTCAGGCAAGATCCAGAACAGAGAGCCATTGCTGAACACATACTGAACAACGCTTTCAAATCCGTTGGCAGTGGCATTTACGACATCAACATGGTTCGTGGGCCATACGGTGAAGGAAAAAATAAATGTAATCTTTATATTCATGAGACGCTTTGTTCGGCAGGAAGTTGTCCTCCGTTACGAGATCGAATTTTCAATCCCCCAGCGTATCCTCTGCTTGCAAAAGACTACGCAGATCGGGAGAAAAACATTAACGGTTTGCCGGTTGTTGCAGGAGCACCCATGCCAGGTGACATCGTAGCGGAGAGCATAGACTATAGCAATGCCTCGGGACATGTCGGCATTGTCGTTTCTTACGATCCTGTGACCAAGACTGGAAAATCAATTTCCGTCAGCAGCTATACAGAGAAAGTAGAAATCACCGACTGGGGATTTCGGCATGGACAAAATGTGACATTCAGGCGTCCGCAAATGCGCGAGTGGACTATCCCACGGGAGAAATAGGTTATGGGTTCTCTGCCCACTCCGCACCGCGATGGAATGGCAGCACTGTTGAACTGTCCCTGTTTTCCCAACCTGGAATCAATTACATCCTTGAAGCCACGACCAACCTCGTGGATTGGGTTTCCCTGAGCACCAACGCGGCGTCCGGCAGCACGATCACCTTGTACGATTCAAATGCTTTTTTCTTTCCGCATCGCTTTTACCGAATCCGCACGGAATAATGAACAAAGCGAAATGCCATTGACTCGCCCCCTGGAAAATATTGAGCCGATGAAAAACCAGGTGTTTCCCTTCAGAGAAATGAGAGGTGTTCTTCGCGACACCGGCATGTTGCTGCCGGTGACCGTTGATAGCTTTTCGATTTCGCCAGACTGGTTCTCCCTGCAATTGCGTCCAACGGTTTCACCGCTTATTCGCTGGCATACTGATCCTGACTTATTCACGCCACTTTCGGTCGGGGCAGTGTGGGGTTATATCAATTTCGATAAGGATTCCGTTCGCGGTTACATTTGGAAAGTTTTTTTCGGAAATGACTATCACGATGCGGTGATGCGCGCCTGCGAAACCGACCAAGAGATCGTGCCCGGTGCTCTTTTCAAACTGGCGGACTTGATTTGCGAGCACCGTTCGTTCGGAGAAATTCCGCCGCTGCTTCGAGCGCAAGCCATTTGTAGGCCCATCCCGTCGGTTGATGTTCCGTAGAGGATCGTCAACGCGACACCGGCAGCGCAAAGCCCGAAAAAAGGCGACAAGCTTCTGACCATGGAAGCGATGAAAATGCAGACGACGCTCTACGCAACCGAGGACGGCACGGTGGACAAGATTTTTGCGCAGGTCGGCGAAACGGTGGAGAGCAAGGATCTGCTGGTGAGGTTGAAGGCATTATAATATCCGGCAATCGGGCGAAAACCTGACACAGGGTTTTCATCCGGAGGCTAGCCCCAGAAACCGCGCGCCGTTCTTGAGAAAAAGTTCGTCTCGATAATCCGGGCAATCCTCCGTCGCCACCAGGGAGCGGGCCAGGGCCACCGCCAGCGGATAGAACGGCCAATCCGAACCGAAGCAAATCCGTTCGCGGTCGAATCCGTCCAGGATCGTTTTCATATCCGGCGCGGATTGACCCGAAATATCCAGCCACACCTGCTTCGGGAAATCGCGCGCCACGGCTAGTGTTTCCATTCGGCGAGATAGACCTGTATGGGCCAGGAGCAACTGCAATTTCGGGAACTTCTGTAAAGCGAGTCGGAACCGATCCGGCTCGGCCTTCGCGCGCAACCACTCCGGCTCCACGCCCGTGTAGCCGCAATGCGCCAGCACCGGCACGCGATTTTCCGCGCACCATTCGAACAGCTTCAACTGGTGCGGGTGATCGGCTGCCATGAATTGAAACTCAGGATGCACTTTCACCGCCCTGGCGCCGCGCGATAAAAGATTTGCCAGCCGATCGATCTTTCTCTTTCCCCACGGCCACGGGAACACCGCCGCAAAGGGAATGAACCGCGGGTCTAACGCCGAAGCGCGGATCGTATCCTCCGCATGCCGTGAAAAGAGCGGGCCTTCGATTGGAAGCAGACAGGCATGCCTCACATTGAAACGGTCCATCTCCGCTGCAAAATTTGCCGCCGTGTGTGTGGCCGAAGCAGGCGACAACCTGTAAAGCGAAGAATTGATCTCCTTCCCGAGCCGCTTCTGTTCGACGGGGAATGGATGTCGCTCCTCGCCCAGCGTGTCCTGATCCACCTCGTAGTCGTAGAAATAAATCACCTCATTGCGCGCGGAGTAATCCACTGGCCGGGCAAAACCGTAGCTCCAGCCAACGTGCGCGTGAATGTCCAGCACGGGCGGCACGCCCGATTCGGTCTGGAGGCGCAACTGGCCCGCCGGATTTTTCTCGAACCAGGGAAGCCGATCCAACTCTGACATGCGCCGGATATTGAGCGATTGAAAATCCATAGCCTTGGCTCGTGAGAATTATTTGGCGGTGGATTCTGGAAAACTCTACATCTCCCTGAGGACGCTCTTATAATCCGGTGGCGTCTCCCCATAGCCCGCCTTTCGGCGAGCCACTGCGGGAGCGATGATTTCTTTGCGAACGTTGATTTCACTCTTGAAGATTTCGCGCCAGAGGCGTTCGGTGTTTTCCGTGTAACGATTCGGCGCCTCTTCGTCGAAACTGGGCCGGAAAAGATCCACCGCATTTTGTAATTCACGCTTCATTTCCTCGGCCGTGGGGTGGCCGGTGGCTGAAATGACACTTTCAAATGCTTGGATATCTTTTTCCGCCAGCCGATCGAGCTTTCCGATCAAAATATCCAACGGGTGCGGAACCGTCAGCGTGACATTATCAAGCGCGAATGCTTTTGCGCGCGAGCGCCAGAGCGGGCTGGTGCGGAAACTCAATTCGAAGCCCGCTTCCAGATAAAGAACTCCGCCGTCTTCCTTGCCGAGTTTGTGCGAGCGGATGATGGACGCAAGATCGTGTTCGTCGTTGGCAAATAAATCGATATCCCCGCTCAACAAAGTGCGGTCGAGCGTCAACTGCAACGGCGCGGAGCCGTAAAGGGTAATTTGAAAATGCTGTTCGGGCGGGAGTAACGAGAGAAACTTCTGCAGGAATTTCCCGGCAACGGTGTTCCAGTCAATTTCCCCGCGCCACCAATTTTCGGTCGATGTCATGTTTTTTGGAGCCGCCAAGACAATAAAGCGCTTGTTGGATTAGGCGGTTTTCGACTTCGGGATCGTTGCCCAGTCGTTGAGCCAACGCCAGGTCGCGCGGGCCGAGCGCGCCTTTTTCCTTGCGATAAAGCAAACGGGCGGCAATGCGCGATTTGCGCCAACCTCGGTCGTATTTTTTCACAGGCTGAACCACGGGTGAAGTATAAGCAAAGGCGAGCAACGGGGTCAAACGCGGTTACATTACGCGTGTTGGAAATTCATTTTGGAACGGAAACTTTGTTTGCCTCGGAGAGGCAGAGGAAATTAGCTGGGGCACTCCTTTCGGAACCCAAATATTTTCTGGACAGGAATTTGACGGACGGAATACGGTAATCACCAAAACCTCATTGAAGTCGCTTGATTAAAAAGTCGAATTCACAAATCCAGCTTAACAAATTATGAATCGTCCCACCGCATACTTTTTAATCTTACTCGGCGCCCCACTTGGCTTTATTGGCAGTTATTTTATGCAGCCCGGCATACTGAGAACATTTGATTCATTAGGTGACTACCTATCACATGCAATCGATGTTTTGAGTGTCCCTCCAGGAGATGGTTCTTCTGGACGCTCAATCTTCCTGACTGGATGGGCTGGCG
>Ga0163152_10008951_pt1 | contig 10566 bp, 7 predicted proteins | sample OliLakLV19MP8IB2_FD_148635 | JGI IMG/M metagenome (GOLD analysis project Ga0163152, IMG submission 148635) | Freshwater microbial mat bacterial communities from Lake Vanda, McMurdo Dry Valleys, Antarctica - Oligotrophic Lake LV.19.MP8.IB-2 | ecosystem: Environmental > Aquatic > Freshwater > Lake...
TTCAGTCCAACGGACTGGAAGCGCTAAGCCCAGAGCAACGCTCTGGGTGCACGCAGGCTCGATAAACCCCAGCCTGAAGGGCTGGAAGGGGCGCACCTCAATCCCAAACGTAGCGTTCATCCCAATCTACGCCGTGTCGTCGAAGGAACTCGCGAAATTCTTCTTGAAACGGCAATTCTCGGTGATGCTCTTCTTGCTTGTCGATGTAGCCTGTCACCTGCTCGACGTTCGACGGGCTGACGGAAAATGCACGCTAGCCGTGCTGCCAGTAGAACGCCGGGGACACATGCACCTTAGCCCACTTCGACGATTCTTTCTTCAACTCTTCCACGACTTTGCTGACGGAAATCGTTCGACCGAGGACGAATAAAAGATGGACGTGATCGGAGTGGCCTCCGACCCGAATCACAGGGCAGCCGAGCGCATTGAGCGTGCCGCCGAGATAGTTGAACATGCGTTCGCGATGTTCGGGCGCGATAAACTGCTCACGGTTTTTCGTGCTGAAGACCAGATGGATTATGATACGCGAAAGCGATTGGGGCATAGTGGGGCCTCGTGTCTCAGCCCTTCAGGCTGAAGAAAGTTTCGATTGGCGATTGACCCAGAGCGCTGCTCTGGGCTGAGCGCTCGCAGTCCGTTGGACTGAAAACAAAGCCTGCACTTTAAGTCAATCCGCACTCAATTGCCGATGTCAAGTCGGTGAATTCTGGAAGTTATGTCGCTGCGATTCTTAACCCATTACTCGTGCCGCAACGCCTCGATCGGGTCAAGCTGTGCCGCTCGCCAAGCGGGATAAAGCCCAAAGAGTACGCCAATTCCCGCCGCCACGAAGAAAGAATAAACCATCGGCTCAATTTGCAACACAGCGGGAATTGCCTGTTCGGGGCTCCACCACTTCGCGACGGCCGGCAAACCGTAGACGACGCCGATGCCCCCCGCGATGCCGAGTAGCCCGCCGACCGATGTTTGGACCACGGCCTCGATCAAGAACTGATAAACAATGTCGCGGCGTTTGGCACCGAGAGCACGGCGAATGCCAATCTCTCGGGTTCGCTCCGTCACCGTGGCCAGCATGATGTTCATGATGCCAATCCCGCCGACGAAGAGGGATATCGACGCAATTAAGGCAAGCAATCGTTCAAAGTTCGCCTCGGTTTGCTCGGCCTGTTCGAGTTGGTCGAGCGGGATCGTCACGGCCCAGTCGTTCTTGGGGTGCGAGCGTTCGAGCATGTCCTTGATGAGATCGCCGGCCGCCTTCACCTTCTTGCGTTCTTCCGGCTTGTCCACGTTCGCGTCGATGGTCAGAGTGACCTGACTCAACTCGACCCTTTCAGCACCACGAGAGCCGGTGGAACGCTGGAAGATCACATCGCCAAAGCGTCGGCGCGAAGTCGTGAGCGGAATGTAGACGTCGCTGTTAAAATCCTCAGCCGCCTGACTGCCGCCGGTTCCGCCCGTGGGCATGCGGTCCTTGAGGATGCCCACGACTATGAATTCCTGGTTATTCAGGACGACGGCCTGACCGATCGGGTCGTCGAATGGGAACAACTTGTCGGCGGTCATCGCGGCCAAAACGGCGACGTTGCGAAACAAATCGCTATCCTTCTCCACCAGAAATCGTCCATTGGCCAACTCAAGCTTATTGACTTCCATGTACTGCGGAATGGTGGCTACGACCCGGCCGTTGTGCATGCGTTCGTGCCGGCGAACTTCTCGCGGGAACACACGCATGGGGACATGCAGGCCGATAGAAGGGATAGTCTGAAACTTCTCGTAATCGCGATAGGTCAGTCCATAGTTCGCGACGAACGAGCGTGAAGCCGTGGCCGAGTCGTCCGGTGGCTTCAAGCTTCGTGCAACAATATTTGTTGCACCTTGACGCTTGATGGCGTCCAGGGCCTCCTTCATGGAGCCTTTGCCGAACGCGAGCAGCGAGATAACCGATGCCACACCGATGATGATGCCGAGGATCGACAGAAACGTGCGCAGCTTGTGCAGCCACAGGCTGCGGAATGCCAGCAGAGTATTGCGTCGGAATTTGGTTAGCGATCCGAACATGCTTGGCCTCACGTTCGTCCCGTTGGGACGAACGCTAAACGGTCTCAGTTTCGATTTCTCAAATCACTCTCAATCTGTCCGTCTCTCAATCGTATCACGCGGCGGGCGTAGTCCGCGATATCGTTCTCGTGGGTGACCATGATAATTGTTTTGCCCGCGTTGTTCAGGCTGGTGAGCATGTCCATAATTTCGACGCTGGTCGTGGAATCGAGATTGCCGGTCGGCTCATCCCCAAGGATCACGTGAGGGTCGTTAACAAGGGCTCGTGCGATAGCCACACGCTGTTGTTGCCCGCCGGACAGTTCCAAGGGACGATGATCGAGCCTGTCCCCCAGCCCGACCATCTCGGCAAGTGCAATGCAGCGGGCATGAGTTCGCTCGTTCAATTGCATGCCCTGGTACATGAGTGGCAACTCGATGTTTTCGACCACCGTGTACTGCGGAAGCAGGTTGTATGACTGGAAAATGAAGCCAAGATATCGGCACCGGACATCGGACAGGCGGTCGTCGTTCAGCAAAGCCACATTGCGGCCGCTGAGAATGTAATCGCCATTTGTCGGCCGATCGAGGCAGCCGAGAATGTTCATCAACGTCGATTTGCCCGATCCGGAAGGGCCCATGAGAGCAACAAAGTCGCCTTCTTCGATCTCCAGATTAATGCCCTTCAGTACGTTGACGGTGACGGAACCCAGGAAGTAGTTCTTGACGAGCCGTTGAACCTGAACGATGGCGGGCATGGTTGGGAAGGATGAAGGATGAAGGATGAAGGATGAATTCAAGCATTCATCCTTCATCCTTCATCGCTCATCATTGCTTTTCTCCCTTGGCTGCTCCGGGAGCCGCACCCGTGACTGGTGCTTTGGCTTTGCCGCCCATTCCCTTGCCTTTGCCTTGGGTGGGCATGTCTTCGCGGGTTTTGGCGGAGTTTCCCAGAATGGCCTTTGGATTCACAACAACCTGATCGCCTGCGGATAAACCGGATTTCACCTCGGCCATCTTTTCGTTGCTCAGGCCGATTTGAATCTCGCGTTCCTCTGGCCCGCTGGAAGTCATCACGAAGACCTTGCGTTTCGGCCCACTCTCCGCCCCGCCGATGATGGATTGCACTGGAATGGCCAGCACATTTTCCAAAGTGCTGTTCACGTGAATCGTCACCTCGGCACTCATGCCTGGCCGCAAGCCAGGCAATTGTTCGTCGATGGCCACGATCGTGGAATACACTTTCACATCGCTCGACATCCAGTCGCCCGACGCAGCCACGGTGGCCACGGTTTTAACGTGCCCACGAACGGGCTTTTCCGGAAACGCGTCCATCCGCAGGACTGCCGGCTGCCCACGGGCGGCCTCGTAGTATTCCCGCGAACGATATTCGTCGCGTTGCTCCTCCACGACCGCTTCGTGCAGGGTTAGGACGGTGGTAAGCGGAGATGGGCTTAGACTCAACCCAGCCAGCACCGATTCATGAATCCCCGTCGATCGACGGTCGTCCCCTTTAATGCGGGAAACCATGGCCTCATGAACTTTCGTGGACACTTGCATCTTGTTCAAATCGGGAATTCGCATCAGTTTTTGGCCTTCTTGAACCGTCGCGCCTTGCTGAATGAGTCCGCGTTCCGACTGGCTGAATCGGCTCGAGTCCGGAATGTAGTAGACGACCATGCCATCTTGGGGAGCATGGAGTTTGCACTCTCGAATCTGAACTTCGATCTCTTTCAGTTTTTCATCTTCTTGAAGGTAGATGGATCGTTTCGTGCGTCGCTCGGCCTCGGCTTTCACTTCATTGGCCTCGGCTTCACTGACCGCACGATCGAACGCCCGCCAGGACTCTTGAACCGCGGCCGAGGCTTCTTTGACGGATTGTTGAGACTTGAATCGCTGCAAGAGCAACTTGTCGGTCTCCAGCTTTTTCAGCGTATCCTTGGAACCGACCCAGCGGGATTCGTCCGCCTGAACTTGGGCGGGAGAAAGATAGCCTTTGAGTTCCATGCGCTTCGAATACGCCAGCCGATCGTTCCACATCTCCACGTCGGCCCGGGCAAGTTCAATTTGGCCGGCCACATCATTCAGCAATTTGTGAAACTCGCCTTGCAAGTCGGGAAATTCGTCCTTGCTACGCACCAGGAACGACTCCAGGTTCGCTTCAAGAACTTGGAGAAGCTTGCGAGATTGGTCCCGTTTGCGGTTGCTCAACGTACCCTTTGGAAGACCAACGTACATTTCGAGTGCGAGTTCCTTGAGTTGAATGGCGCTTCGGGCATTCTCGACTGCGCTCTCGTTGGTGCTCAGAACGATTTTGTATTGCGATTCGGCAGATACGGAGGCCGCCTGGGCGGTGTCGAGAGTAATCTTCTGGGCTCGAAACTGATCTTCCAAAGCCGACGAATCGAGGATCATAATCGATTGGCCGCGTCGGACGAGCGTGCCGTCTTCAATGACCCACTTGATCGTGGTGGCGTAGTTTCCACCCTTGGCTCCGGCTTTCACTCTGCAAATAATGTCTCGATTGTCCGCAGACTCCACGGCCCCCCGTTCGACGACCGTGAGATCCATGTCCTCGTTCTTGACCGTGTGAAGGAGCAGGTCCGGCCGATCGGCATTTTTTCGCCCGAGGAAGACATACAACATCGCGGCAACTGCCAGAATGCCGATGGCCGCTCCACCCAGGATCAGCACCAGCGGCAACTTTCGTGCGACGTCCTCACCGATCTCCGGAGGCCCGAAGTTCGGCAAATCGTCCAGTTTCGGCAGGTCCGACAGCGCCTGGCTGTGGGAGATTTTCGGGCTCGATGGCGGGAGAGGTGCAATGCTCATCGATCCAAGCTCCGCGCGCGTCGAGCGGCAATCGCTCGACATCGCGATACAAGGTCATTCGGGCGATCAGAAAATTCACCCAGGCCTGATACAAGCCATTCTGGGCCTGGAGCAAGCGATCCTGGGCTTGCAATAGCTGCTGAGTCAGCGAAGCAGCATTGGCCGCTTGTTGCTGGCCCTGAGCTGCCGCCCGACCCGGTTGGCCGACAATCGCACCATCGGGTATTGGCGGCGACTGCAAGACATCCAGCGAGTTCTCGACCTGATCGAACGCCACTTCCACGGATCTTTGCTGGATGCGGTAGTTTTCCGCGAGCAGCCGCAGGTTCCGGAGGTCCGTCCTCACTTCGTTGAGAATGAAATCTTCCGTGGCCTGAACGTTTCGTCGGGCCCGTTGGTAGGCAATCAACGCCGTCCGATACTCGTTCCGCTCCTGACGACGAACCAGGGGTAATTCACCATTCAAGATCAACTGATGCCGACTTCGAGATCCACCGAGGGCGAATGGCTCGTTGGCGTTGGGCGTGGAGTTCGTGTTGAGATTATAGCCGACATTGAACACTCCGAGCAATGAATTTGCCACAACTCCCACCCGCCGCCAGGCATCGATCATCTGGCCGCGTGAATTCATCAATTCAGGCCGGTTGGCAAGAGCAGCCTGCGCGGCAATCGTCTGGGCTCGATCCAGATCTTCGGTCAGCAAGTCGGCCCCTTCAATCGTCATCCCCGGCAACTTGGGCCACGAGTCACGCAGCAATTGCTGGCGTTCCTCGCGTGCCTCGCTCATCACGCGGATGAACGCGTTGACCACGGCCTCAAAAAGAACGGCCACGCTTCGGGGAGTCGTGTCTTTTTTGTCGGGCACGGCCTCGTACTCTTGCAAGGATAATTCCATCTGACCGATGCCGATCTCCCGAGGCAACGATTCAAGCTTGGCAGTTTTGGCTGCGGGAAATGGCTCTTTGCGCTTTTCGTACTCGGCTTCTTCGACCTGTAATGTCCTCAGTTCATCCGTTGAGCGTTTGACCTCCGCTCGCAATCGTTCCGTGTTTGGGAAGAACTTCCAGCGATCCCAGCGAGGCTTGATGGACGTTCGAAATTTCTTTGTCGAACGTGTGATGGTTGAATTCAGAACCAACTCGTTAGCCAGTTCACGCAGCGGCACGATCAGCGGAAACATCGCGGTTGGCGATCCCGCGAACGCTTGGAGCGGGGCGAGATACCGATTGCGGAATTGCTCAGCCTCGCTGCGCAAAGACTGGAATTCAGCGCGTGCCGTGGCAAATTTTTCAAGCATCTCGTGCATGGGCTTGGTCGGGGCTTCGTCCAGTTCCAACGGCACCCGCGTCGGCAATCCCAGTTGCAACTTGAACCCGTCGAGATTGTCTTGCAAGTCCTTCTGTCGCGCCAACAAGGTTCCCTGGCCACGCAAGATGGACTGTTCGACCTGTCCAACCTGGAGTTCGGAAAAGTCGCCTCGCCCTTGGTATTCACGGTAAAGGGCCAGGTAGTTGTTGAGGGCTCGGAGGTTTTCGCGTTCGTTGCGCTCGACGGCCGACGTCTGCAATGTGGGCAGATAGCCTTGTGAAGGGGCAAACAAACTCGGCCCGATGCCGCGAAGATTGAGCCCCGCGTAAGAGAATGGCGAGTTGAACAGTTCGCCGCCACCTGCAATGTAGACGTAAAAATTCTTGCGGAACCGGGCGTAGGAACGCACGCCGTAAACCAGATTGCGCTCGGCTTGCGTCAACGGTTCTAATGTCACTGCCCAGCCGCCATCGCGAAGCAAGGGCTGGACCACGTCAACCGTCAAGTTTGACAGGCCAATTGTGGGGTTGCCCGTCCCTAAATCGATCACCAACTGGTTGGCCAATCGAGCAACCACGGACGCACCCGTGGGGAATAGCTGGTTGACGGAACCGGTGCTGTTGATATTCCACGCCGATCCTGGACCACCCGGCACTTCGCGGCCGGTCCGTGAACGAACGGCGGTCGTCCCCGCGAAAAACTGGGTCATGAAACTAAATCTTTGCAAAGTCACCGGAATGGCCGAGAGGTACAAATCTTCACGACGGTCCTGAAAATCACGGCTGTTGAACGAGCTTAATTCCAAAGCTTGTTCCAGGTTGATCAAGTACGCCGGCTCGCTCGACTTCAGGGCCGCTTCGAAAGTGGACTGATCGATTACCGGAGTGGTGACATAGACTCCCTGACGAGTCGGATCACCCAATTTCGCGGGCGGAGTTTTGTCTTCCGCAGCGGCCTGGGCGAGGGCCGCACGGTTGTGCTGATCGCTATGCCGGAGGTATTCCAGGTAGCCCTGGCCTTCCCGATCGGCTTTGGAATGCAGCTTAGTTCTTAGCGGCTGGGGATCGGGTGCCAGGGCGGCGGCCGTGGGATCGTCGGGGGGCTTTCGCGGTCGATCCATCCGTCGATCGAGATCCGCGAAGCGGGATCGATGATCGGGATAGACGTACCAGCCGTTCAGACTGTCCGGCTGAAACTGGCTCTTTTCTTCGAGCAAGCCTTCCACGTCGCGGTCGCTTGCTTCCCGAAAGAACTGGCGTGTACAGCCAGCCGCGACGATCAACAGGATCGCCAGCCAGGAAGCAAGTCGCGCCAGCGCGAGGCAGCGAACACGAATCAAGGCGTTGATCTCCCGCAGCTTCAGTACAACCGGTAACTTCGTTATCGGCGGTAATCTTTCTCTAACTTGAAGGGAAGTAAGTGACGGAGCCGACGGTCACAGCCTGGGTGGGCTGGATCAGGCAGAAAAGCGGGTAGGCTTTTGCCGATCCGAAAGGTGGTTAGGCGATCGGCAAATTCAAATCTACCCATTTAGGGCGTCATGGACCAGGCGAGCGTCGAGGCGTAAGCCCGACGTGGATTCGCGGACTCCCAAGTTCGGGCGCTACCACGTCGGGCTTACGCCTCGACGCTCGCCTGGCCGCTGCCTGGGTAAATTTGTTCCTGCCGCTCGCCTTATGTAGCCTGATTGTCCAGCAGCAAAGAACCTGTGCATCAATGAGAAAAGCGGGCAGTAGGACTTCAGGCCAGCCAGATCGTGGCAGGAAACGCATCGGAACTGGCCTAGAGGCCCATGCCCACTTAAATTCTTCTGTAACTCCTAGGAAAACAGCCTCGTCCCCTCGCCTTCGACTTGCAACTCGTTCAACTCTTGTCGAACGCGGTTTAACCCGACGGCGCAGAGTTCGAATTCGGAACCAAGCCGCTTGAGCACGGCCGACTCTTCGCGAAATGGAGCATCCTCGAAGGTGCTGGCAATCAGGTACGAGCGTTTGCCGATGACTGTGTAGCTGACGAAGGAATCCTTCGACCAGCCCGAGACTTGCCGTTTGACGGTCTCGGGGAACAACCCAGTCCAGAACAGTGCAAAGTCGCCGATATGGCGATAGTATTCCCGGCGGGTGCGGCCTTCGGGAGGTATCTCCTCGGCTTCCATCACCATCTCGGCCACTTCCGTCAGCGGTCGGCCTTCGGCTGACTGGAGACGATAGATGGCACTGAAATGCGTGAATCGAGCTAAAAGTTCAGAGATGTAATCGATCAGTGGCGGGTCGGCCACTCCGATCGATGTCATGAACGCGTGTTCGGTCAGGCCGGTAAACAGCCGACGAAGCGGATGATTGGCAGGTGCGGACCACATGAGAAGGCCCTCGAAAGTCCCGGAAATGGGCCTCGGGAGAGAGAGGCTCTACCTATTATTCGTGTCTGCTGATAAACACTTGCATCCGAAATGTCAATCGGGAGTGCTTTTTCGCCGAATTCTCGTGCTCAAGCAGAGGTTGCGGCAGGAATCTCGCGCTCGGACCGCAAAATTCGCGCGTCAGACCAACCAGCCGGCTAGTCAAACCGTCATATCGGGAAGAACATTCCCTAACCGGCATATTCCGACCGTTCACTACAACACGATTTGACTTCGCTCTGGCATGAACTAAATAATTTTGTCAGCAGTTATCTTCTTCCCGGCCTGAATCTCCACCTGCCGGGCGAATAACGTGAAGTGAGCGAACGTGACGGACATCGGGGCCAACCCTCGTATCGACTTTGTAAATCGGGTGTTAGGCACCCCCGACGGCTGGCCAACGCCCCGTGCGATGCTCGTTGATCTGTGTGTCGCCTTCAGTTTGCGTTCGGCTGGCGTCCGTTGGCCCGCCGAGGGTGCAGCAGTGCTCTTGGCTGAGACGGCCCCAGGAACAAGCCAGTCTTTTCGTGCTCCAGTCCCTGTGCCGGAGCAAGCAGACGGGCTTTTGTGGGCTGATGGTTTGATCGATGATCCAGAACTATTGCGACTGGCCGCGAATGCCTTGGGTCATTCGCAGGTGTTTCGCAGGTTCATGGGCCCGGCCGCCGATCAGGCGCGGATCGCCCGCAGACTCGAAGATGCCGCGAAAGTCGCTGGCCGAGTTGCACACGACCTGGACAACGTGTTCCAAGGCGTGACGGGTTTTGCTTCGCTGGCTCTGGAGGCGCTGCACCCTGGTTCGTCGCCGTACTCCAACATTCAGGAAGTCGAGACTTCTGCTCGGCATGGCCTGAAGTTTTGTGCTCAGCTTCATCAGCTGAATCGAGGCGGAAACGCCCGGCCGTTGCCCGCTGCCGCCTCCGGTGCGCTGACCCGGGAGATGGCGCGCGTGACTTTGGCGTTCCCCGCTGTTCGATTTGAGTTCGATGGCGCTCCGAATTTGCCGCCTGTCGCATTCGAAGGTGGTGGCTTGCAGTCGATTCTCGGCATGTTGCTCGACAACGCGGCCGAGGCAAGCCCCAAGGATGGCACGGTGAAGATCGCAGCCAGGCTCGTCGAACTCGGTTCGGAGGATTTAGCGGGATTTCTGGGATCGCCCGCGACTGGGCCGCACGTCGAAGTGCGGATCAGCGACAATGGCCCAGGCCTGACCGACGAAGCTCGCCAAAAGATGTTCGTCGAGCCGTTTTTTACGACAAAGTTTCGCCATCGCGGGCTTAGTCTCGCGGTGGTTTACCGAATGATTTACGCGCACCGCGGCGGTGTGCAGGCGGATAGCTCACCCGGCACAGGGACCACGATTCGCATCGTGTTTCCCTTGTCCGCGGCTCGAGTGCCCGCTGTCCAACCCGGCCGCACAACTGGAGGTCTCTTTCGATGACTGTTCGTACGCTTGCTCCCCCGGCCGAAGTGAATCGCACTGCCGTTCGTATTTCCCCGACCGCCGGCCTGGCCGATTTCCAGGCTTCCGGCGAGATTCGCATCCTGATCCTCGACGACGACCCCAGCGTTTGCACGTTCATCCGCACTCTGCTCGGAAACGACGGGTTTATGATGGACACGCTGTCCGACCCGAGTCAGGTCGAAGGCTGGCTGAAGGGCCAATCGTATCACCTGATCATCATGGATTACATTCTGCCCGGCCTGAACGCGGAGCAGATCTTTGCCTGGGTCCGCGACTATCAACCGGAAGCCAGCGTCATTGTCGTGACGGGTTATCCATCGGTCGAGAGTGCCCTGAGCTGCCTCCGCGCTCGCACCTACGATTATTTGACCAAGCCGTTCCAGCCGGAACAGATGCGAAATTTGGTCGTCCGTTGCCTGGAGCAAAAGGGTTTGCTCCGGATGACGGAAGAAGCCCTGCGTGAAACACTCGGCCACGTCATCCGCGAAAAACGCAAGAGCCTGAAGATGACGTTGCAGCAGATGTC
>Ga0163152_10008954_pt1 | contig 10565 bp, 16 predicted proteins | sample OliLakLV19MP8IB2_FD_148635 | JGI IMG/M metagenome (GOLD analysis project Ga0163152, IMG submission 148635) | Freshwater microbial mat bacterial communities from Lake Vanda, McMurdo Dry Valleys, Antarctica - Oligotrophic Lake LV.19.MP8.IB-2 | ecosystem: Environmental > Aquatic > Freshwater >...
CTACTCGATCGCCGCGGTCGGCCTAATTCAGATTTTGGCATTTGAGAAACACCAGCATTTCCACCACCGAGAAAAAGAGTCTGAGTATTCGCCACCGTCTGAGCCCGGGTCCGTGGTGCGACAGGCAAAATTCGCAGCAAAAAACACGACCGACGACGTTGTTTCTCATGCCGTCGAGAGCGTGTCACGCGAGGCGTTACATGATTATTGTCAAATTCCGTGTGCGGTCCAGAAAACTGACAACCAGAATCAGGCCGTCGAAATGTCCGCATACCTGCCATATACCGCCGATTCGGTCGTTTTTTGTGGAGTAATCGTAGAAAAAAGCGTGTATGAGCCCTCAGCCCTAGTCCAGCCCGGGGCTAGCCCGTCTCTCTACCCTCTACCCTCTACCCTCTTACCGGCTCCCGTGGTCGCCGGGGCGCCTGACGTCGCCGGCACACTTTTCGCACAAAACGAAATCCCGGGACTGGGGCTCGCGGCGGTGGTTGAACGATCGGATGGAATACCGGTGGCGGAGATCGCTCGGCTGTACAACACGCGATGCAATCAACTTCCGGCGGTCAACCCGGACAAAATCAGGCGGTCAACCGGCCAGGCGGTGCGCGGCAGATGGCGTGAGGATCCAGACCGGAGGTCGCTTGCCTGGTGGGAGGCATATTTCGATCGCGTCGCCGCATCGAGTTTCCTGTGTGGACGTACCGGTTGGCGCGCGACTTTCGACTGGCTGGTACGACCCAGCAACATGCACAAAACGCTCGAGGGCGCATACGACGGATCTCCGGGCGAGCGGGATCAACTGCAGGTCGCTCGGGCTCGCCGGCAATGGTCGATCATCGCCGGCGCACTGAGCAACCCGGCGGGAGCCGCGATCGAGGATCCGATATCTGCGGCGGTCATTGCTGGCATGGGTGGTCTACGCCGGCTATCGCGCATGCCGCGCTACGATCTGCAGGTCGAAACCGGGCGGTTCATCGATGATTATCTCGCGGTCGCAGCGGGCCAGTCGCTCGGCGGTGTGCGATGAATCTCGCGCTCGCGCTCGGGATGGTCCCGCGCCATCTGATCGACGAATCACACCACACCGACCGTCGCGGAAAGCACAATCGCCAACCGCGCGGCGAGGATCATCCGCGCGCGGTGATGACGCGTGAACTGGCTGACAGGCTGCGAGAGATCCGGGCTCGGGACGGGCTCAAAGTTCGAGACCTGCACGCGCAACACGCGCCGAATGTGGCGTACTGGACGGTCAAATCAATTTTTCGTAGCGACTCCGCGTGGTGAGCGCATCATGAATATCGCTCAAGCAATATCGCGTGTACCCGCTCACCTCATCCCAAGCGGCAGGTTTACCGCCGCCGGGCGGGTATCTGTAGCGGACATTCCCGAGCATATTTTCGTCGGCGGTGCAGAACTCCGCGCGGCGGGCGTGGAATGGGACGACGTCCACCAGTGGGTACGCGCTCAAGGCATCAGCATCGCCGGCAGCACTGTACGAAACGCGTGGTCCGCGTGGATGAAAAAAAACAACGTCCAGGATTCGGAGCATTCGTCATGAACGGCTGGCGGTGGACGCGACGATTCACAAGCACGAAAATAACGGCCGCGGACCGCATCGCGGCGCAGTCGTGCGATCCCGGCGAGCGTATGACGCGCAAGTTCGGACCGCCAAAAAGTCACCCCGCGTCATCGGCCTGCCAGTGCTACCCGGAGGGGCGGTCAGACTGTCCGGACGCCGGCGAGTGCAGGATCAGGCTCGGATATACACCACAGGCCACGGAGCGAAACCTATGAGAAAAATAGAGAATTACTACGAAAGTTTGATCGAGAAAACTCCCGAGTATTCCGCGATCAGCCGCGAGGTTATGTTTCTTCGCGACTGCCAAGTCTACGCCGGCCTCGATGCCTTTTCCGGCGACCGGTTTGTGAAACACGCCGATAAACTGTTAGGCAAATCTAACGCCATTTGTGAAGTGCGAGGATGGGTTGATTTTGACGACGGCCGCGGACCGCTGATGGTCGCTTACGGTTGGACGACGGGCGGCTTCAAAGTACTGGGCACTGCGCCGCCGGCAGAATCCAATTGATCGCGCCACCGGATATCGATGCGGCCTGGCGGGCAGTCGCCGTCGCGTGGGCGACACGGGCAACCGGACTGCCGATCGAATGGGTGCGGGACTACACCGGACCGATCGACGTCAATGCGTTTGTTTTGCAATTCCCAATCCCGGAGGATGTCCGAGATCACAAGCGATCATTTGACGACCTGCAAGCGGCGTTCGAGTTGCAATTCAGGGCGGGACTTTTCGCGGGTCAGCAAACATGAGCGGTCGATCGTCTCTGGCGAAATTTGCGCGGCAGTACGCGGCGCAGGTCGTCGACGCAACCGGCAAGCGGGTGAGTCCTCCGCGCGTCGCCGGGATCAGCAGATCGCACCGGAATCTCGAGGGCGAGATGGCGCTGATGCTGCAGGCCCATGAAATCGGCGGCTGGATACGAGAACATCGATTTCACCCGACGCGGGGCTGGCGTTTCGATTTTGCCTGGCCGGCGCATAAATTCGCGGTGGAGCTCGACGGCGGCGTATTCATGACAAAGCGCACTGGGCACACGTCACACGCCGGGCTGCGCAACGATTACGAGCGCGACGCCGCCGCGCTGCTTTTGGGCTGGGTGGTTTTTCGAGTCAACGGCACAATGGTCCAGCAGCAAGGAACAATCGACGTCATCCGGCGCTGGGTAGGGGACGGTGGCGCGTCGATCGAGCCGGAACAAACCAAACTGATTTGAACGGAGCACGTATGGCAACCAAAAAAACACCTGAGCTCGCCGGTGGCGTTTTCCCTGAAATGGGACGGGCTGATGTTGATGCGCGGCGCTTTGCACCACAGACCGAGGCAAAGCGCGCCGTTGTAATCGATACGTCTGCTGCGATCCCGAAAGCGAACGACGCCGATGCGGAGGTCATTCGGCTGCGCGCGGTGTTGAAACGCCATCAGGAACAACTGCTCGAGGTCGGCGTCAAACTGGCGGCAATCGAACAGGCCGCGCTGCTGCAGCCAAAAATTTCTGGATATCGGGAACTGACCGAGTCCGAACTGCGGTGGATAAACCGCCTCAAATCCTGGGGGCGCGACGGCCGTCACTGCGTAGAGGATCTGCAGCGCATCGAGGCATTCGACGCGCGAGACATCGCAGACGGCGCCGCGCATATCCGCCTTGGCCTGATGCTGCTGGTACGCGCGGTCGCCAGGCCGACAGAGTGGTGACCATTCGCGCGTTACTCGAGCGTTGGATGATCGGCCGGGCGCCGGTGCTGCGCGTGCGGGGTTACCTGCTCCGCTGGCGCCTGTTCCCTCGCAACCGCTGGTGCAACGCGTATCTTCACCGTTTTCGCGATTCGGACGACCCGGTGCCGCACGACCATCCGTATCGCAACGTGTCGGTCATCCTGGCCGGCCGGTATCTAGAGCACTATCAGGACGGCACTGCAGCACTCCGGCGTCCGGGCTCTCTCGTCGTGCGAGGATCACACATGACGCACTGGCTCGAGGTGATCGACGGTCCCGTCTGGAGCGTGTTTATTCATGGGCCACGAATTCGCGAATGGGGTTTCGATCATCCGATGCGCGGGTGGATACACCACGAAACCTACAAAAAAGAAGAAGGACGATGATTTGGACTACGGGATTGCCGTTTTTCTCGGCTGATGAACTCCGCTCGCACGGCGACGGCTCGCTGATACTCGACGTTCGTTTCGCTGCTGCGCTCCCGCAATTGCGCAGTTCCTGGGGTCGGCCGCTCAATTTGAATTCGTGCTGTCGAGATCCGGCACACAATGCGAGCGTTGGCGGACATCCGCGCTCCCTGCATTTGACTATACCGTTCCACGCATCCGCGGCAGGCACAATGGCGGCCGATATCAGTTGGTCAAGCTGGGCAATGCACGATCGCCTAGCGTTCGTTACACTCGCTGCTAGTCTCGGGTGGTCGGTGGGGCGCGCGAGGACGTTTGTGCATGTAGATCGCCGCGTCGACATCGGGCTCCCGAGAGTCGATTACAACTACGCCGGGGTTCGCGCTCCGAGCTAGAAAAATCTTCGGCGCCGTCGGCGTCAAAGCGGCTGTGGTGGCTGCGACTGTTTCCCTGTGCTCCGGGCAGTCACGACGGCGGCGCCGGGGATCTAACGGGAGCGGTATCAATGCGGATTCTGGATGCCATCGGCTCGGCGGTGTTGGCCGCCGTCGTCATGTCTGGATCCGCAACCATCGCGCTTTTGCAGCAGGTCGATGCTTTCGATGAGGTGAAGGGACCGGCCTGGGCGGTCATCATCATTGGAGGCATAACGACCGCTGCCAAAGATCTGCAAAGTCGATTTTCAACGCCGCCGGGCGAGAGCAGGTCGCAATGACTGCCAGGATCGTCCTGGTCCACGGGATCAGATCCAATGGTGTCAGGTCCGTCTATCGCCTCGACGCCTGGCTTTCGGGTCTGGGCTATGAGGTAGTCCGCGCCAAATTGCCGATACGTCGACTTTGGTCGGTCCGCTGGACTTACGCGAAAGATGCGGCGATGCTGGCGACGATCGTCCGCGATGACGACGTGGTTGTTGGTCATTCGTACGGCGCCGCGCTCACGTTCGCTGTCGCTCAACAGCGCCTTTTGCGCGCCGTTTTTCTGTTTAACGCTGCGCTGGATGACGATGTCGATTTGTCGGTAATGCGCGGCAGGCCACAGACCTACAACATCTATTCGCGAAATGATCGGGTGGTATGGTGGGCTGGACTCTTGCCGAAGCATTTTTTCGGACGCGCCGGAAACAGCGGATTCCATGACCTATCGGAGCAATATAATCTGGAGATCGGCGGCGGGCACAGTGATGCTTTTGTCGGTCAGGGAGCTGAACGATGGGCAGATTTCATACATACTCAACTCCTGTCGCTGCCCGCGTGACGGAGGTACTAAGTGTCTCGACCGATGAATTTACTGATGACGTCGATTTTCCTGATCGGATGCTCGGCGAGGGATCTGTTGCCGCTGGAGCCGCCTCCTGGCGGGAGCCTGCTCCGCTGCAGCAAGGCGGAAGCGCAGGCGTCCGGGTCAGTGGTCGCCATCGGTGGACGCGTCGACTCATGTCAGTGCGTTGGCGCCGGTCCTGGATTCGGCGGTCGGCTCTCGGTAGAGCTCCCTGGCTGCAAGCTGGTGATCGAGCCGGTAACGCCGTGATCGGCATGGTCTCGACGCGCCGCGGATCCACACAACTGTATCTCGGTCTGCTGTTTATTTGGTCGGTCATCGTTTTGGTCCAGTTCGGAGTTTTCCTCTCGCTCGCTGATTGACCGTCGAGTCGGGTATCCTGCCGGCTCCACGCATCGGAGCCGGACATGCAATCAAGCAAAATATCCAAGGCGACGTCGATCGGGCTGATCATCGCGCTGGCGTGCACGGTACCGGCTGCATTTTCGGCAGACATTCCACGTCCGGTACGGGACACGGCCTATGACTGGCGTTGTCTCGGACCCGATGGCGTAGCATCGACACACGTCCGTCAGGACACGGCGATCTGGCAGTGCCAGACCAGTGCAGCTGCCAATCCAGGCGTGACGTACTACATCCAAGGGGGCATCTATCGCGTGCTGGTGCCAGGCACCACGCCTGCGTGTCCAGAACAACCCGCTTCTGAGACGAGAACGGCCGCATGTCCCGCCGGCCAAACCGGCAGTTGGGATCAGGCCAGTGAGTACGCCTCCGCCTCGCCGCCGACGTGCTGGACGCCGGGTTTGTGGTTGCCTGCGGACCCGCCGGCTGGAGCCTGCGTTACACCGCCACCGTTGCCCGCGCCATTGCCGACTCTGGCGGGGTGGCTGGTCGATGGGTGGAAGTATGCGGGCGACAAACCGCCGGTTATCCCAGCCACGCCGCCGCTGGTGACGCTGATCGATTTGCAGACCGCTGACTACGCCGACAATCCAAAGTATGCACCGCCGCTTGGCTCCGACTTTTACATTTTGCGCGGCCGGAGATTGTTCGATCTGCCTGCTGGCACTTACTCAATAACTGTCGCGTCGGATGATGGGGTGCGGGTCTGGGCAGGCAGCAAAATAGTCGTCGATATGTGGCTGGATCAGGCCGCGACTCCGAAGACGTACTCGTTTGCGCACACGGGAGGCGTATTTGAATTCCGGTGGGAGCACTACGAGGCTCAATCACTTGCCTCCTTGAGCATCACCAATCCGGTTGTTGCCCAACAACCGCCGCCAGCGTCCGATACACCGCTGCCAGCGACGTTGTCGCCGGTGCTCTCCGTCGCGCCGGGCAACCGATATCTGCGCCGCGACGGTCAGCCGTTCTACTACGTCGCCGATACCGGCTGGCTCATTTCATGGCAGTTGTCGACAGCACAGATCACGCAGTATCTCGAGGACCGGGCTAGCAAGGGCGTCAAGGTCATCCAGGGGCCAATCATCGGTCTGTCCCGCGTGCTTTCGCCGTATGACGGCGGTGCGGACGATCCATTCATTGACTCGGTGCCCATGCGGCTGAACGAATCCTGGTGGGTGACCACGGATCACGCGGTGAAAGAGGCGGCGCGCCTGGGCATGACAATCGCCATCGCCCCAGTCTGGGGATCCGACAACGACCGCATTTTCGTCAACCCGGCTCGGCATGTTGAGTTCGTGTCACTGCTCGCGAAGCGTTACAGCAATCAGGCGCACGTGCTTTGGATCGCCGCCGGTGAGTACGACAAAATTACAGACGATGAGTATGTGCGCAACAACAGGCCGCTGAATGCTGCCGAGTTGGCTCGTTACAACGCGATCACGACGGCGCTGCGTGCAAATGCTCACCCGCAATCACTGATCACCTACCACCCGGACGGCTGGAGCCAGGTCAGCACCGACTTTGGTCTTGATGCCCGCGTGCAATTCAACATGCTGCAAAGTTCATCAAATTTGCACGAAAACATCCGGCGCGTGCCGATAGAGCGCGCATCCACACTCACCAAGCCAGTGATCGAGGCGGAAACCGGGTACGAGTCCACGATCGACAATCCCTGGCGCCAACGTGTACCGGCCTATCACACGCTGATGCAGGGCGGCGCCGGCTACACCTACGGTCATGGAGTCATCTGGCAGTTTGCGGCCGGCTGGCAGACGGCGCTGCAAGCCGAGGGCGGCGTCGACGTGCTCACGCACTACCGCTCGTTCGCCGAGTCTATTCACGCAGAAGGCAACACGCCGGCGCAGGAATTGGTGCTGACACCGGGTGACATCAGCGACGGATCCAACAGTTACGCAACGGCATTGCGATCTGGTGATCGATCCAGACTGCACGCATTTGTCAGCAACGGCAGGACATTCAACCTCAACACGGCGACTATGGCCGCCGGCAATCTGTCAGCACGCTGGTATAACCCGCGCGACGGCGTGTACCTCGCACCGTTCCCTGTGGCGCGTTCCACCAGTGTCGCACTGGATCCGCCTGGCAACGAAGCGCAGGGTAACGACTGGGCGCTGGTCATCGAGACAGCAGCGGCGTCGCTCACCGGCAGGCTATCGGTTCCCATGACGCTGCCCACCGAAAATGAAGACGGCACTCCGGTGCGAGCGCCGCTGTCCGTCGAGATCATGTACGGATCCGTCATTGCCGCGGCGGCCTACGCCGACGGTTTGGCCACGGTGACGGCCGTCCTTCCCGGCACGTATACTGCCAGGGCGCGCGTTACCGATGCGGACGGCGAAACGTCCTACTGGTCCGCGAGCGTGAGCGCCTCAACACAGGGTGCACGATGATCAACTTATTTGTTGCCACACTCACGACTCTGGTGGACACCGCCAGGGCGGACAGGAAAGCCGCGCTATCGCGCTCCACCGCCGAGCAGGTGATCAAGGGCGATGGAGACGTGAAGGGCGAACCGCCGACGGTGCCGATCGAAGACATCGATGCGCGGGTGGAGAAAGAGTCTGTCGCCGAAATCTACGACCGACAAAAAGACAGCGTGTCTCATTTGTGGGACAGCCCAGAGCAGAACAATGTGCGGCGTTCGCTGTTGTCGATCTACGTCGACTCAGTGGACGACATCAGGCCCGCAATTCTTTCGCTGGGCGTAAAGGCGCAGATTCTCGGCGCATGGAGCGTTGATTCGGGCGAGGCGATCGATGGCTATCCGGTGTCCCGTGATCTGTACACATTCCAAAGAGATCAATACCGGCACGACGAAAACGGCGTCGCAACGCTGGTAAAACACGCCGAAAGTAATGCCGACCTGGATCAGGTTTGTGTGCTTTTCGGCCAGGAGCCAAGGCAATGGTCGTGACGCTACAAGCATCAGGAGGTGCGTGAGTGGGAGAGTATCTCGCCGATTTCCGTTCGCGCGCGCTACCGGCTGCTCTTGCGCCCTACTTCGTCCGCGCATCATCCGGCACCGACAAAGATCTAGCAGGCGTCTACTCGACGGTGCTTTCCGGAGTGCCCGCGTTCGACGGTGCGGACGGCCTGATCCTTGAGACGGCGAGCACCACTCCGCTCTTGTGGTCGAGCGGGTTCGATAATGCGAACTGGGGCAAACACAACGCGACGGCGGCAGCCGACAGTGGGACCGCTCCTTCAGTCTCAGGTTTTTCCGAGCTGATAGTTCCCTCCGTTGCTAACCAAAGGCACAGGGTAGAACAGACAGTCTTGGTAGTCGTGTCTACCACATACACGTACTCGGGTTTTTTCAAAGCGGGCGGGTACACAATCGTCGCGCTTAGGGAAGGGAACGTCACGGGGGCGTATGCACAGTTCGATTTGACTGCGGGCACGGTCAGGAGTCAGGGAAACGGTGGTGTCGGCACAATAGTTAGTCTGGGCGACGGCTGGTATCGCTGTTCGATGACCATGACCACGACCGGCGCGCAAACCAGTTACAAAGCTGATGTCTATGTATTGTCCTCCGCGCAAGCGACGAGTGACCCCGGCAATTTGCTTTGGGTCGCTGATGGTGTTTCTGGCATTTACGGTTTTGACGCACAACTTGAAGCCCTCCCATGTGCCACCTCCCCCATACCCACAACGACAGCCGCCGTCACGCGGGCGTTGGCGTATCTTGGCAGGATACCGCTGACGGCGCTGGGGCTGGCATCGCAGAACAACGAGTTCACCGCTCATTTTGGCGTAAAGGTGCCGTTTTCGTCTGCTGTGGATCTGGGTGGCCGCTCATATTTCGGCCTGTCGAATGCGGGTCAGACGCAGTGGATGTCTATTGATTTCCCAGCAGCGGGGACGGTACGGCTCAACACAGTTATCGGCGCAGGATCGCCTTTTATCGACATTTCCGGGCTGACATGGGCTGCCGGTGACGTCCTGAATGTCCGTTTTGCAAAGGGAGCAGCTGCCGGCTTGATCCTGCGGGTTGACGAATCGGTTGGAACAAACTCTGGGGCTGGCGCGAAAGCGGTGTTTTCAAGTGCCATTGCGGACATGAATCTCAACGGGCGTCCAACTAACCTCAGCGCTTCCGGTCTTGGTTTCGGCACCTTTCGCGGCTTCAAGGTCTGGGGCCGCGCCCTGTCAGACGCAGAGCTGAGTGCGCTAACGTTGGAATCGCTGAATCAACGCGTCGGCAGCAAATACACAATGGGCCTTGGCCTGGGACTTGGATTATGACAACGCAAGCAATGTACAGTGGACCGCCGCGCGGTTGGGTGGTCGCAGCAAAAAGCGATTCCGTCAATCAGTCGGTGGTCATGCGCGGGCTGTATGCGCCGACGGCTGGCAGCATCAAAGTCACGACCTTGAACAATCAGGCCGTAACATTTGCGGGCGTCGCGGCGGGTACGTATGTGATCGGCTACTTCCGGCGGGTCTGGTCCACGGGGACCACGGTGACCGGCGAGATACTCGGCGGTGATGACACCATCGTTTGATCGCGGCTGCATCACGTGATCGGCGCGGAGGTTGATACCACAACACTGATCCGGCGGCTGGATGCTCTGCGGTCCAAAGATATCCCGCGGGCTGTTGCTTCGGCGCTGTCCAGATCGGGGACCACAGTGCGCGCCAGGGTGCAGCGACTCATCAGGGATGACCTGGCGCTCAAGGCATCTTTGATTCGCGGCGCGATCAGTATCGAAAAAAGCAAGCCGGTCGATGGAGCGTCTAAGGCGTTCATCACGCTGCGCGCGCGCGGCGGTCCGATATCGCTCCGCGAATACGGCGCGCGCCACACGCAGCGCGGCACGACCTACAAGATTCGCAAGCGCGACAAGCGCAAGGTCTACAAATCGGCAGGTCGTAAGGGATTCATTGTCGGCACACGCGACCGCCAAGGCCGGTTAACATCAACGAATGTCGAATACGGCGGGCACGTTTATGTGCGCAGGTCCGATGGTGGTTTCCGGAAAGTGTTCGGGCCAGGCATCGCCATCAAAGTCGCCGGCCGTCGAGCGCGAACGCTGGCCGGCGACACGTTCAAAGAGCGATTCCAGATCGAGTTCCGCGCGGTCCTCGGCGAGTTCATCCGACGGCAGCAGCGCGGGCTGAAGTAGGTACGGCGGGTATCACCCGGACGCTTTCACGGGTC
>Ga0163152_10008955_pt1 | contig 10564 bp, 7 predicted proteins | sample OliLakLV19MP8IB2_FD_148635 | JGI IMG/M metagenome (GOLD analysis project Ga0163152, IMG submission 148635) | Freshwater microbial mat bacterial communities from Lake Vanda, McMurdo Dry Valleys, Antarctica - Oligotrophic Lake LV.19.MP8.IB-2 | ecosystem: Environmental > Aquatic > Freshwater > Lake...
CCATTACGACACCAAGATCAAGGTCAGCAAGGCAGAACTGGCTAACGTGCGTCTCGCGCCCCACAAATTCCACGGTGAATGGAACTACACTATCTCGCCGCGGAAGTAATCCGTTCAAGTTATTTTTTCGCGGTCCCTAAGCTCGCGGGCAAGGGCCCTTGCTCACTCGACGGGCACAAATAACTCACGCCGCGCGGCTACTTCTTCCCCTTGTGTTCGACTTTGGGCCAGTAGCGCTTGAAGTCGAACTCGGTGCTGTTGTCTTCGTCGTGGCACTTCAGGCAGCTCTGCTCGACGGTGGCGCTGGTGAGCTTGAGACCCGCCCGCAGTGATGCCCGCTGCGCGGCGTTGCGGTTGGTTCCCGTGGCTTTCTCGGCGACGACGTGCGCGGCGGCCGGACCGTGGCAGTTCTCGCAGCCGTTGCCGACCAACAGCGGCGTTGAATCCAGCCCCAGGAAGCCCGTCTCGTACGGGTAATATTCCTGAGCGTTCCAGCCCGTGGAGTGGCAACTCACGCATTCGGGGTCGTACTGCCGGGGCGGGTCGAGCTTGACGAGCGTGTCGGTCGCGTGGGCGTGGGGCGTTTTGCTCCAAATGCCGTGCGCCGTGGGATGACACTCCTGGCAACTCGCGGCGCCGGCGAAGACGGCCAGCGGATCGCCCGGGTGATCGGCCCGCGGATGCGGCGCCGGCCGCAGTTCAAGCCCCGCGAAGCCTTCGGCCTGCAACTGCCCCTGATAGGCCACCATCAACTGATGCATCTCAGGCGTGTTCGGAAAACGGCTATCGAGCGGCACGCGCTGATAGCGCCAGCGCGGGTCGGCGTCGCCGTAATAGCCCAGTGTCGCCACGTACATCCCTTTGTGGCCGACATCGACCAACAGCGCTTTCGTCCCTTCGACGGGGGTCGTCTCGCGCGGCGGTTCGTCGACGCCCGTGGCCGTAACCACAACGTCGAAATCGGGGAAGCGCTTGGCCAGCTCACGAGCTTCGTCGAGCGACGTGTGCGCCAACAACACGCGCAGCTCGCTGGCTTTGACCAGTTCTGGCATGATCTCGGCGAGCGCGTCGGCGGCCGGTTTGGTTTCAACTTCAGCGTTGTTGCCGAGCCCCGCGCGGAGCGAGTCGCCGAGCACCGCGGTGATGCCGATCTTGTGACCGGCGACTTCGACGATCCGCCAGCGCGGCGTGATCGCTGAGTCCATTCCCAATAGTCCGACGTTCGCCGACACGAACCGGCTCAGCCCCGCATCGTCCGACAGGTTGGTCACCGCTCCTAGCAGCTCGTTGGTCGAAAGCCGCAAGTCGTCGGGACCAAAGCCGACCGCCGCGTAATCCATCGTCCGCAAAGCGTCGACGGTGATATTGAACTGGATGTTCGCCTGGCGGCCAAAGCGGCGCACCTGGTCCCCCACGTCGAGCATCACCAGCGGCCAGCCCTCGCCCGCGAGTTGCTGAATGAGTGCATAGCGGCGGCTGAGCCCGCCTTTCTGATTCTCAATGCCAGTGCAACCGCACGGTTCGAGATACCCGTGCTGCAGACCGGAGATCAGCAGGGCGAACTCGGGCTTGGGCCAATCCTCAAAGATCGGTCCGTTGCGTTTGACCGGATCGACTTTGGGCTTTTCGGCTTTGGCGTAGGGGCCCGCCGCGGGCGCGGCGGCGAGTTGCTCGCTACCGGCGCCGGGAGCGGCGCCCGCTTCGGCGGACTGCCCGCCGGCCGATTCGGTCGCTGCGGTTGTCGCGGTGGAATGTTCGTTGGTGTCGTTGGCTGCTGGGACCGAATCGGCGGGTAAGCTGGCAACCGGAACGTCAACCGTGGTTGCGGCGTCAGATGTCGCGGTCGAATCTGCGCTCGGGGAGCCGGTCACCTCCGTAGTTGACGCCGCAGTCGCAGGCTCGAGGGGTGTCGATGCGGCGCCTGGTCCGCAGCCCAGTAGTGTGCACGCACAGCACAAGCACACGCCCCAGGCGGCGCGAGGGAGAACGATCATCGTACGTTGGCCTTTCTCAATCATCCGTGACGAGCAGCAAGCTCTGCGGCGACCTAGGCTGGTTGAATAGCCAACCCTGCCGCAATCGACCGTAATCCCATCCACCGTGGCGCTGCCGCGACTTTACTCTTCGATCGCGAATTCGACGAGCACTTTCAACTGCGGCGCGTCGGGGTGCGTCGAGTTCAAAATTATCTCGCCATATCCTCCGTGCCCGGGCCCGAGCCGGCTCAAGGGTCGCCCACCCGGTGAGATTTCAACCGACAATGGAATCTGCCGCACCTGGGCGCCGTCAACCGGGGCACCAACCGTCACCTGCAACTCGGGCGGATCGGTTCGCTCCACTTGGACTGTCGATTGCTGGCGATGCGGCCCGCGAATGAGCAACGTCAGTTTTCGGGTGGCTCCCTTTTGAGCGGACACCGCTCCGACGCGGAGCACGCCGCGTCGCTCGTTCCAATCGGGCCCGACAATCGTGATATCGCTGTTGACCTGGCCACCGATCGGCACGGTCACTTCGGGGAATTCGGCGAGCCCCGTGGCGAGCAGGATTTTCTGGTGAACGGCCCCAACGGGCAAGCCGGGTTTTATCGTGATTTTCACGAGCTGGCCGCAGCGCGGCGACAACGACGCAAGCGATTGGTCTGCCAGCTCTTCGGGCGTCAGCGGGCGCCAGCTGACGTCGAAGGAGCTAGCACTTTCGGCCTTCTCGCAGTGGAAGCCGGCAAAGTCAAACTGGTCGAAAACCCCCGAAACGACGCGCACCTCGTAGTTGCGAGTATCGGTCGCGATCTTCTGGAAATAGATCCCTTCCGGGCGGACGGCAATCGACTCGACGATCTGGCCGACGATCTCGAAGCGCACCTCGCTCAGCTCGGGATCGCTGGTGAAGATCGTGGCGGTCTGGCGGAAATCGGCCCGCAGGCTGTCGGCCTTCCATTCCAAGCGGACCTCGGCCGACTGACCAGGCTCGAGATCCTTCTTGTCCAGGCCGCTGAGGGTGCATCGGCACGAGGTATCACCGAGCGCCAGCTTCAGTAGGGCCTGCCCTTGGTTGGTGATCTGAAACACGTGGTCGCGTTTGGTGCCGCGCTCCATGCGGCCGAAGTCAAAGCGCGTGGCGTCGACTACCGCCTTCGGCTGGGGCGCGTTGGCAGGCGCGAGCACCGGTCGGCGGGGGTCGCTGGCGGGGTCGACCGGCGCAACGAGAGCGAGATCGTCAAGCGATAGACGCCGCAGGTCGCTCCAACTCGTGGCCGCCGCCACTCCGATGCCACACAGTACCGCCAACAGGATGATCGAGAAGGTTCGCATAATTCGAGTATCGAGCGGGGGGTACGATTGGTCAATTGACGAAACGGCCACCAGCCGGCCGCGAGACTTGTCGTCGCTAAGGCTGACGTGACGGTGTCACGGCACGTTCGGCAGGCCCCAAGCCCGCGGCGACAAGTTCGCGCCGCAGGTCGTCGTGCAGTCGCTGATCGGCGTGGGGCGTGAGCGAGTCGAACCGCCAGGCCTCGGCGGCTTCACGCTGTGCCTCGACGGCGTGGCCCACCGACTGGCAGGCCAGCGCCAACATCGCGTGTTCGCGGGCGTGATTGGGATAGAGCTCGACCGCCCGCCGGCAAGCGTCAACCGCGTGATCGAAGTGCGCCGCCTGACGAGTACGCGCGGCCGCCTGGCGATACCAATGGCTGACACGCAGCCAGACCGCGCTCTGATGGGGACGCAACTCGACAGCCTTGTCTAACGCAGCTTCAAATTGTGCGAACAACTGCGGCTGCTGGTCGTGATTCCAACGCTCGAAGTGCCATTGAGCCAGATCGAGCTGTGGCTGGGCTGCGTAAGGATCGCTGACCGCGGCGGCTTCGAGCAATTGCTCGATCTCGATGCCCGTCGCCGCATGCGCCGCGCTCGACTGCATCAAACTCAACACCACTGGCCGATAGCCAAACCAGTAACAGCCCACCACGGCAGTCAGCGCCACGAGCCCGGCGGCCGACAACGGGGCTCGTCCGACACTCCACCGACGGGCCGTGAGCCCCGGCGTTTGAATCGCGCTCTGTTGCTCGGGCGCCTCGGCGACATCGAGTGCCAGCGCGATCAACAACCACAGGCTGCCAGCCACTGCGGGAAAGGCAATTCCGCCCGCTGCCAGCAAATTGATCGCCAAGGCCAACGCGGCGGCGGACACCATGGGGGCCGTGAGCGTTCCGTGCGTGACCCAGGGCCAGAGCAACCAGAAAATGCCCGCTCCCACGGCGCCGCATCCGATCGTCAACAACAGACTCGGAGCGATGTCGATTAGCCCCCCGGTCACGTACGGCGCGATCCAAGCGAGCGCCAAGCCCGCCAGTGCTCCCACGAGGATCGCTCGCTGGCCGGTCGAGGGGGGCGATGATCGCGCCGAAGCGGTGAAGTCTGACGCAAGAGTATCTTGCCCCTGGCGAGCACTCCCTCGAAACCACATCCACAAAACGCCAGCGAGCACGACCGCGAGTGCCACCCCCGCGGGCAGGCCAGCCGTGGCCGCGACTTCAAGATACAGATTGTGCGGGTCGTTGATCTCTTCGCTGGCGGTCGGCAGCTTGTAGCGTGTGTAATGATCGCCGAAATTGCCAGGACCGCAGCCGAGCCAGGGTAACTCGCGCACCATCTGAGCGGTGGCCTGCCAGTATTGCCAGCGAAAGCCGAGCGACTTGGGGGCTTCGCTCAGCACTTCGCGGTCGAGGCCGCCGGCGAACACCCCGATCGCGATCAAGAGCACGACCACGGCGGTGATCGCGCTGCCCACCACGACGGCGCGTCGGAGACTCAACTCGCGCCCCCGGCGCAGCGCCCAGACCAGCAGCGGAACGCCGGCCGCCAGCGCGACCACGGCGCTACGGCTTTTGGTGAGCACCAGAACAAGTCCCGCGATCAATAGCATCAACAACACGCCGGCGAGCACGCGCGAGGCGCCGCCAACGTTTTCGCCGCGTCGCTCGCGCCACGCCAACCACCCGATGGCGACTGCCATGAGCAACCAGGGCACGAGCCAGCCCGCCAGCGAGTTGGCCAACGCGAACGTCGCTGGCGGCTCGGTGCTCATCAGCCGTTGCTCGAACAATTCGCGCTCGGTCGAGCCGGGGGGAAAGTTCAGTCCTTCGGCTGCGAGTGCCGCATCGGGGTCGGCCAAATACCGCGCGCGATCGGCTGGCAGACTGACGAAGTACTGATGCAATCCATAGCCACTGATGCCGACGGCGATCGCGACGAAAACGACTACCAGCGTGCGGGCTTCGCGCTGATCGGCGACGAGCTGTCGCCAGAGCCAGAACGCCGCGCCGACAGCCAGCCAATCAAACAGCATGTTAATCGCGGGGCGCGGAGCGTCGACCAGCGAGGAATGGACCGCCGCGACAGCCGACCACGCGACTAAAAGCGCGACGCCGGCGTCGATCCAGCCGACGCGCACCGCGGCGCGACGATCGTGCCACGCGGCGGTCACCCAGCCCAACAGTGTCAACAGCCAAATGAGATCGAGCGGCAGCCCATCCCCGCGCCAGGCAACCGACTCGCCTGGCGACAGCAATCGCGCAATCGACAGGGCCACGCTCAAGCCCAGCAGCCAGGGGCGGCTCGCGGCGAGCCAAGGTCGATTGGCCGGCGGCGCCAGCTCGCGCTTCGAGTTCTTTCGGTTGCCGCTGATTGACGTGCGCGCCATAGCCATTACCGCCGCCGCGCCGCGGTTTCAAGAATCGTCACCACGAGCAGCATGCACGTCACGATCAGCAGGATCACCGTCGCGCCGACAAGATCGACCTGGTACAAAAGCAACGCTCCGAGACCGGTCGTCGCCGTGGTCAAGTAAATCGTGAGCACTGCCTGTTTCTTCGTCATGCCCAACTGAACCAGGCGGTGCGAGAAGTGATTCTTGTCGGCCTCGAACGGGCTGCGCCCCGCACGCAGGCGGATCACGACGACCGTCAGCGTGTCGTAGAGCGGCATCGCCAGCACGCAGAGCGGGGCCAGGATCGCGTGCTTGGGAACGTCTCCGCCGGCAAATGTCGCGGTCATCGTCGCCACGGCCAGCATGAAGCCGATGAAGTAGCTGCCCGCGTCTCCCATGAAGAGCCGAGCCGGCGGCCGATTGTGCCACAGGAATCCGACGAGCGAACCGACCAGCACGAACAGAAAACCGGCCACGAATAACTGCGGCTGGTGCGTGAGCGGATCGGGCGCCAATAGCATCACGATCGCTAACAGCGACGCGGAGATCGCGGCCACACCGCCCGAGAGGCCGTCCATGTTGTCGAGGAAGTTGAACGAATTCACCAGCCCGACAATCCAGAGCACCGACAACAGATCGGTGAGCCAGGGGATGTTCAGGAAGACGGTGAGGCGCCAACCTTGCCAGACGATCAGCCCCGCCACGAGGAATTCGACGGCCAGGCGTGGCCGCCAATCGATCCCGCGGAAATCGTCGGTCAGCCCCAGCAGCATCAAGATGGTGCCAGCCGCCAGCAGCAGCCACAGCTTGGGGGCTTGTTCGAGAAAGCCGGCCACGTGCGGTTCGATCGATGCCGGCAGTGGGATCGCCAACTCAGCGGCCCCTGATTCTGAAGATCGAGCGTACCAGGTGGTAGCGGCCAGCGTGTGCGCGGCGGCCAGCGGCAAGACCACGCCCAACCAGATGGCGATTCCGCCCCCCAGCGGCGTGACGCGCGTGTGTACCTTGCGAGCGCCGGGCCGATCAACCAGCCCGAAACGCGGTGCCGCACGGCGGATCACAAAGCCCGCCAGCCAACTCACCAGCAAGCTCGACACCAGGGTGCCGACGATAACCCAACTCAAGAGTGCCTCTCCTCGCGCCTGGGGCGCAGTCGCTCGCGGCAGGCCGAAAAGAAGTCGTGGTAGTCGCTACGTCGATAGTCGGGAAAGGTCCATTCCCAGGGCTGCCAGTCACCATGCTTACGGTGCAACGTCACCTCGGCGTAAATACCATCGGTCAGGTAAATGCGGTGGGCGTGGTCCTTAGTGGAAGCCAACACCAGTTTGGCAAGCGTCAGGTAGCCAGGATCGAGATTCAAGGGTCGCGGCTCCGGATGCCGCCCTAAAGTAGCATACGCCTGTTCCCAGGCATTGGTTTGCCGCTTGATGGCCGCCAGCCGCTCGGGCCAGTTGGCGTCGGGGGCCCAAACGAAGAACTGCTTCTGTAAGCCGGGGCCCATCTCCGCCTGGTAGTAGTCGGTTTCGCTGAAGGCAAACTGCGGACTGGCCACGGCCACCGGCCCCCAGGCCTGCTCGGCCTGGTCGCGAGCCCAGTCGAGGGCCTCGGCATACCGGCTAAAGGCCGCCAGCAGCGGAAGCACCGGGAGCGAGGGAGTGGATTGGCCCATCAGGCAGTTCGATCGTGCGGGGATTGCGGTGGCGGCAAAACGCGGGCGGCGCTCACGCGGTGGATCAGTCTAGACGCCTTGGCCGCTTTGGCCGATACAATCCTAAACCATCGGACCCCTCGAGGTCAGTTCGATTTGCCACCGCGCCCGCGTGTGGCCGACCGGGCGGCCTCGCACCATGATCCACGCAGGGCTCGCATGACGAATCATTGGTTGTCGCTGATCTTCTGGTCGCATCGTTTGCAAGCCGTGCGACAAGTCTGGCTGATGATGCCCATGGTGGTGCTCTACGCGCTGGGCGTCGCGGCGCTCGAGCTGTATTGGATGCCTGGTTTACCCGAGCAATCGAATCTGGCGGCTTCGCTCGGCGCCGTGCTCGGCCTGCTGCTGGTGTTTCGCACGAATACCGCTTACGACCGCTGGTGGGAGGGGCGCAAGCTGTGGGGCCAACTGGTGAACGATTCGCGCAACCTGGCCATCAAAGCGAGGACCTTCGCGGCCGAAGACCAGTCGGATCTGCAAGAGTTCGGCCGGCTGATTACGAGCTTCGCGTTCGAGCTCAAGGATCATTTGCGCGAACCGCTACCGCCACCAATCAAAGACCCCGACGCCGCGCCCACGATGATCGCGCAGCACGTCCCGATGAGTGTCGCCAACCGGATTGTCGGCCGCATCATGAGCTGGAAGCGCGAGTCTCACATCGACGGTTTCGAGACGATGATGCTCGACGGCCACGCCCGCGCGCTGATGGACATCTGCGGCGCGTGCGAGCGGATTCGCAAGACGCCGATTGCCCGCGGTTACCTGGTGTTCATTCGCAAATGCATCATGGTCTACTTACTGGCCCTCCCTTGGGGGATCGCCAGGGATTTTGGTTGGCTGACCGCGGCAGTGACCGCGATCGTAGCCTACTTTATGATCGGCCTGGAGCTCGTGGCCGAAGACGTGGAAGAACCATTCGGCCACGGCAGCGACGACTTGCAACTCGACGAATACTGCCGCACGATCCGCGGCAGCGTCGAAGAAGTGATGAACGCCCCCGCGTGAGGTCTCCGATGATGACGCACCGGCCACCGCGCCGACGTTTGCTTGTGACTTTGTTCTTGCTGGCGTGTTGCGCGATCGCGACGAGCGACGCCAGGGCAGCCGACGCAGCACCCGACCGCCCGAACGTCGTGCTCATTCTGGCCGACGATCTCGGCTATGGCGATCTCGGTTGCTATGGGCATCCGCGGTTCCGCACGCCACATCTCGATCGGCTGGCCACGCAGGGGGCGCGCTTCACGCAGTTCAACACGCCGGCGCCGTTCTGCGCGCCGACTCGCGCCTCCCTGCTTACCGGTCTATATCCCGTGCATTGCGGGCTGCCGCTGAATCCCGCGCCCGACGGCCGCCCGCCGTCCGACGCGCTGGCCTTGCCCGATGGCAACCGGCTGTTGCCCGCCTACTTGAATCAAGCGGGCTACGCGACCGCGATGATCGGCAAATGGCATCTGGGCCACCGGCGGCCCGAGTCTTGGCCAGTGCGCCGCGGCTTCGACGAATACCTCGGTATTCTCTACAGCAACGACATGCGGCCAGTGCAGTTGATCGATGGCGACCAGGCCATCGAGTACCCGCTTGTGCAGGCGACCCTTACCGAGCGGTACACCAAGCGGGCGCTCGACTTCATCGAGCGGCAGCGCGAGCAACCGTTCTTTCTCTACCTGGCCCACGCGATGCCGCACAAGCCGCTGGCCTGTTCCGAGAAGTTCTACAAGAAAAGCGGAGCGGGGCTCTACGGCGACGTGATCGCCGAGGTGGACGATAGCGTCGGCCAGGTGCTGGCGAAGCTGGCCGAGTTAGGGCTCGACGAGCGAACGCTGGTCATCTTTACCAGTGACAATGGACCCTGGTATGGAGGCAGCGCCGGTGGCCTCCGCGGCATGAAGGGGACTAGTTGGGAAGGGGGGTTCCGCGTCCCTTGTATCGTGCGCTGGCCAGGCAAAGTGGCCGCCGGACGCGTCGTCAACGAACCGGCGGTGATGATGGACTTGTTCGAGACGATCTGGGAGGCCGCCGCGCTCAGCGAAAAGCGAGTTCGCCCGACCGATGGTCGGAGTCTGCTGCCACTGCTGGCCGGCGATGCCCCGGGCGACTCTCCACCGCTGCACGAGTTCATCCTCGGTCAGCACGGCGGCCAACTGGGGACGATTCGCGATCGCCGCTGGAAGCTGCACGTGTTGGCCCAAGAGACGCAACCCGTGTATGAGCCGGGCGAGCCGTGGGTCGATCCGCGTGGCCCCGACGGCGTGACCATCCTCGCTCCCTACGAGCAAGCGACGCGCGACCAATACCCCGGCTTGCGCACCGGCGACCCCACGCCCGCCATGGCGCTGTTCGACCTGGCAAATGATCCGACGGAGCAGCACAACGTGGCGGCGCAACATCCCGAGGAAGTCGCGCGGCTCAAAGCGCTGTTCGACAAAGCGTCGCGCGAACTGGCGCGAACCGGACAGTAGGCAACCCGACGCGGTGAACTAACGCCCCGCGGCCGCGGTCTTGTCGGCGGCATTCAGCTCGTGACCGGCGAAGTCGATCTCCATCACCTTCCGGGTGTCGTTGCTGGTGAGCACGACGACATGCCGCTTCGGCAAATCGAACGCGCCGACGCGCACCCACTCTTCGTGATAGGTTTCGTTCGACTTCAGGCGGCCGCTCTCCTTCTCCCAGTAGCTCGCGCTGTAGTCGGCCGGCATGTACTTGCCTTCGGCACTGCGGGCGACTTCGAGCGTGCTGATCGTGAACCGCATCGGTCCTTGCTCGCGGTTGACTTCGAGGATCACGTCGTCCTTGATGCGATAGGCGCTGTGGGCCGAATCGCCGACGAACTTGACGAGCCGCCCGAGCGGATGATCTTTGGCCTCATCGCCGAAGACGACGTCTTGATCGCTGAAGGGGGCCGGCATGCGATGCCGGATCAAGAGACCCAACTGCTGCTTGACCCAACCGGCGTCGGCCTCATCCACTCCGCTAAGCTTGACGTTGCCGTCGGCCGAGACTTCGACGCGACCCTGGGCGACGGTGCCGTCGATTTTCAAGCTGATGTCGCTGGCGAAGCCGGGGAAATCGTTCCACACGGCACGGGCCTCGCGTGCCCGTTTCAGCAGGTCGTTGGCCGAGCCGGGCGAACGGTCGGCGGCCGACGCC